>Ga0209168_10000343_pt1 | contig 49682 bp, 49 predicted proteins | sample Coa_R1_FD_187156 | JGI IMG/M metagenome (GOLD analysis project Ga0209168, IMG submission 187156) | Surface soil microbial communities from Centralia Pennsylvania, which are recovering from an underground coalmine fire - Coalmine... | ecosystem: Environmental > Terrestrial > Soil > Unclassified ...
TTTCCGGCATCAATGAAGATCCACCGTTCGTCAAGGTTCACCCTGTCCCACGTCAGCTTGACCGCCTCACCCGCCCGCAGTCCACAGTCATAGAGGACGGTGTAAAGGGCTTGGAGCACTTCCCGACCGGCGCCAGCCTTGGCGGTGATACCAGCCGCGATTGGTTCATCGACAGACCGCCCGCAATTGGTAAGAATATTTTGGAACGTCGGCTCATCAACAACGAAGTCCCGCTTGGGCTCATCTCTCAGCTTGAACTTGGGCGGAGTGAATTGGTATTCAAACACGTCCGCGCGGCATCCTACGGGATGACGGATTGACCGACGATGAAATTGAGCAAGTGGTGGCCGCCTTGCCGGATCCGCCACCGCCCACACCGCCCGCCGTTCCACCAAAGCCCGAGCCCGCACCGATCGCGCAACCCCAGCCCGCGCGGAGCGAAGCCGAGACGGCCGCTAGATTTCGCAAGTGGAAAGGCGAGGACAAGCCGAAAAAGGACGGACTGAAGGCCGAACCGAAACGGATTGAACTCAAAGCCGAGAATAAGTTCCGCATCTACCAGCCCGCGCCGGTCGTCGCCATCAATCGTTACGGAACGGTTCGGTGGGTAGCAGATGGACGGCAACACAAGGCCGGCGAACTCATCCAGCCCCGTACTTTTCGTGGAAATCTCACCGTCCGATTCCGATATGACGGTGAGCAAGTTGAGCGGCTCGTGGGTTCCATGCTTGAGACCGTCGGCTGGGTAAAGCGGCGGGCCAAGAAGGCCATTGTATGAGTAAGGGTATATACCCTCACTCTGGAATGGATGGCACCAATTGGAGAGGCCTATAGTGGGTAATTACCCTCACTGGAGCCTGTTTTTTGAGCTAAGTCCTTAGCGGTCAACAAAACACCCAATTTTCGAGTTAGGGGGTGTGTTACACACACTACACACAGTGCTCCCCCTTCGGGGGCCGCGCGGCAGCGGACGCACTGCATGTATTGAAACCAACATCTACACCGTCCTTCGATGTGCCGCCTATCCCTTAGCGCGCGGCCCGTCCTGGCATCGGGCAGCCCTTCCAGCCCCGATGAGCGGAACCAAGTCAAAACCAAAACCAGGAGATTCCAAATGTTACCTTTGATGCAAACCAGTAGCGGTGGGGGAACAACCCTGACCGGCACGGGCATTGCCCGCAACACAGGGGCTTGCACCGAACTGAGCGGCGATGTCACAACCAGCGGTAGTAATGCCGCCACGGTCGTGCAAGTCAACGGAGCCGCCGTTCCCACGAGTAAGTCTGTTCTGGGCTCAAACTCCAGCGGACAATTGATTGACGCGACCGCGCTACCCAACGGGGTATCCGCAACAACTCAGACCGCTTTTGACGGCTCGACCAATGTGGCTACCACCGCCTATGTAGACGGTGAAGTGGGTCACACAGTCAGCTCGCCCGACTTTACCGGCATTCCCTGCGAATATTGGAACTTTGCCGCCGCGACAAGTACCACTTCCCAGTCTAGGCGCGATTAAAAATGTCGTGAAATCCGCACTTTCGGGCCGACCAGACCGCTGGTATGTGGTCATACCACGCTAAACACCACATTCTAAAGGATCGAATCAGACTGTCAATCTGTTGCTTTTGACCGTTTCGCGTCCCAAAACGGCATCTCTACGACCGTTTCGCGTCCCTTGAGGACCCAAGCCCCCAGCCGACCGGGCGGGCCCGTGCTGGAAGTCCGTGAGCCGTCGGGAGTTAGGAGCCGTGGCAGCACGGCCAGCCCAGGGCAAGAGAGTGCCTTCGGTCTGGAAGTTCGAAACGGCCTAGGTCCCCCCGAGCCGTCCCGATGCGGGCCGTGCGGGTGGCCAATTTTACGACTGTTCGAAAGGAACACCTATGAAACTCCGCTATACCAGGGATGAACGGCTCCGTAAGACCACCGCCGAGGCCGTCCTGTCCGATCCGGCCGCCACTCCAGCCGATCGCATGGGCGCCGTCCGTAGTCTTGAACGGCTGGAACTGGCTGCCCAGCGCCGGGCCGGTCGTCCCAAGCCCGTCCCACCCAGCCCGCCCGCCGAGCCGACCGTCGATGACTTAGTCAGTCAGTTGGAAGCCCAAAAACAGCCCTTGCAACCCATTGAAACTAAAGGGCCGGAAAATGCCTCAACCGCTTTAAACGTCGTTCTGGCCCCTCCGTCTGACGAGAAGGCCCTGGAGGTCACCCAAGAGCCCCAAGGGCCTCCTGTGGCGTCCTGTGCCTTCTGTTTTGCCACCGGTCCCTGGAATACTCGGTTTCCGGTCGGTCAGGCGGACGGCATTCTGCTCTGCCCGTCCTGTTTTTCCAAGATGTGCGCTTCTGATATGAGACAGACCGCCGCGGCCGCCAGGGCAAGGGCCGAACGGCCGACCGACTGGGCCGAAGATTTTGCCACCCAGCGCAATGTGTGCTCCAGCGATTTTGAGAAATCCCGAGCCCTATGGGCCGAACAGGACCGAGAGGCCGCCGACCAGGCCGATATTGACCGGGCTGAACGGGCCCGCGCCGAAGCTCAGTACAACGCCGCTCGTGCTCGCTGGATCCAGGACGGCGGCCGGCTCTAGTTTCGATTTTCAATCAAAACCGAGTCGGCGGTTCTACCGACAACCCCACAAAGGAAAACCCATGATTCACCCCATTCGAACATTCCGAAACACCGTCGAGGCCATCCAGCTCACGATTCTCAATTTCCAGAAGTTATTGCTAGCCCTCCGCCTGGCCGTCGAAACCAACACCGCCGCAACGGCCGCACAGCTCGAAACAGCCAAGGCCACACTCGCCGCCGCCAAGGATGCCAGCACCGCAACCGCCTATCTCGCCGCGCGGCTGAAAAACACAGTCGAGAACAGGCAGGCCAGCGCCATGATTTTTAAGCCGATCGCCTTGGAGGACATTGCCGCATTCCTATTCCAGAAGAAGCCCAAGCCCGAGGCTACCGTACCGACAATCCGCTTTGATGTGCCACCGCTCACACCAGAACAAATTGCAAAGTCTGTGAGCGGGACGGGTGGGCCCTGGCGAAGCCTTCAGGACGTTTACAAAGAGTCGATTGAAGAGAAGCGGGCCAAGCGGCTATCCGATCGCTACGACATGACCCTCATTCCTCAAGCCGAATGGGAAGAGGATTTATGAGCCCCTACCAACCCGTCTTTCGAAACGAGCTATGCCGCCAATGGCACGAACTTTATCAAGGTTGGATGGCATTAGCCGAGCAACACAGATTGGAGAATGAATGCAAACGAACCGGCCGCTTAACCGGCATGGATTGCCGATCGTTGAACCCCGCCGAACCCGCGTCATCAAGGTAAGTGTGTGGGACGGCTTCACCCCGAGCGGACAACCCCAGTACCGCACCGCCTTTACCGTAGAGCCCTTTTTGTACAAATAAATTTGTAATTACATTCGGTTCGCGTACCGACCCAAAAGCGCCGTTTACACAGGAATCACAATGAGAATCACACTTTCCGAACGGCAGTTTTCAGAACAGATCAGGCAACTTGAAGGATTAAGCCAAGACGTAACAGTCGAAGAGATTCAACACCGCATTGATAAATATGCCCGCAAGCTCTTTCAGCACATTGCGGCTTACGGAATCCAGATTTTGCCGACCGGCTTCCAGGTCAACGGCAGTCTGGCAACGTTGCAAGCATCCCTAAAACAATCATTTTCTGAGGAAGACGTTCAGACACGAATAAACGGGCTGGCACTGCTGGCGCCCGTCTCGGTCTCTCTTGATCAGCCCGACCTCTCTGCTTTCGTTGTAAACCCCGTCATGCTGGCGGGAATGGCGGATAACTGGATTGCCTTCGGGGCATCTCTGCAACGGCTCACACTTCAGGAATTGAGACCAGCAATTGAGAATGCCGCGCAGCAACTCATGTCCGTTCCAGTGGCACCGCCGACAAATGATTTTGAGCGGGAAATGCAACAAGTAGAGTATGAAGCCTTCTTGGCGGCCGCTGGAAAGAAAGATCCGCTGGCAAAGCTCAACGCTATTGATGAGTACCGCCAACGTGAGAACGCAGCCTATGCCACCGCCCAGCAATCGGCCAGAGACCGAGAGTGGAATTTAGAAGGCTAAACAAGTTTTCCGAGATGCGATGTTAGGCAAAACGGGTCAGTCGTAAACAGTACGACCGCCGAAAGGCGCAAAGGATTAACACAATGGGTTACAAGAAAAGCAGCACGCACCACAGAGATGAGATTTCAGGCTTACATGTGCATGACGACGTCCAGGACGGCACGCACGGAGCAGAGGACTTGGCGGCCCGCAATGCCGCCCGTCAAGAGTCAATCAACAAAGCGATAAAGGCTGATTGGCCCGAAAATATGACATCGGCTTCGGACGCTAATGTCGAGCATCCGGCTTACGGCAATGCAGGCAGCCGATTGCCCCGCCCTTCGGACTTCATTGTCGGGTCCAAGGCCGACCGCTTCGGCAGTTCTGCGGAAGACGACACCTCCGCCGATGCCGGCGGTGCCGCCCAGAAGCCCGCAAAGCAGAAAGGGATTGAACAGCCGAAGCAACGCGGCTAATGCGAAAGAGGCCGTCAGAATATCGGCGGCCCGTTTTATTTCACCCAGAAAACAAGCAGGCGCCACAGGATGAGCCCCAGGGCAAGGTTGAGAATACCCGCGTAAAGCAGACCTTCAACCGCCGTACCCAATACCGCCGCCAGCCCGGTCGCTCGCGAATGGCTAATGCCGGTGAACCCGTAGATTAGTACGGCCATCACCACAGTAACAGCGACGATTGGCACCGCCTTTGCGAATTCAATAATCCAGCGCATTTGTTCCCTCCAAAATTTCGGGCCAACAGTAGCACCGCCACCATTGGCCCGTCATTGGGAATGCCGACTATTGGGTTACTTAAGTTACATCGGCCTTCCACTCCCCGCCCCACCAACTGGCGCCCCACGGGATATCGGCGTCCTGGCCTTGCGGGTAAACTCTATTACCGCCTCGCCCGCTCTATGTCGTCTTCACCGTCCAACGTGACACCCAAAGCACGGGCGTGCAGGTAATCACCGTCGGTCAACCGGTTCTCAAAACTCTTAGGTTCAACCGTCTTGCGTAGCACCTGGAGTTTATCAGCGAAGGTCCGGCGAGAATCGAAGATAATTTCCAGCTCAGCTTCCGAAGGTTCACCGCTGCCAAAAAGCAACTCGGCTTCGGCGTCTACCTGTCGAAACTTCTCCAGCATTTCAAGTGTGTCCATGTTTTCCCCCTGTATAGGATGCTGTCACGAAAGTATTCTTGGTTCAGCGAAAGTAAGCTTGGTTTCGGACCCCCTCCGTACGTACTATCAAGCACTTACAAAATTGGCCGCTAACTTGCTTGGACCCCTTTTTCTAACTCATAATCTGTTGGTTCCAGGTTCAAATCCTGGTGGGCCCACCAAAAAAAAAGTTCGTGTCGGGCAGGGAGAGGAGGTCCTTCGCATACACTTAGGATTTCGGTGCGGTCAGACCACCTTGCCACCATGTGGTCATGCAGAGTTTACTACGGTGAGGCGCGTCCTCCCAAAACGTTGACAGCGTTCGTGAATGGAACGTAGAGTCGGCGAGGATTCAAAAGCAGAGCTTTCACTTCAAGAAAAGGTTGGGCCAGGAGGGGGCCGGTATGGTGTCAAAACTATTCTGGGCGGGAGCGTTGGTGTGTCTGACCGCAGGCGTCAGTCTGGCGCAGGATCCGACGAAGGTCGAGCCGAAGCATTACCGGCTGGATTTCGAGAACGATAAGGTACAGGTGGTCTCGGTACATTATGGGCCGCACGAGAAGTCGGGCATGCACGAGCATCCCGGGGGAGTGGTGGTGGTACTGTCGGCGGCGCACCTGCGTTTCACAGATGAGAACGGAAAAGTGCGCGAGGTCTATTCGAAGGCGGGTGAGGCGAGATGGTATCCGCCATTCCATCATAAGGTGGAGAACCTGGGCGACACGCCTTATGACGCGGTATACGTGGGCATTCGAGGAATGAATGCATCGAACGGGACAAAGTATCCCATGGACACGATGGACGACGAGACGAAGCGAATCGTCGCGCAGCTGATGTCGTCGGCGGGGCAGAAGAACTGACGAATTAGCACGGCACACGAGATCCTTCGATCCACGGGCAAAAGCGCGAGTCGTCGGACTGACGTCGCGTCTTGAAACTCAGGTCGGTGATTGCTGTTTCAGGCCTTATCATTAAGGCCAATGCCTGGAAATTCTCGAGCGCATTGGAAACTAGCCTCACTGCTGGGTCTCTCAACTTTTCTCTCCTTTATTTATTTCTATGAGGGCGGGGGATGGAATCAGAACTCCCGCTTCGATCTGCTGCGCGCGATTGTCGAGCACCACACTCTGCAGATCGATGCCTACCAGGCGAACACCGGGGACAAAGCTCACTTTCAGGGGCATTACTATTCGGAAAAAGCGCCTGGACTGGTGTTTCTGGCGGTACCGTTTGCGCTTGGTGCGCGGGCCGGAATGCGGGTGGTGGGCATGGATCCGGAGTCGGCGCGCGGTGAGTATGCGCTTTCGTACATAGTGACCGCTTGTGCGGTGGCCTTGCCGACCGCATTGGCTGGCATCTGCTTGTTCTTTCTGGCCTTGCGGTTTGGAGCCAGGCTGGGCGGGGCCGCGTTCGGCGTAATCGTTATGGCGATCGGCACACCGATGCTGGCCTACGCGAGTTTGTTTTGGGCACACGCGTTGGTGGGAGCGTGCCTAGTGTTTGCCTTCGCGGCGGCCGTCAAGGTCGGCGAGGGTCCGAGCGTGCGAGCCGAATTCTGGTGGGCGCTTGCCGTTGGACTGGCCGCGGGATGGGCCACCGTGACGGAATATCCTGCGGCTCCGGTGTCGGCGCTGTTGGCATTCTTCGCACTGGGACAAGCCTGGCGCAGGGGTACGGCTGCGCGCTGGCGCGTGGGTACGGGAGTCGGATTGGGAGCGGTGATTTGTGCATGCGTGTTGTTCGGCTATCTGTATGCCGCGTTCGGAGCGTTGCGGCCGAGTTACTCGTACTATGATCCGAATTCGTTCTCGTTTATGCAGCAGCAGGGGTATATGGGGTTGACATATCCGCATCCGGACCGGCTGCTGAAGCTTTTGTTTGGGTGTTCGCGGGGATTGTTGTTAGCGTCGCCGGTGATGACGGGAGCAGCCGTGGGGTTGTGGCTGTTGGGGAAGGGATTCCGTGGTCCGGCACTTACAGCGGGTGCGATCGCCGTCTATTACTTTTTATTCAACGCATCATTTTATTGGTGGAAGGCGGGCCTGACATTTGGGCCGCGCTATGCGAGCGCGTGCATTCCATTGCTCTGCCTGGGATTTGGCATGGCGTGGACGCGTGCTTCCTCAGTATGGCGTTGCGTGTTAATAGCGCTGGCGTTTTATAGCGTGTTTGTGACGGTGATGGTTGTGTCGACTTCGTCGCAACTGGCGATGCAGGATAGCTGTCCGATCGTGCATTCTTCGTGGCCGGCGTTTTGGGCCGGGGACCTGGCGAACAATCGCGAGTCGATGTTGCTGGCGGGCGAGGCGGCTGGCGGATATGGTGCTTTCAACCTCGGGCAGTTGATGGGACTACGCGGGACCGCGAGCTTGATTCCGCTGGCGGTGATGTGGGGGGTGATGGTTGGAATTTGGGCGCGGTTTTTTCGCGAGCAGTAGAAGTACACTTCACTCCAAGGCTTCCTCGCACGATCCTCCGGCAATTCGATAGTTGTCAGCATTTTGCGGGCGAGGCGCCCGCGCCACACAACCGGCCGAGTTCGCGCCTCCGGTTGCTGTCTCGACATCGAATAGAGATGTAAGATAGAAGTTCCGCCGTTTGGCGGGTGATTTCATCGTGTGAGGGACTTATGGCGCATATCGTTCATTGTGTGAAACTGCAGAAAGACCTGCCCGGATTGGACGAGCCTCCGTTTGATAACGAGCTGGGGAAAAAAGTGTACGACAACGTCTCGCAGGATGCGTGGCGCATGTGGACGGAGCACTGCAAGATGCTGCTGAACGAGTACCGGCTGAATCCGGCGCGGCGCGAGGATCAGGAAGTCATCGTGAAACAGCTTGAGATGTTTTTCTTCGGTGAAGGCTCGGCCAAGCCGAAGGAGTACGTGCCGCCTGCACACTAAGAGCCGGCTTCCGCGGTATGACCGCGGGCTTCAGACCTCAGACCCTCCTGCTGTGGGCTTCTGCTGTGGACTTCAGACAATAGTGTGCGCCGTGGGTTCGCTTTCACGCAGAAACGGGACTGCGCCGATCAAAAGAGCGAAGCCCGGAATCGCCACCCACGTGATCAGTCCGAGTCCAAAAGCCACGAGCCGCAAGAAATGTAACCCATCAATGGCCAGCCCCCAGGGCAAGATCAGGCACATCACGATAAGCATGATTAGAGCGGGAGAGAGCCCTGCGGCGAGCCGGACGCGAGTTGGCCCCTGTGCGCGGCGCGAGAGGTAAGCGCCTGCCGCACCAAAAAATGGAAGGCTGGCGAGCCAAGGCCAGTAGAAAGTCATTCCCAATCTGCCAATCCATACCAGGCGCGGTTGAGGGCCGAGGAACTGCGTCAGCGTCAGCGACAAGCTTGCTCCCAGCAGAGTGATTAGGGCGGGCAGCCAAAGACTTTTTGTGCGATGGTTCATGGAACCCTCCTCAGATCTCGTACCGCCGATCTCTGCCAATAGAACGCTCCATCCGCCAACCTCTTGCAGAGCATGTCTCATCGAGGCTCTTTCATCGAGGCCTTGCCCACGCGCACTCTCATAAGCTTCTTCGAGGTGATCAGAAAGCTCGATGATCACTTTCTCTTTCGCCGCGGGAGAAAGGGAAAGCGACCGTGTGCGCTTGCGAACCAGGCGTTTCCAATCAGGCATGGCTGACTCCTGCCAAGGCGTCGAGAGCACGAAAGAATGAACGCCACTCCTCGCGCAGAGGAGCAAGCTGGCGGCGACCAGTCGTTGTCAGACGATAGTATCGGCGGTCTCGTCCCGCGGCGTTTGCTTGCCAATGAGCTTCCACCCATCCCTGCGCCTCCATTTCATAGAGCAGCGGGTAGAGGGAAGCCAGGGTGAATTTCAGGGCGCCACCGGTGCGTTCGCCGATCTGCTTGGCGATTTCGAAACCGTACAGAGGCTGTTCGGCCAACAAAGAAAGGATAGCCAGGTCGGCGCTGCCACGGGCGATTTTGGAGCGGATGCGCTTGGTCGTGGGCATATATCGGGATCCTATATTCATGAGTATACAGGAATCCTATATTCAGATTCAAGTTACTGAAGAGAGCCTGCCTCCCCTACCTGGCCGTGTCCTCTAACGCGAATTTGCCGAGCAAGAAGGGATGGGAGACAGGCGGTGTAGTCTTCGCTCCTGCCGCGGGATATGGATTTTGCGTCAGAGTGAGAAATCCCCAGATGTTTCCGTTCCGCAGATCCACCGCGACTTTGCCCAGTACCTGTTGGGCTGCCGTCGGGCGCGCGAAGTGCGGCGACACCCGGCTCAATGTAGAACGGCCCGTGCTCGATGGACTGGGCAGCGACTGCGGGTGGAGCGATGTAGGGCCGCAGAGCGATTGTGCTAACGGCTACGGCGATTACGAGTAGAAGGATTTCTACGGAATAATCGGCTTGCATGGTCTTCTCCGCGATAAGAAATGGTTTCGAACCGAAAATTATGCCTGAGTTGAGATCGATGCGCTCGGATTTGATAGAGGGGATCACGGCGCCTCCGAGTGCGGTGCAGTGCGCGAACTTTGCGGCATTTGCACTCAAAATACTCATCCGCTTGTTACTTCCCGATTACTCCTATGCACCAATATTGATGCAATGTTAATCAAGGAGTAACAATCGGATGCTAGAAGGGGAGTATGGGTCCGCATGGTTACAACACGCTGATCCTTTCGGACCTCCATCTGGGGGCGGAGACCAGCCACGCCCGCGAGGCGACTCGCGTCCTCAGGGAGAATTGCTTTCAGCGGCTGATTCTGCTGGGCGACATCTTTGCCGACCTTAATTTTGCCCGCCTGACGAAAGAGCACTGGAAATTTCTGGGATGCATCCGGAAGCTGTCGAATCCGAAACGAGGCATTGAAGTGGTATGGGTGGAAGGGAATCACGATCACGGACTGGCGAACATCATGTCGCACCTGGTGGGGGTGCGCGTGTACCAGGATTACCGGTGGGAGTATCGCGGGCTGCAACATATTGCGATCCACGGGCATCAATTCGATGGGTTTCAGGTCAGCAACTTGCGGCTGAGCCGGCTGGGGACTTCGCTGTATCTGCAGTTGCAGAAGATGGACTTCAAACACAAGCCGATTGCGCGCATGATCGACCGCCTGAATACGCGTTGGCTGCGCATGTCGACAAAGGTGTCTGCCGGGGCGATCACATACGCCAAGCATCATGAGGCGCAACGAATTTTCTGTGGGCACACCCATCAGGCGCTGCACGTGGAACAAGATGGGATCGGTTACTACAACTCTGGGGGGTGGGTCGATTCGCGCCTCACATATTTGACGATCGACGAAACGGGGGTACAAATCCATGACTTTGACAAGCATGAATTCGACAAAGGGCAATGCGAAGAACGAGCTGACCATCGTGATTCCGGCGAAGAACGAGGCGAAGTTGATTCCGAGGCTGCTGACTTCGCTGACGAAGCAGGATTACTCGAAGATGTCGAGTACGAGAGTGTTGGTCGCTGACGCGAATTCGACGGACGGCACTCCGGAGATTGTGATGAGTTTTCGCGACCGCCTGAACGTGGGCGTGATCCGCGGCGGCATGCCGTCGGTCGGGCGAAACCACGGAGCAGCGGAAGCGAATAGTCAATACGTCCTGTTTCTGGACGCGGATATCGAGTTGGCGGATCCATCGCTGATCCGACGCTGCATGGAGAAAGCACAGGCGAAACAATTGCACTGTGTGACGACGAATATCCTGTGCAACGGCGGAAGCTGGATCGACAAGCTGTTCTACGCCGGAAACGACTTCTTCCAGTATTTGTCGTACCTGCACCGTCCGTTTGCGACGGGAATGTTTATGCTGTTTGAGCGGAAGAAGTTCTGGGAACTGGGCGGATTCCACGAGCAGATACTCTTCGCCGAGGATTACCGGTTGAGCCAGCAGGTCGAGCAGAAAAGATTTGCGATTGTACGCGGCGGAGTCTACACGACAAATCGGCGGTTCAAGCGGATGGGACCTCTGAAGGTGGGATGGCTATTTCTGAAGACGGGAATGAATTTCTGGAACGAAAAGTTTTTCTTACGCGATCACAAATACTGGGCGAATGAAGCGGATGGGATGCCGCAGGCGTAGAGCGCAGGGGCTAAAGCCCCTTGTATGGCTGTGGTTGACGCGGCGCTAAAGCGCCGCTCTTCCACTCGTCCAGTTCACAGGAATGACGAATTGTTCGTTGGGCGCTGACCGACCGATACGATCTCGTTTCCTTCCGGTAGATTTGTTGTTGTGGCCACGGAAGACAGGGATCAGCCAACCAGCTGAGCCCTGTTTTTGTTTGTGGCGATATGACTAAAACCGAAGCACGATTCCAGTTGTGAGGCGGACATTGTTCTGAGCAACATTGAACAGCGTGGTATGGATGTAATCCGCCTGGAAACGCCAGGCCAGGACTCGCAGCAACTTGTAATCGATACCTCCGCCGACAGCGGTGGCGAAGGAAGTGTCCGAACCTCCTCCGTTCACGTGAATGTGGCCAGCACCCACCAACAGTTCGGCAAAGGGGCGGATTTTTCCAACAGAAACCGATGCGCGAGGTCCGAACAAGTAATTGTGTTCGGTAAAGTTGTTGTGGAAGGTGACACAATCGAGAATTGGGGTAGTGCAAGTCGTGAAGTTCTGCGAGCCGTCGTAGCCGCTGAAATCTCCAACGATGCCGATAAACGGCAAGACTTTCCCTTCGACCGAGCCTTCCCATCCGTTGAGGCTGGTGCGCTGTCCGCTGATGCTGGAGTTGTAATAGGAGTATCCGAAGAAAACATTGCCCGAGGTCGGGATCTGGGCTGCGGCGAAGCCCGTCATAACTATCGTTAGAAATGCAGTAACCGCGATCTTGCGCATGAACGTACATCCTCCTTCTGCCTTGATAAACCCATGAACAAGCAGAAAGTTGTTGGATGCGCCAGCGGCAGAATCGGTAGCAAACCACTGGTACAGGGTCGGATGGACAGTTCAGAAGCGCCAGACGATACCGGTGGAAGCGCGGTAATCGTTCTGATAGGCGCTGGCATAGTGACTATGCATGTAGTCGCCCTGCACCCGCCAGGAAAAGTTTTTGAAGCCGAGCTTATAGTCGACGCCTCCGCCCACATCAATAAGAAGCGGGTTGTAGACAAAACCACTGGAGTTCAAATGCCGGATCCCGGCCATGCCATGGATGAAGGGGCGCCATCGGCCGATATTGGTCGAGAGGCGAACGCCACCGACTCCATTGTATTGTTTCACTCCTCTGCGAGTGAATGCGCTGGCATCGAGAACAAGTCCCAATCGAGGAAAGCGAGCAAAGGGCAGGTCTTCAAAGGAAACGTTCAGGCCCTTATAGCTCTGCTTGTTGACAACGTTGGTGAGTTGGCCATAGGCGACTCCGCCGTATACGTTTCCACTGGGAAGAAGGCCATTAAATTGTGCCGACATCGGAATGGAGAACAAGAGCAGGCCTGCGAAGGCCAGCACGGCGGCAGCGGTTTTCGACACGAAATATCCCTCCCCGGCCTTCGGGCCGGCAAACAAGCATTGTAATCAATGAAATCGGTTAGATGCAGTGTACCGGATGGCCAAGATGTATCGCGTGACAAAATTTGTGTCTGGAACGTTCTACCTATGGGGCCTGTTCGCTGATGGACAAAGAATTCGACGAAAATTTACTGGATTTTCATGGTGCCAAAACCAAGTGGTCCTCGTCTATCTATTAACATGCAAATTATGAATGCAAACTGTGAAATGTGGCAGCAGCCAGCAGTATCGGCGGCTTTTCAAGTGCATAAGGAGTCGAAGTTGAAGCTCAGTGTCCAAGCACGGAATCGAGGCGATGTGATCATCGTGCACTGCCAGGGGCGCATCGTGTATCGCGATGAAGCCGCTGCATTATCACGCGTGGTCGGAGAAGTTTTGCACGGGGGCAGCAAACTGGTGCTCGATCTTAGCGGCGTGACGTCAATCGACAGCGCCGGGATCGGCGAACTGGCGCTTCTGCAGACGTGGGCACAGGAACGCAATGCGGATCTGAAATGCGCGGGCGCCAACGAGTTGGTGCGAACGCTGCTCGATCTCACAAACCTGGATTCGGTGTTGGAGGTGTACGCAACACTCGATGGCGTGCTGGAATCGTTCCGGCAAGAACGGGTTTGCGCGGATTGTTGAGTTTCCTTTAATCGGTCCGAGAACAACCGTGGAGCAAAGGTCATCTTTGCTCCTTTTTCATTTCTGGGGAGCGTAATTGCGCGCAAAGCGCTATCCCCGCGCAGCCCGGACAGATGGATCCGGGTACACAAACAAAGTTAGTTTTCGCGCTGGAAGCGGTAGCGGCCCTTGCGCTCGATGGCGAAGGCTTCGGCCACCTTCAAGAATGCGCGTGCAGCGTGGGACAGGTTCGCACGCTTCCGATAGATCAGCCGCAATTTGCGCTTCAATTGCAGCTCTCGCACGGGGATGCGCACCAGTTCTCCGTGGGCGAGCTCGGTTTCCACACTGATCTCAGGAATCAAAGCAACTCCATTTCCCATGGCAACAAATTGTTTTATGGCCTGCAATGTCGGGAGTTCGAGATCCATGTGGAGGGGAGTTTTATGGCTCTTGAAAAGCTGAATCACTTTTTCGCGATACGGGGAGTTGACGATATGTGCGACGAAGGATTCGGCTCCAAGCTGGCGGATGCTGACTTGCCGGGCCGAAGCGAGTGGATGCCTTGGGGGAACGACGAAGACCAGTTCGTCAAGAAACACGACGACGGAATGCAGATTCGCTTCCTGCGGTTCGTAAGACAGGACACCGAATTCAGCGGCATACCTTAACACGTCGTCGGGAATATGACTGCCAAGTGCGCGTTCGACAGTGATTTTGATCATGGGGTGCACGCGGCGGAATTCGGCGAGTACGGGCAGAAGATAGAGGACGGTAAATTCGTTGGCGGCAATAACAAGTTTGCCTTTCTGCAGTTCGCGGAGTTCGGAGAGGGATTCGGCAGCTTCGCCTCGCAGGTTGATCAGTTTCTCCGCGTATTCGTAGAGAACCTTGCCCGCATCCGTGAGGACGCCTTCGCGCGAGGAGCGGTCGAAGAGCGCTTCTCCGAGTTCGTCCTCGAGTTTGCGAATGGTCTGACTGACGGCGGACTGGGTGCGGAACAGTTTGTCCGCTGCGCGGGAGAAGCGGCGTTCGCGAGCCACGGCAAGGAAGACCTCCAGCTGGGAGAGCTCCATGGGCCTCCTTTAATGTAGTTTCGATTAGTATTAGCAATGCTTATAATACAAGTATACCTAATGCTTTGTGAAGAAATATAAGTTTTGCTTCTGGCCGAATTCTCCGTACCATGGAGGAGTCACCCAAAGGCGCAATGTTTGAAATGTATTTATTCGACTGAAGTTAAGCGCCATGCCGGAAGAACGCAGGGACGCAATTATGGGAATAGAACGAGCGCGGGTTACGATTTTTGATACTACTCTTCGCGACGGTGAACAGTCCCCTGGCTGCAGCATGAACCAGCAGGAGAAACTGCGCCTAGCCCAGCAACTGGACCGGCTGGGTGTGGACGTCATCGAGGCGGGGTTCCCGATTGCCTCGGACGGCGATTTTGAGTCGGTGAAGGCAATTGCGCAGACCGTGCGGCGTCCAATCATCGCGGGCCTCGCGCGGGCCTGCCGTGCGGATATCGAGCGCGCGTGGGAAGCGCTGCAACATGCCGCGCATCCGCGGATTCACGTGTTTCTTGCAACGTCGGACATTCACCTGCAATACAAGCTGCGGATGTCGCGCGATCAGTGCGTGGCTCAGGCGCGGGAAGCGATTCAACTGGCGACGTCCCTCTGTGACGACGTAGAGTTTTCGCCCGAGGACGCGACCCGCACGCATCCCGATTTCTTGTGCCGAGTGCTGGATGCGGTCGTCGAGGCTGGGGCAACTACTCTGAATATTCCCGATACCGTCGGCTATACCGTTCCCGCGGAGTTCGGAGAACTGATTGGGATGATCCGGCGCTGCGTGAAGGGAGTCGAGGAGGTTACGATCTCCGCCCACTGCCACAACGATCTTGGGATGGCGGTGGCGAATGCGCTGGCAGCCGTAAATGCCGGGGCGCGGCAGGTAGAGTGCACGATTAACGGCATCGGCGAGCGGGCGGGTAACGCCTCGCTGGAAGAGATTGTGATGGCGATGCGGGTGCGGCCCGATCGTTATCCGTATGAGACCGGAATTGCGAGCGAGCAGATCTTTACCGCCAGCCAGATGCTGAGCGAGGTCACGGGTGTTCCAGTGCAGCCCAACAAGGCCATCACTGGACGCAATGCTTTCGCACACGAGGCGGGCATTCATCAGGATGGCGTGCTGAAAAATCCGCTGACGTACGAGATCATGACGCCGAAGTCGGTAGGCGTACCGGATTCGAAGCTGGTGCTCGGGAAGCACTCGGGCCGTCATGCGCTGAGCATACGCTGCGAGCAACTGGGTTATTCGTTCGACCGGCGGGCGCTGGACGATGTCTACCGCAGGTTTGTACGGCTGGCGGACAAGATCAAACATGTCGAAGATCATCATCTGCTGGAACTGATTCGCGACACGCATAAGCCGACGATGGCGGCGACTCCGCTGATCGAGCCGATCATCGACGCCACCAAGGCCGCTGTGGTCAGCGCTCCTGCCATGGACCCAGCCGACGCCATGACGTCGGAGACAAATCCGTTTGGAGTACCCCTGCCCGTACAGTCGGATTCACACCACGAGCAGACTCAGCAGGAAGACTACTTGTGGGGGGTGTAGGGATTTAGTCATTGAGTTATTGGAAATTCCAGGGCCGCCTTCAGTGGCGGCTTTTTTCCCCCCCGCATAGAATTACCGATTCTTCATCAGCGAGCAAAATCATCCCATGCAATTGAAGATCACTGTTCTTCCTGGGGACGGCATTGGTCCCGAAGTGACCGAGCAGGCTGTTCGCTTGCTGCAAAGCGTAGCAGATGCGTTCGGTCATCCAGTGCAATTACAAAGCAAGGCGATTGGCGGAGCAGCGCTGACCGTCGCGAACGATCCTCTTCCGCCCGACACTATTCAGGCATGTCTATCCTCGTCGGCGGTGCTGTTGGGGGCGGTAGGGAGTCCTGCGTTTGACAAGAATCCAGGTCATCTGCGGCCCGAGGCCGGATTGTTGCGTATTCGGCGGGAGTTAGGGGCTTATGCCAACTTGCGTCCGGCGATGTTTTTTCCGGCGCTTGAAGATACCTCTCCGTTGCGGGCGGAGATCGTGCGCGGCACCGATATCATGATCGTCCGCGAATTGCTGGGAGGGCTCTACTTCGGTCAGCCACGATCCATTTCAGGGAACTCGGAATCGGGCGACGGCTCGCGCGTGGCGATCAACACCATGCGCTATGCGGAGCACGAAGTGGAGCGGATCGCGCGAGTCGCGTTCGAGCTGGCCATGAACAGGAAGAAAAAAGTTCTGTCCGTCGACAAGGCGAACGTGCTTGAGTGCTCGCGTTTGTGGCGGGATGTGGTGACGCGGATTGGGAAAGATTATCCCGAAGTAAGGCTGGCGCACCAGTACGTGGACTCCGCGGCGATGATGCTGGTGCAGCGGCCTAGGGATTTTGATGTCGTGCTGACCGAAAACATGTTCGGCGACATTTTGTCAGACCAGGCTGGCGGAGTGGTGGGATCGCTCGGTCTGCTAGCTTCGGCGAGTATTGGCGGCCCAGTGGGGCTATATGAGCCGGTGCACGGATCAGCTCCGGATATTGCGGGGAAAGGCATCGCGAATCCTTTAGGAGCGATTCTGTCGGTGGCGATGATGTTTCGGCATTCGTTCCACTTGGAGCAAGAGGCGGCCGCAATCGAGCAGGCGGTTTCGGCTGTGCTGTCTGATGGGGTGCGAACGGCGGATCTGGCGGGAAAGACGCACGCGGCGATTTCGACGAGCGAGATGGGAAGCAGGGTAGTAGAAGCGATTAGCGCGACGGTCGGAGGTCAGAGGTCGGCGTAAAAAATAGCCCAACTCTTTAAGGCAGGCGCGGCGTGCTGCGGGCCTTGCTTGTGGCCATCGAATCGCTGCCGTCATATTTTCCGGTCAGATCGTACCAGCGAATGCGCAGCATTTCCTGGAACATGCGGGCGCCATCGATGAATGGATTGATACGGGCACCGCCGCTGTGTCCCCAGGCGACAGGGACTTCCTCCACTTTGAATCCAAACTTACGGGCGAGGAAAAGAATCTCGGGATCGAATCCCCAGCGCTCGATTTTCTGCCACGGGAAGATTGCCTGGGATGCCGTCCGCTTGAAGGCCTTGAATCCGCACTGGGTGTCGGCGAACTGAAGCCCGAGCGTGGTGCGCAGCAGGAGATTGAAGATGCGTCCGAAAAGCTGACGGTGCAGCGGTTGTCGCTGGGTCTGTAGTTCAGCGCGGAGCCATCGTGATCCGATGGCGATGTCGGCGCCTGACTCGAGAGCGGCGAACAGTTTCAACGACTCTTCAATGGGCGACGAAAGATCCGCATCGCTAAACAGGACAATGCGTCCCTGCGCGTGCAGCATGCCGTTGCGGACGCTGTATCCTTTGCCGTGGTTTCCGGGGTTGTCGATCAGACGCAGGGTGGGGTCTTTCGCGGCGAAAGACCGAACGATTTCCGCAGTGTTATCGCGTGAGCCATCGTTGACGACGATAACCTCGGCATCCCAGCCTTGCGAACGGACGTAGGAGAGGACCCTTTCCAAAGTAGCGCTGATGCGAGCGCCCTCGTTGTAGGCCGGAATAACTATGCTGTAAGTGGGCTCCAAATTGGTTCTCAGCTCCCAGAAACATCTCAGATGCTCGAACTTTTGGTTTGGCTGCTTTGATTCACGGCCTTGGACATTCTACTCGCAGGATACGCAATTTTCGCGAACGGAAGTATCGGAGAACTTGCCTGCGTATTTTGACTGAGGAAATAAGGCCTGAGAAATAGGAACTGCTTTTATGCAACCTGACGCTTGAGTTCGAGCATTTCGAAATACTCAGCAACCAGTTCGGCATCCCAAAGGCCGCGGCTGGCTTCGTCCCGCATGGTTTGGGCTGCCATTTCATGACTCAGAGCCGGTTTGTACGAGCGCGCGGTACGCAGGGCGTCATACACATCCACCACCTGCAGAACACGAGGCAGAACGGGGATTTCGGGAGCGGCGAGGCCGTCGGGATACCCAGAGCCGTCGGAGTGCTCGTGATGATGGCGGATAATAGGAAGCACGAGGCTGAGGGAGTGCAAAGGTTTGCAGATAGTTTCGCCTGTGATGGGATGGAGCTTCATGGTCTCCCATTCAGCGGGAGTGAGGTCGGTGCCCTTTTTGAGGATGTCATCGGGCACGGCGATTTTACCAAGATCGTGAAGATAGCCGCCGCGTTTCAAGGCGATGATGGAATCTTCGTCCATGCCCAAGTGGCGGCCTAGATCGGCGGCGTGGATTGAGAGGCGCTCGCAGTGGCCTTCGGTATAGGGATCGCGACCCTCGACGATCAGGCCGAGCGTGCAGAGAACGGAATCGGCGGTTTCGAGTTCGTCGGTAAATTCCTTCAGGCGGAGTAGGGACTTGACGCGCGCAATGAGTTCTTCCGCCAGCACCGGTTTATTCAGGAAATCATCGGCTCCGGCTTCGATGCCGCGAACTCGATCGCTGCTATCGCTGAGCCCAGTGATCAGGACGAAGGGGATCAGTCGAGTGGCCGCATTGTCTTTCAGAGAGCGGCAAAGATCATAGCCGGACTTGCCCGGCATCATGACATCGGAAAGAATCAGATCGGGTGCCTGCCGGCGAATTTCTGCTTCCGCCTGTTCGGCATTGGAAGCGGTGACGACACTGTAACCGCGAATCGAGAGCAGTTGGCTCATCAGCCCGGCGATACTGGGCTGATCATCGACGACAAGAATCCGCGGAGTGCGGCGCCTTGGTAAGAGCTCCCCCATAACCTGATAAGAAGCCACTCCGCCTGCCTCAGTTGTCCGCGCTTTTGGGCGCGGAGGTCGAGGTGGAGAAGATATATCCATAACTAGCTATTCGCCACAAAGACTTCAATTTACTCGCCGTCTAGATTCTACCGCCATTTCAATCTTTGCGCCGATCTTCGGAGGTCTTTAAACCCTACCACCAGATGAAAGTTCTTGCGATTCCCAATTTGGAACTAATCGCGCGAAAATGTGAAAGCGAGCTTGCTTCCGGGCGTTACTCACTCCTAGCCTGAGACTTATGAGGCGGATTTCGAGGGTCCAATTCTGGGTGCTGCTATTGCTTGGGATGTTGTTTACCGAGTTCTCAGCAGGGGCGGTGAAAGTACACGTCATTACATGGGGAAAATGGACGTCGGTGCAATGGGTGGGCGGCGGCGCTGAAGGAAAGCCGGCCACGCTCAAAATACGTCCCTTAGTGATCGATGGCAGAGTGAAGGACTATGTGCTAGGCATGCCACACGAGGTGACGGACCGGCTGTTCGTGGTGCGACGTGTCTTTCGCGTGAATGACAGTCTGCCCGAAGACTCCGCGCCACGATGGGAGTGGCAATGCGGCGGATGGATGCTTATCGATCGCGTTAGTGGGCATGTTTCTGCGTTGAACCTGCCGGAATTCGACGCCTTCTATTCCGCGGCGAGCTGGTATCGGGATTACGTTGCATATTGCGGAATTGCCGATGACGGCAAGAAGACCTTTGCCATGGTCGCGCAGCTAAACCGGCGCAAACCGGTTTTGAAAAAAGCACTTTCGGAAGGAGTGCCGGAGGATGCGCCGGCAGATTCGGCGTGTCCTGCGCCAGTGTGGCAACGGGGACCAGCGCGAGTCAGCTTTCAGGTAGACGGAACAAAGCAGACGTTCGCGATTCGCGGGCATGTGGTGGATATAGTGAACGATGCCGAGGAGGAAGAAGGGAACTAAAGAACCGGCGTTCAGGCGATGGGCGTTGGACTTCAGGTTTCAGTTCGTTCTTCGGTTGCGCATAAATCAGGATCAAAGCCCTGCGGTCTGCGGTAGATTTCCTAATCCCCCGCGGCTTCGACGGCGGGCAATTCTGAAGCAACCGCTTTTTCTCTTACCTTCGCGCTGGTTACCAGGATGACTGATAGCACTACGATCGCGCTGCCGGCGAGGATGTAGCGGTCGACCTTTTCGTGAAGAATCAGCCATCCGAGAAAAACCGCGACGACCGGATTCACGTAAGCGTACGTCGAGACTTTCGACGTGGGCACATGCTCGAGGAGCCAGATGTAAGCGGTGTATCCGATCCAGGAACCGCAAACTACGAGATATCCGACAGCGGCGAGACTGCGTGGCGCCCATGAGACGTGAGCAAGATCGCCGTTGGCGAGCGCGTAAACGAAATTTCCAGCTCCCGCAGCGGTGACCTGCCAAGCCGTCGCGCCAAAGACATCCATCCCCGACTGCCAGCGCTTGGAAAGAACCGAACCGAGCGCCCAGCTGAACGATCCAGCGATCAGGCTGAGGGAGGCGATGAGCTCCCGGCGTCCGAGACTGCCAGCCTGCAAATCGGGCCACACGAGCACGAACAGGCCGACGATACCCAGGGCAAGCCCAGCCTTGCCGCGGCCCGAGATGTGGTGGTCGCCCAACAAGAGTGAATCGAGCACGAGGAACCAGAGTGGCGTAATGGCGATGATCAATGCCGACAGGCCGGTAGACACCGTGAGCTCCGCATAGGAGAGCGTGAGATTCCCGCCCATCAGCAGCAGAAGTCCGACTACCGCCGCGAGCGCAATCTGTTTGGGGGAATAGAAGACTCGATGGCCGGTTGCGGCGCACACGGCCAGCATTACCACTCCAGCGATCGAGAACCGCAGTGCGCACATTAACGCCGGAGGAATGGTCTGAACGGCGATGTCGATGGCGAGATACGTCGATCCCCAGAAGAGATACACGAGTCCGAAAGCGAGAATCACCATCCACCGGCTTGGGCGTTGTGCAGAATGCATTGTCGCGAGAAACAGGGGGAAATCTAAAGATATCAGACGACAACGCAGGCGCATTGGATTCTGAAGTTTGGGGAAGACGGTAAGTCTCTGCTATGCGTGCAGTTTAGCGGTCGAACCCTGATGGAGCGGTTTTGCGACCGGTTACTACTCAGGGAACCAACCAATCCTTGCCGGACCTCATCGAAGGAAGCGCTCGCCCAGGGGAGTCCAGCTGATGAAATTATTGCCTTTCGTCTATTGTGTAGCGCTGTGTGCCCTTTGCAGCCTGCTGGCCGGTTGCCAGGGCTTGCGTGCCCCCTCTGTTCCTACTGTTACCTCCTATCAACTTACCGTTACTGCATCGCCAGCGGCGGGCGGAACGATCACCAGCAGCCCAGCGGGAATCGATTGTCCAGGCACTTGTACCGCTAGCTTTCCGCAGAACACGCAAGTGAACCTGAGCGAAACCCCGGGAAACAGCGACCTTTTTGGAGGCTGGAGCGGTGCCTGTTCAGGTTCATCGACATGCAAACTGACCATGACGGCAGCTGAAACGGTGACCGCGACGTTCACAGCCGCCGCTGCATTAACGGTAACAATGTCTGGCAGTGGCACTGGCACGGTGACCAGCAGCCCGGCGGGAATCAATTGCCCAGGCACGTGCACAGCGAAATTTCCTCAGAATACGCAAGTTACGCTGAGCGAAACGCCGGGCGCCAACTTTTCTTTTGGAGGCTGGAGCGGTGCCTGTTCTGGTACGACGACATGTAGCGTGACGATGACAGCAGCGAAGAGCGTGGCTGCCGCGTTTACTGCGGTTGATGCATTGACTGTCACGACATCGGGAAATGGCGCTGGCACGGTGACCAGCAGCCCGGCAGGAATCAGTTGTCCGGGAACGTGCACGGCTACCTTTCCCCCGAATACGCAAGTTACGCTGAGCGAAACTCCGGGGGCCAACTACTATTTTGGGGGCTGGAGCGGGGCCTGTTCTGGTACGGCAACGTGTACTGTGATCATGACCGCGGCTGAAAGCGTCACCGCCGCGTTCACGGCTGGGGATGTATTGACCGTGACTACGTCGGGGAGCGGCACTGGCACGGTGACCAGCAGCCCGGCGGGAATCAATTGTACGAGCGGGTCAGCGACGGGTTGCACCGCGCCCTTTCCACCAAACACCGCAGTCACGCTGAGCGAAAATGCGACCCCGCCCAACGTTTTTTCTGGCTGGTCGGGCGCCTGCACGGGGACCGCGGGCTGCAACGTCACCTTGAGCGCCCCGACGACTGCTGTGACGGCGGCATTCGCTCCTGGCGGCACGCTGCAAAGTCTGAATCACATTATTTTCTTTGCGCAGGAAAATCGGTCGTTCGACAGCTATTTCGGATACATGCAGCAGTACTGGGTGAACAACGGAATTCCGAATCAGACGTTCAACGGGCTTCCACAATTCACGCCGCCTGCTAACCCTCTGCTGACTCCGACCAACCCAGCCTGCGATCCATCGAACCCCGATGGCCCTACCATCTGCGTTCCGGATCCTAACGTGACACCGGTTCCATCGTTTCATATGCAATCAGTGTGCACGGAGGAACTCAGCCCGTTTTGGAATGAGGCTCACGTGGATTGGAACGATGCCTTCAATTATCCCAATACGATTGACTGGCTTGGTAATGGATTCGTGGAAGCAGGTGCGAACGACGCTCGGCAATATCCGAATATTTATCCGCCGGTAAACGATATCAATGGCTACCGGACGATGGGATATTTCACGGATGCCGATCTGAATTACTACTACTTTATGGCGAGTGACTTCGCTACATCCGACAGCTGGTTTTCTCCCGTCATGAGCCGCACACAACTCAACCGCGCGTATATTCTGGCGGCGACCTCGGACGGCTACGCGTATCCTCCGGGCAGCAACAGCAATGACAATGCCCCTTTTTCAAGCCCGACCATTTTCCAGTCTCTGCAGACCGCGGGGATTACATGGCGAGTCTATGTCGACCCGGAAGCTACCAGCTGTTCGGGTGATACGGGCAGCGAGCTCAATCAATGTCTGGCGAATGTGTCATACGTGAACATGTTCACCTTTGAATCGCAGGTGCAAAGTACTCCGTCTCTGTACCAGAATTTCGTTCCAATCTCGCAGTTCGCCACGGATGCGCAGAATGGCACACTGGCGCAAGTATCGTTGATCGAGCCTGCATCCAATGCCGGACTCGACGAGCATCCCTCCGATTCCGATGCGTATCCTGAGAATATCCAGTCGGGAGCGCAGTATGCTGCCGGATTGATTAACACGCTGATGACCAGTCCGAGTTGGAAAGATTCAGCGATGATCTTTACATACGACGAAGCCGGAGGATTCTTCGATCACGTACAGCCTCAGCCTGTCCCGGTGCCCGATCCCAATACGGACCTATATCCGATTGACCTGCAGCCGAATGACGCATGTGACGGTGCGAATCAGACCAGTGGTGTTTGCAGCTTCGGAATGACAGGTTATCGCGTGCCGCTGATCGTGATCTCGCCGTTTGCCAAGAAGAACTTTGTGTCGCATGTTGTGCGAGATGCCACCGCATGGCTCAATCTTGTCGAGGAGCGTTTCAATGTTCCCGCGCTCACAGCGCGCGACGCATATTGGTCGACCACGAGTCCGACGGCAACGATGGACGAATTCTTCGACTTCGTGAACGTGCCGTGGGCTACGCCGCCAACCCCGCCCAAGCAAAACACCAACGGAGTTTGTAGTCTGGCCGCGCCGACGCCGTGAGGCGAGGCTTTGTGCGCGGAATGTCGCAGCAAGAATGCAAAATCCTCGATGGTCAGCGATTAGTTGCCGGAGATCTTGGTGAGCAATAGTGACCGCTGACCCCCTGATGTCTCGGTGCGGAACGCTCTTCCACGCCGAGCGCATTGAAGTGAGTCGCTCGGTGCGCGTGATTTCGGAACGATCTCAGTAATGGGATAATGATTTTCGTGAGAACTCTGCGCTCGGTGCTCTGTCTCGTACTGTTCTCTGTTTCGACTTGCCTGGCCGCGACCCGGCACTACTACATCGCCGCCGAAGACGTGACCTGGAACTACGCTCCCAGTGGCATCAATCTGATGAATGCGCTGCCCATTCGGCAACCATGGCTCAAGCTGGAATGGCAGAAAACACGATTCATCGAATACACCGACGACACTTTTACCGCGAAGAAGCCGCAACCGGACTGGCTGGGAATTCTTGGTCCGGTGATTCGCGCGGAGGTAGGTGATGAAATCGTCGTCGAATTTCTGAATCGCTCTCGCCTTGCGCACGACATGCATCCGCATGGCCTGCACTATGACAAAGACAACGAGGGCTCGGTCTATCTTCCCTTTGGCAAGGGTGACCGCGTCGCGCCCGGAAGGCGCTTTACTTATCACTGGTTAGCTAATGCGGCCAGCGGTCCGGGACCGGGGCAGCCGAGTTCGATTGTGTGGTGGTATCACGCGCACGTCGACCCCGCCATGGAGATCAACTCTGGACTGCTGGGCCCCATCATCGTTACGGCGAAAGGAAAAGCCAAGCCTGACGGATCGCCCAAGGATGTAAATCGCGAATTCGTCACGTCGTTCATGATCTTCGACGAAATGGGAGGCAAGCCCGCAGGACAGTTTTATTCCATCAACGGATTTATTTTTGGCAATCTTCCCGGCTTATATATGAAACAGGGCGAGAAAGTGCGCTGGCATCTTCTGGGCATGGGAAATGAGATCGACCTGCACACTCCGCACTGGCACGGAGAAACGGTGACGGACGAAGGCCGTCACACGGATGTGATCGAACTTCTGCCGGGAAGCATGAAGACGGTGGATATGATCGCCGACAATCCCGGAACCTGGATGTTCCACTGCCACGTGGAAGATCACATGGAAGCGGGAATGATGGCGGTTTTCACGATCTATCCTCCCGCAACGCGATCATGCCCGATCAGCTTCGTCGATGGGGACTTCTGGAAGACTCCTGAGAAGTTCTCATTAACCGTCAAGAATGAGAGCCGCAAACCAATCGAAAGCCTGAATCTTACCTCAGAGATGTTTTTGGCTCCGCAGGATCTGCGACCTGTGTTCAACGGCAGTTGGCACTCGAACGGTCCGATCTCCCCGGAAGAACAGCGGGTGCTGCAGAAGCCCGGGATCCCGGCTGCCAGCGCACAGAAAGTTGTAGGCTGGGTGTTGTTCCCAAGTTCGGTGAAATATCAAGATGGAAGTACGTGGCAACCGCAAACTACCGGCGAGTGTTTTCACGTTTTCTGGAGGGATCCGCAGCATCCCGAGCAGCCGGCGCTGCCACCGCTGCAGTTCGAGATCAATTCCGACTAACGGAATGGTGGGAATGCTGAGTGTGGATGTTCGCGCTCATCGACCCACAGAGCAAGCGTTGAAGCCGCTATTTCAGCTTTTCGTACTCCTCTTTGGCGTTTTTGAGGATTGGGACGTCGGCATCGGCATCCTTCCATATGGCGAAGAAATCCTGATAAGCCGTCTTTGCCTTTGCCGCGTCGCCCTGCAATGCATAGGCGCGGCCAAGTCCCAATTTTGCCAAGGCTCCAAGCGGGCTGGTCGGACCGAGGCCGCGATGGTCGACGATCTTCTGGTATTCCGCCGCGGCCTTGGCGCCATCGCGCAGACGAAGATAGGCCTCGGCACGAATGGAGACCGACTGATACGTGCCTAGCAGAGCCCGGTCTGAGGCGAAATCGTAGGGTATTGCCGGATCGAGCGCAGCCACGGCCGGGGCTGGTTGGTTACGCTGCAGGCTGAGCAGGACACGAGCACTGGGAAGGGTGACAGTGTTGAGAAGCGTATCGAAGGGCAACTCCTTGGCAAGATCGGCAATGAGTTTTTCAGTGCGGGGAGCGTCGCCGATCTGAGCAAACAGCGGTGCGGCTTCGATTTGTGTGAGCTGATCGTCCGAGGTCGCCAACGCAGCGTTGATCGACTGGCGCGCCTCGGCGGTATAGCCGGTCTCACTATTGCAGTAGGCTTGCCCAATGAGGCTCCAGGAAGCCCAGCCTTTGTTTCCTCGAGCCTGGGCGGCGGCTGCAGAATGAGCAAAGGTCTCTCGCGCTTGCTTTACCTTGCCTAGCGCGCACTGACCCTCGGCCTGCAGGAAAAGGATGATCGGTTCTCCGACCTTGCCCGTTGCCTGCGCGACCTCCCGTTGCAACGCTTCCTGATCGCCCCGAAGGTACGCAGTCCAGTAGAGCGTCATATGAATGGACCATGGCTCAGCTTTCTGCGCGATTGCTTGTTCAGCCACGGCATGGGCTTCTTCGAATCGATTGAGATAAAGGTACGCTGAAGCTACGTTTTGGTAGGCGTATGGATCCTTTGGATCAATCCTCAGTGCCTCGGTGGCGTTGGCCAAGCCCTTTTCATGCTGGCCGATATCCTGAAACGTCAGGGACAGGTTGTTGAGAGGAACCGTGTCTCGAGGGTAAGCCTGTTTCCACTGCTCGAGGGTTTCGATGTCCTTGTCTTTCTGTCCCAGGAGCGTTCCATAGTAGTGCGAAGAGATATAAAACTTCTCCCGCTCGCTTGCCCTATCTTTCGCGTCGAAAGCTTTCTGCAGGTACTCCGAACGGTGCTGAGGATCTCCAGTGTTGCCGTACGCGACCCCCAGAGTGGCGAGCGCCATGGCGAAGTTCGGGTCGAGTTCGACGGCGCGTTTCAGGTGCGGGATAGCCCCTTCGTCATCGAACCTTGAGTGGGACGCCTCTCCTAGGCTGAATTCCTTTAGGGCTTCAAGCGAAGAAGTAGTAGCGGCTTCCAGTGGCGTGGCAAATTTCTGAACCGATCCAATCGACTCGCCCAGTTTCTCGCGCAGGTTCGAGGCAGCACGGTCGAGCGACTTCAGGACTTGTTCCTTGCTGTCAGATTCGACCTGTTCGCGATCGAGCGAGTCGCCGTTTTGCGCGTTCATGGCCTCGAGGGTGATGACGTAGTGGCTTCCGAGACTGGAGATGGAACCGGTCAGCATCGCTTTGACGCCTTCGCGCAGGCAGATCTCGCGAGCAACATCCTTGGTGATGCGATCGTCGGACGAACGTCCCATGAAACGAAGAGCGCGCTGCACCCTCGAGTCAGGAAGGATGTTCAGATAGGGAGACTGAGCGAGTTGGACGGCCAGGGCTTGCTTCAACGTTCCATCGAAGACAGGGTCGCCGGTGGTATTCACGAAGTCGGCGAGCAGGACGCTGTCCTTTTCTGTGAACTTTGAGGATCGGCCTGAGCGGAAATAGATCCCGAGTCCGACGAGAACGACGAGTACGCCAGCGGCAATGGGCAGAATGACGTTCCAGTTGTGCTTTGCTTTCGACTCTATCGGCGCTGGCGCAGCTGCAGCAACTGAATGCGACGAAGCAGAGGCTTGCGCTGCCGCGGAAATCTTCGAAGCAGACGCGGAGGTTGGCGGCGGAGCAAGCTGTTCCGCAACGGCCGGCACGGATCCCGAGCTCTGAGCGATGGCGCGTCCGCTTTCGGTGTCGCGCTTCAGGCGCTGCAGGTCGGCGCGAATATCAGCGGCGCTCTGGTAGCGGAGATTGCGATCTTTCTCCAGAGACTTGTTGACGATGTCTTCGAACTTGGGCGGAAGATCTGCGTTGAGGCGGACCGGAGCTACTGGGGCCCGATTCAAAATGGCATCGAAAATCAAGGCGGAAGTGTCGCCACGGAAGGGAAGCGCGCCCGTGGCCATCTCGTAAAGAACCACGCCGAAGGAAAAGAGATCAGTGCGCGGGTCGAGCTCCTTGCCCTTGGCCTGCTCGGGCGACATGTAGGCGACAGTGCCGAGTGTCGAGCCCGGGCTAGTGAGATGTTCTTCGACCACAACCGCCGTGGGTGCAGTGATGTCGACGGGCTCCGACGGAGAACGCGGCTCGGATTTCACTTTGGCCAGGCCGAAGTCGAGGATCTTGGCATGTCCGCGCTTGGTGACGAAAAGATTGGCGGGCTTGATGTCGCGGTGCACAATGCCCCCGGCGTGCGCGGCGTCAAGGGCGTCGGCGATCTCGATGCCGAGCGACAAAATTGTTTCGAGTTCCATTGCGCGTCCGCCGATCAGGTGCTTCAACGTGGCGCCATCGAGAAATTCCATGACGAGGAAGGTGCGATTGCCTTCTTCGCCGATGTCGTAAATCGTGCAGATATTGGGGTGATTCAGGGCCGAGGCGGCTTTGGCTTCGCGGCGGAATCGTTCCAGCGCCTGGCGATCCTGAGCCAGATCTTCGGGAAGGAACTTCAGCGCAACGAATCGCCCGAGGCGGGTGTCCTCGGCTTTGTAGACGACGCCCATGCCGCCGCCGCCGAGCTTCTCGACGATGCGATAGTGAGAGATGGTTTGGTCGAGCAAAGGCTAGCGTCCCCGTGGTGGCAGTAATGCTACGGGTCTGAAGGAGCGAAGTCAAAGAGAGATCTCAATTCGCCGGATTTCGTTCGAGCTGGCAAGAACCATGTGGTGACAGCCGCCCTCGGCTGTCAGGCGGCCCGGAAGTCTCGGGCAGCAGCTCTTTGGATCCGGAAAGCGCGGCAAAAGTGGGGCAACCACCTTTTGCTAAGGTCTGAGGGCGCTTTTTGCTCATCTACTTTCTAATTATTGTTTAGTATGTTTGGTTCGAATGCGGTGACCAAGTGTCATGAAAATTTCATAGAAATGGAGAGGCAGATGAAGCTTCTGCGTTGTCTCGCTGCGATGTGTTTTCTGCTGGGAACTTGTTACGCCCAGTTGCCGGAATACTATCAATCCATCAATCGCGTGACGTGGCTCTCCGAGAACATCGACGGGGTGTTGCCAGCGTGGACTGCACTCGGAATGACCGATATCCATAAGGCCGTGAAAATCAAGGGTGTCGGTACCGATCATGGCAAGCCTGTGACCATCGAAACCTGGCAGGCTACCGGGCGTCTGGGCAACCTGACCGTCAATTTCCTCCAGCTAGACTCTCTTCGGCCAGGCGTGGGCCAGTCGAATTCTTACAACGATTTCCTGAAGAAACATAAGGACGGCATTTTTGCGGTTGTCCATGAAGTTCCGTCCAAAGAGGTGATGGACAAGGAGATTCAGCGCATGGCCCGTCTCGGAGTGAGCGTGCTGCAGCAGGTTACATTTGAAATCAACGGCGCTCCGGTGACCGACACCTACTTCGACACCGAGCCGCAGGGCAAGTACGTTCTTGGCCTGGTTTATTGGCCCGGCGGAGCGCCCAAGCCTCTGGAGCAGAAAACCGTCTCCCACCTTGCTCTTGTGGTTCGTGATGCGGCGGCGGTTTCCACCTACTGGCAGAAACTTGGCTTTCCGGGGTTTGAGCTGGCGCATGCTACGCCGCGCGACGATTCGCGCTATCGAGGCCAGCCCCTCTTACTGTCGTTCGACGTGGGCTTTCAGCGGATGGGTGCCATCAGTTTTGAGTGGATTGAGCCGCCATCCACTCCAGCGAATATTTATGCAGATTTCTTGCAGCGCCATGGAGAAGGTGTCCAGCACATTGGCATGCCGGGAGACGATCTCGCCAAAGCGACCGCCGCATATGAAAAACTCGGCTACACGGTGTGGCAGGCCGGTGCGTGGGGGGATATCGGAAAGCCCAATTCCGGACAGTACCACTACATGGACACAGACAAAATCGGAGGCGTAAGCGCCGAGCTGATCCGCGCATATTGAGGCAGTGGACGGAACGGGATTCTGAGTGCAATGGCCTGTTAGCGTCAGTTGACTACCGCAACTTCGCGTACTCCGCCTTGGCTTCTTTCAGGATGGGAATGTCGAGGTCGGCGTCCCTCCACAAGGCGAACAAGTCCTGATAGGCTTTGCGCGCTCCCGCGGCGTCACCGCCCATGGAGAGAGCACGCGCAAGCTGGCAATGGGCCAGGGAGGTTAACAAAGTGTTGATGGCCACGCCCCGGTGATCGCGGAATTTCTGAAATTCAGTCGCGGCTTCTTTGCCCCGATGCAGAAGCATATAGGCCTGTCCGCGTACATACGCCGGGTAAAGTAATCCGCTTTCTTCGAACTGGGGTTGGGGAAAAGCGAGGTCATAGGGCGCTGCAGTTTCCAGCAACTTCAGGGCCTGGGCCGGATTCCCGCGATAGATTTCAATGTATGCGCGAATGGTCGGCAGCCAGTAACGGTTGAGCACCGTATTCACCGGGAATTGCTTTTCCAGTTCCTCTGCAATTGCAAGCGCCCGCCCTGCATCCCCGGTACGAGCGAGCGTCAGCGCCGACAGAACCAGACTGTCCCGGGTGGAGGCTATCGCCATGCCGGCCTTAACTCCCTGACGAGCGCGTTCCGGGTTCCCGAATTCGGCTTCGCGCAGGGCTGAATTCAACTGCCACAACGCCGCCGTTTCTTTCTTGTCGCCGTTTCGGGCAGATTCGACGGCTTGTTGAGACAGCTCTCTCGCTCTCACCAGACGACCGTAGAAGGCTTCAGTATCGGATTGAGCAGAGAGCAGAATGTCCTCTGCTCCGGGCTTGCCGACAGCCCAGGCCGCCTGGCGCTTCATCTCATCAGTATCTCCCTCGAGAAAAGCAACCGCGTACATGTCGTCGTGCAAGAACGGATCGTCGAGCTTGCGATCGATTGCCTGATGGTAGGTGATTTTTGCTTCGTCGAGGCGATCGAGAGCGATATAGGCCTCCATCAGATTGGAGTGATCAATGGCATTTCCCGGGAACAATCGGAGCGTTTCGAGTTCCTCGGCCGCTTGCTTTTCATACAGTCCTAGGAATTCATAAATTGTAGCTAGCCCGTTGTGGGCACTGCTGTCTCGGGGATAGGCATGGGCCCATTGCTCGGTGGTCTCAGCACCCTTGTCCAATTCCCCGGTAACATTCTCGTAGTAGTTGGAGGTGATGGAAAACTTTTCGTGCTCACTCACCCGGTCGCGCAGCTCAAAGGCTTTACTGACATTCTCCGCGGATCGACCAGGTTCCTCGAGAAGGTCGCCATACACAATTCCCAAGTTGTCGTAGGCCATCGCAAAATTAGGGTCGAGCTCAATGGCACGCTTGTAAAACGGAATTGCTGCGCTCGGACTGGTGTCGATCATCGCCTTGACGCCCGAGCTATACGCTTTAAGAGCTTCGAGGGAAGGGGTGGTGGCCTGCGAAAGCGGGACGTCAAACTTCTGCACCGTAGCCAGCGATTCGCCCAGTTCGCCGCGCAGCTTCGAGGCGGCTTCTCCCAGCGCACCCAGCACCTTCTCCTTGGAGGCTGTGGTTACCTGCTCTTGCGCAAGGGTGTCTCCGTTCTGGCAATTTACCGCCTTCAGGCCCAATACATATTCGCTGCCCAGACTGCCAATGGATCCTGCGACGTAGGCTCTGCTGCCTGCCCGCTGGCACAGCTCGCGGGCCACCTCGGCCGCGAGTCTGGTGTTGGGCGGACGCGTCATCTGTTGCAGAGTTTTCGTCACTTCGCTGTCGGAGAGCACATTCAGGAAAGGTGATTGCACCAGGGAAACGTTGAGCGCCGTCTTAAGCGTGTCGTCGAACACGGCATCGCCCGTGGTGTTGGCAAAATCAGCGAGAACGATGGTGTCCTTGTCGGTCAGTGGCTTGCCTCGATGCCAACGATAATAAAGGCCGCTGGCGATGGCGGCGATCAAGACTGCGGCTGCGATATAGCCGAACTTCGCTCGACCCGGATTACCGGGGGCAGCCGTCCCCACACGTGCCGTGGCAACGGCGGCGGCCGATGACGCGTGCGAGTCCGTGTCCCGCCTCAGGCGCTGCAGGTCGGCGCGCATTTCCGCAGCACCCTGATACCGTAGGCCGCGATCTTTCTCCAGCGCTTTGCCGATGATCCTATCCAGTTCGGCTGACAGATCGGGATTCAACCGGACAGGGGGTACTGGAGCCCGGTTCAGAATGGCATCGTAGAGAGTCGCCGTACTCTCCCCGCGGAAGGGCAACTGCCCCGTGGCCATTTCATACAGGACGGCTCCGAAGGAGAACAAATCAGAGCGTGCGTCCAACTCTTTCGCCCGCGCCTGCTCCGGCGACATATAAGCCACGGTGCCGAGCGTAGAGCCGGGGCTGGTTAAGTGCAGCTCGTCAACCGCTGCCGTAAGGGTGTTCGCCGACGCGATCTGGCTTGAAGAAATTCCCCCGAATGTAACCTTGGCGAGGCCGAAATCGAGAATCTTGGCGTGCCCACGCTTAGTCACGAAAATGTTCGCCGGCTTGATGTCGCGGTGTACGATGCCCTCGGTGTGGGCCGCATCCAGTGCGTCTGCAATTTCGATCGCCAGCGACAGAATCAGCTCGGTTTCCATCGGACGCCCGCCGATGCGATGCTTCAGCGTCATCCCATCCAGAAACTCCATGGCGATGAAAGGCTGGCCTCGGTCGTGTTCACCGATTTCGTAAATGGTGCAGATGTTCGGATGATTCAACGCTGAGGCAGCCTTGGCTTCACGCTGAAAACGGGCGAGTGCCTGCGGGTCCTTGGCAACGTCATCGGGAAGGAACTTGAGGGCGACAAAGCGCCCGAGCTTTACGTCTTCAGCTTTGTAGACCACACCCATCCCACCACCGCCCAGCTTCTCAACAATGCGATAGTGCGAGATGGCCTGCCCGATCATGGGCTGAAATGGTAGGACTACGAGTGGGGCAAGTCAATTAAGGGAGAGGAGTTTGCCGCCCCGCCCACGATCAGTTGGCGTAATATCCCCATTACGCTCATCATGGGTCCACGAGCGCTAACGCTTGTTGAGATGGGAGTAACGGTTACAGTTCCGCGCAGCCGGGTCGTGGGGCAAACGTCGCGCCGGGAGCTTGCTGACAACTACGGCATCGGGCCACGCGGATATCCCCGTTGCGCCGGCTTGAACAGAGAGCTGGTTTCTCGATGACGAACAAAAAGCGAACATGATAAGATTCTCCTGCTATGGCCCGGCGTCCGGATCTCGGGAAACGCGAAGAGATTTGGAGCCGCAAGGATCTGGACGAGATCATGCACAACCTGTCACTGCTCAGCGAGCATGGCGTGCGCGAGTTCTACCTGCGGGCGTATCGCGAGTGCGCCATCATCAACTCGCAGACGTTTCCTCCGCCGCGGGCCGTCCAGGAACTGGTGCAGGCCTGGAAACAACTGCGGAAATGGAGAAAGTCGTGAGGATTTTTTTGCAGGAGATAAAGGCGGCAATCACAGATTTGTCCAGCTGGCCCTCGGCAATCCCGAGAGAATCATTCGAACGCCTTCCTCACGAAAAGGGGCCGGAATTAACTACGCACGTATTTATTGAACCAGTCGATCGTGCGTTGCCAAGCGAGATCGGCTGCGGCTTTGTTATATCGCTCCGGCGTCGCATCGCAATTGAAGCCGTGTCCGGCGCCTGGATAAATGTAGCCTTCATGCGGAACGTTCGCCGCGGTTAGAGCTTTGTCGTATGCCGGCCACGTGGCCGCGAGCCGTGTGTCGAGTTCTCCGTGATGCACGAGGATCGCCGCCTTGATCTTCGGGATGTCTTCTGCAGCGGGAGGACCGCCGTAGAACGGCGCCGCTGCCGCAAGGTCTGATCCAAGCCGCACCGCGAGCATATTGGCCGTCGATCCTCCGTAGCAGAAACCGGTAGCGCCGATTTTTCCTGTGCAATCGGGGCGCGACTTCAACCACATTGCGGCGGCGATCATATCCTCGGACATCTTGTCTTTGTCGATCTTGTTGAACATCTGGCCGCCCTTGTAGTCGTCCCCAGGATAGCCACCCAGAGAGGTGAGTCCGTCGGGCGCGAACGCCATGAAGTTGGCCAGGGCAAAGCGGCGGGCAATGTCCTCGATATGAGGATTCAGGCCGCGATTCTCATGGACGACGACTATGCCGGGCAACTTGGTCACCGTCTCGGAACGAGTGTCGGCGCTGATCGGACGCACCAGATATCCCTTGATGCTGCCGTTGCCCTTCGGGGAGGGCACGGTCTCGTATGTGGCCTTGATGCGATCATCGGTGCGGGAGACCTGCTGGCCGAGAGCGTAGTTTGGCATCAGTGCATTGATCACCGTGGCCGCCGCCAAACCGCCCGCCAGTTGCTGAATGCCTTCTATAAAGGCGCGCCGGCTAATCTCACCGTGAATGAAATCGTTGTAGAGCTCGACGGCTTCTCGCGGCAATTTGGTTTTGGTCGTTTCCATGGTTCACCCCGGCCGCGATAATACCATCTGTTCTGGCCGAGAGGTGCGGGCGAGAAGAGGCTTGGAATCCGACTTCAAGGTTTAAGGAAACTGCAGAGTTCTGGGATTAGAGGCTTCTGGCGGGTGCAGATTGATCGTCCGGCCCTGGCCTTTTGGGGTTACTCCGCGCCTCCGTCCCGTCTATAATGAATTAGTAATGCCGTTCGACTGCGATGCTGCGCCGGAATCCCAATTCGTGTCTTCCTCACTCGAAGTCCGCCGAGTGCTGGCTCGACTGCCTGGTGTGTCCGCGGCGGTATCGGGCGAATTTGCCATCGCGGTTGCGTCCCAACCTCTTCGGTAGCGACTAGTTCCCCTCCTCGTGATCTTCTCGGCTTGCTATTTGGAGCAGCAGAGACCCTCAGGGGCTAAAGCCCGTCACATTTCAGGTGCTTTAGCGGCACGACTGAAGTCGTGCCCTTCCCGAAACAGCTCACGAAACATCGGCAAAACGTGCTGGCTGCCGCACGGAGGAGATTCCAAATGACTACCAAGACCATGACCGCTGTCGAAGGTGCTTTGACCCACGGTCCCAAGATCAAGACCGCCCTGCCCGGGCCGAACGCCAAGCGCGTGCTCGAGGGCGATGAGAAATACATTTCGCCGTCCTATACGAGATCGTATCCGATGGTCGCAAAGAGCGGCCGTGGCATCGTTGTGACAGATGTCGACGGCAACGAGTTCTTCGACTTTTCCGCCGGCATTGCTGTAACGTCGACCGGCCATTGCCATCCGCATGTGGTGGCCGCCATTCAAAAGCAGGCGGGCGAACTGATCCACATGTCGGGAACGGATTTTTATTACGAGAACATGGTAGATCTGGCGGCGCGGCTATCGAAGATCGCTCCGATGAAGGGGCCGCACAAGATCTACTACGGCAACTCAGGCGCGGAAGCGATTGAATGCGCGCTGAAGCTGGCGCGCTATCACACCAAGCGTCAAAACATCATCGCATTCTTCGGAGCGTTTCACGGACGCACCATGGGCGCTCTGTCGCTGACCGCTTCGAAGCCTCAACAGAAGCGACGGTTTTCTCCGCTGGTGCCGGGCGTGACCCACGTGCGGTATCCCGATGTCTACCGCGGTTGTGTCGGCGGGCAGCAGGAGGCGGAGAAGTTCGCCTTGGGCTGTGCACGGTTCATTGAAGAGAAGCTGTTCAAGACGACGCTCGCTCCCGAGGAAGTGGCTGCGATCTTTGTCGAGCCGGTGCAGGGCGAAGGCGGATACGTCGTCGCTCCGACGGTGTTCATGCAAGAGTTGCGACGCATTTGCGATCGTCACGGCATCATGCTGGTTGTCGATGAAGTGCAGAGCGGCGTGGGACGCACCGGCAAGTGGTGGGCCGTCGAGCACACCGGAGTCGAGCCCGACATGGTTTGCATGGCAAAGGGTGTTGCTTCGGGCATGCCGCTGGGCGTCACGATGACGAAAGCCGAAGTGATGGACTGGATCCCCGGTTCGCATGCGTCGACTTTTGGCGGAAATCCTGTAGCCATCGCCGCGGCGCTGGCGACGCTCGACGTGATTGAGAAAGAACATCTGCTGGAAAACTCGGCCAGCGTTGGCAATCACATCATGAAGCGCATGGCGGACTGGTCTTCCAAGCTGAAACTGGTGGGCGACGTACGCGGACGCGGCTTGATGATCGGCGTCGATATCGTCAAAGACAAAGCCACGAAGGAGTATGCCAACGCCGAGCGCGATCACATCGTCGAGATGGCGTTCGAGAAAGGCATTTTGTTCCTGGGCTGTGGGCCGAGTACGATCCGCCTGTGTCCCCCACTGGTCGTCACGAAACAAGAAGCTGATGTTGCCGTGGATGTGTTGGAGGAATGCATCGTCACGGTCGGCAAGAACGCTTAAGGCAAAGTCATTAACCACCAAGGGCACGAAGGTTCACGAAGGAATTCCCAACGATCCGATTCCTTCGTGCGACTTCGTGCCCTTTGTGGTTGTTGGCTTTATTTCACGACCACGACGATCTCGCCGTGTTTTTCGACGACTTGGATCCGTACCGCACCCGAGTCGCGTTCTATGAACAGGCTGATGCGGCAGTCTTCGATGCGAAGATCATTGATCGAGAGCTGTGGAATGCCTTGCGGCAGAAACGGTCGGTCGAAGACGATGCGTTTGCGTTTGGCGTCGACGGAAATGCCCAGACAGGCTTGTAGCAGCATGAAAACGGCACCCGCAGCCCAGGCTTGCGGAGAGCAGGCTACCGGATACAGGGTCGGACCTTGGCCGGGACGACGGTCAACGCCGCAAAAGAGTTCGGGCAGGCGGTGAAGTTCGACTGCGCTGCTGAGATCGAGCAAACTCATGAGCACGCGCCCTGCGAATTCGCGGAAGTCATAGCGCGCCATGCCCGCGGCAATAATCGCATTGTCATGCGGCCAGACGGAGCCATTGTGGTAGGAGAGCGGATTGTAGCGGGCTTCGTGCCGTCCCACCGTGCGGATGCCCCATCCGCTGAAGAGGTCGTGGCTGACCAGAGTATGTGCCACCAGGTTCGCCTTTTCCGGGCTAGCGATGCCGGAATAGAGGCAATGTCCCGGATTGGATGTGCGGATGCGGCATGGCTTCTTTTGCCCGTCGAGCGCCATCGCGTACGTGGAAATCTCCTCACACCAGAAAGCTTCTTCGAATCGTTCCTTCAGTTGAGCGGCTTCGTTTTCCAGTTGCGATTGTCTCTGCGGATCGTTCCAGGCGCCGAATATCCGTGCCGCAGCCATTTTGGCCGCATAGGCGTACCCTTGCACCTCGCAGAGGGCGATGGGTGCCGGAGCGATTTCTCCGTCGGCATGGAACACCGAGTCACTGGAGTCTTTCCACCCTTGCTGGATCAATCCCTTGTCGCCGTGGGGGGCGTACTCGATAAAACCATCGCCATCGACGTCGCCATAGTGGTCAATCCATTCGAGAGCGAGTTCAATATGGGGCCGCAGGTGGTCGAGCAAGGCAATATCGCCAGTAAAATCGAGATACGAGCCCGCGAGCATCAAGAACAGTGGTGTGCTGTCAATGCTGCCGTAATACCGTCCGAATGGGACTTCACCGAGATTGGCCATTTCTCCGCGGCGGGTTTCGTGAATGATCTTTCCCGGTTGAGCTTCGTTCTTGTCATCAATTTCGGTAGCTTGCGTCGAAGACAGATACTGCAAAACTCCCTTCGCAATTTGCGGAGCGATCCAGAGCATCTGCAACGCGGTGATAATTCCATCCCGGCCAAAAACCGTGCTGAACCACGGCACGCCGGCGTAGGGATAATTCGTTTCCGGATTGCCCATCGTCATCATTTCGACATCGGCCAGCGACCGCCGCACCCAACGGCTGAGACGGTCATTCGAACTGGAAATCTCACAGAGGTTTGAAGAAGCAGCCTTCAGTTCCGTCTCGGCCCCGGCCATGGCGCGGTCGTAACCAATCGATCGGTGGTGAGTCTTGGGATTGCAGTCGATCGAAAGATGGAACTCCGCGGACTTACCGGGCCGCAGGTCAGCTTCGAACTGAAGTCCCGAGGAGGTAATTTCAATGGGATCAGGATCGCACTCGATGCGAGTCTGGCGAAGTTCGCCATCGAGTCCTTCATAGCGGATCAGGAGCGAATTCGCGGAGATTTGATCCTCAAGGCGCCGTCCCCGGTGCTCGCGACGCATGCCGCGAACTTCGAAGATGTCGACAAAATCCGCTGCGAACGACAGCTTCAATGGAACCCGCAATGTCGTGAGGCCGTAGTTAACGATCCGGATTTCTTCGTGCGCGACATCGTGCCACAGAAATCGAGAACGCACGATATGAACTGTGCCGCGTGGGACCTGGACCTGCTGCTGGTGGTACACATCTACGTTCGCCAGGTCGGCAGTGAAAACAAAATTGTCAGACTTCACCGTGGAACTCAGAAGCAGTGGGCGAGCGTCCCATACTCCGAGAACGAGTTCCGACAAATGCCGCGTACCACGGAAGAAAATTCCGTGCTCGCCTAAGCCGAGCGGTTCGATGTCTCCATAACGGTTGAAGACGGCGAAACACTTGCCGTATTTCAGGACTCGGGCGCGATCGTCGGAGGGTGACGACCCCGCGGCTATGTAGTACTGCTGGGCGGTTCCAACTTCATCCAACGTAGATCTCCATCTGTGAGTGCAACGGTTTCGGGCTCTCGTTTGGCGATGCGTTTATAGATCGTCAAGTAATCCTGCGCCATGCGCTTAACCGAGAATCGCTGTTCAAAGGAGCGGCGGCAATTCTTGCGATTGATGGTTGCGATATTTTTGACGGCTTCTACCGCTTCATCCACATTATTTACCAGGAACCCGGAGACTCCGTCATCAATAATTTCCGGAACAGATCCCAGAGGGTACGCCACGACTGGCAGTGCACAGGCCAACGCCTCAATCAGGACGATGCCGAAGGGTTCCGACCAGTTGATCGGAAACAGGAAAGCCCTGGCGTTTCCCAGAAATTCGTTTTTCTCCAGGTCGCTGATTTCTCCGATGAACTCAATGAGTTCACTCCCGAGGAGAGGCTGGATCACATGCTCGTAGTAATCTTTGTCGGCGCGGTCGACCTTGGCGGCAATCTTGAGTGGCATCTCAGCTCTCAGGGCGATCTCAATCGCCCGGTCGAGACCTTTTTCCGGAGAGACTCTGCCAAGGAAAGCCAGGTATTTCCCTTCCTTAAGATACGGCTTGAAAATATCTCCAGTCATTCCGTGATGAACGGTGCCGTGCCAATTCGCCCATGGCAGAGGTGCACGTTGCGAATCGGAAATCGAGACTACTGGCATCTCGGAGAACTCGCGGTAGAGAGGCACCAAGTCGGGAATGTCGAGACGTCCATGCAATGTAGTGAGTTGCGGCAGGCTCTCTCGCCGGCTGATGGGAAAGTGCAAATAGTCAATGTGAAAATGAATGATGTCGAACTCATCTTTTTCTTGCAGCACTCGCTCCAAAAGGTGGACGTGGTGAGCCATGGAATCGACGCAACGCGAATCAAGACGAAGCGCTCGAGAACATGCGGGGATCAATCGGGCATTAGTTAGAGAATCGCCGCTGGCAAACAGCGTAACATCATGGCCTTGACGGACGAGTTCCTCAGTTAGCCATGAAACGACTCGTTCTGTGCCCCCATAGAGTCTAGGTGGAACACTTTCGTAAAGTGGCGCGACTTGTGCAATTCTCATTCCTGCCTCAACCAATGAATTTGTCGAGAGAAAGAACAAAGCTTCCTCTCCCGTTCTTCGTGCTCTCGCGCTGCCCTCGCGAAAAAGGTCCTCCTTCGGCTGCGAAAATTGCGAAGTGCTGTACTCACTAGGGTACTAATGTTGATCGGCGCTTGCTATCAGGTGTTCCCTGCAAGGGTACGTTGAGTTTTGAGCTGTGAGATCGTTGAGCTGTGAGATCTGTGTCACGAATGTTGGGGCAAGAAGATGAAGAGACGCGGCGATGAAATGTTGATGACAAAAAGGTTGCTTCCCAATTTAGGAAGCGCTCGGAATTCCACCCAAAGATGTGCGGGAAGTCACAGCCTAAGAAGCATGCCGGCGATAAGCTGCTTCGTTCTCCCATGGCTTTTCGAGTCTTGACATCTTCCATCATCCGCTCGCTGGATTGGGTTGCGAGACAAGTCCTCCCGGCTTCCCGTTTGCCCACACATTTGCGCGTGGGTGTGCGTGGCGAAGAAGATGCGTACTTCTTTCTACGAAAAGCGGGATACACGATGGTGGCCCGAAATTATCGTTCGCCGAGGTACCGCGGGGAAATTGATTTGATTGGATGGGAAAAAGATGTGCTGTGTTTCGTTGAGGTGAAGACGCGAACCTCGCGCGATGTGAAGTCCGCTGCGGCTGCCGTCGATAGGCATAAGAGACGGGAAGTGGCGCAGGTGGCGCGGGAGTATTTGAGAGGGATGGCCCTTTCCTGCCAATGGAGGTTCGATGTCGTGAGCGTATACTATGACGGTAGTAACTCCCGCCCGCAGATCGAAGTGTTTCGCAATGCCTCCCTGGCGGCGTAAAATGTAAAGTTTGCGCATCCCTATTGAAAGGATTCAATGAGTGCCAGAGCTTAGGAAAGATCCTATTGTTGGACGGTGGGTGATTATCTCGACCGATCGGGCAAAGCGCCCAACCGATTTTGTGCGGGAAAATATGAAGATTAAGGGTGGCTTTTGTCCTTTCTGCTATGGGAACGAGAGCAAAACGCCTCCCGAAATTCAAGCGTATCGTCCGAATCCGAATGGTGGACCGGGTCCCCAGCGGGACACGCCAGGATGGACCGTGCGCGTAGTCCCCAACAAGTTCCCTGCGCTTGGCATTGAGGGAAATCTGAACCGACAGGCCGAAGGTATGTTTGACCGCATGAACGGCATCGGCGCACACGAAGTGATCATCGAGACGCCAGATCATAATGCCAACCTCGCATCTCTGCCGCCGAAACGTATCGAAGATGTTTTGTGGACCTTCCGCGATCGAATTCTCGATCTGAAGAAGGACCGGCGGTTCAAGTACATTTTGATCTTCAAGAATCATGGCGAGGCCGCCGGGGCATCACTGGAGCATTCCCACTCGCAGTTGATCGCGCTGCCGATTCTTCCCATCAACGTGACGCAGGAACTTGAAGGCGCGAAGCAATATTTCCTCTACAAAGAGCGCTGCGTATTCTGCGACATTATCCGCCAGGAAATGGATGGCGGTACTCGCGTCGTAGGCGAGAACGAGAATTTCGTTACGCTTGCCCCCTATGCTCCCCGATTCCCGTTCGAAACCTGGATTCTGCCGAAGCAGCACGAGTCGGCGTTTGAGAATTCGTCTTCGCACATGTTCGAGAACCTGGCGCGTGCGATGAAAAACCTGCTGGGACGCGCCGATCGCGTACTTGACAATCCTCCGTACAACCTGGTGATTCACACGTCGCCGGTCCAGGATCCGACGAACGATCACTATCACTGGCACATTGAATTCATGCCGAAGCTGACCAAGACGGCCGGATTCGAGTGGGGCACGGGGTTCTACATCAATCCGACGCCGCCGGAAGAAGCCGCGAAGTTCTTGCGCGAGGCGAATGTAGAAGAAGCAACTCCGGTATCCATCAGCTGAACTGGATTTTTGATCACAAAAAGAGGGCGCGACTTAATGTCGCGCCCTTTCCAGTTTGGCCGGAGAGAGAGAAACCACGAAGATCGTGGCTTGTTGAAGAAACAATAGGTTCTCCTCCAGAATCGTTTGTCACGCCCATGTAAAAACTGCAGCGGTTTTTTGCGGTCCAGCATTGCCTTGCCGGAAAATGCGTAATCTTGAATCGAGGATAGCGAAGCCGGCGTTCTATACTGCAGACGTTCAACGGGAAAATCGCGGACCGGAAGAAGCATGTTAGCGAAAAAGGAGGCAGCGTGGAGTTTGTAATGTTTGAAGATGTGGATGGCTTGGAAGTCTTTGTGAACCCCGAAAAGGTTATCTGGGTCAGGGAATATCCCAACCAAATCACAGTTATCAGTTGCGGGCACGACGACAGGTTTTCTGTACGGCTCGCGCCGGCTCATGCCGTTGCCGCGTTGGGCAAGTCGGTTCGCTAGGCCGGGCGATTTATTCTCGACCGAGGATCCCTGCCAGAAGAGAGCGGGCAGGCCGCGCCCAATAACAACGTGCTACGAATCTAGTCAGATTGCATCGGGGCGAAAGTGCTCCCACAACGGTTCGCACGAGTCAGGTCAGGCCTGGGTACGATCCTGATATTCTTCGTGCCACGCCATCTGGATGGCTTCGAGCTTGCCCTCGTTCGACGCTTGGGGATCTCCTTCGAAATCCGGAAGTTCCGTGACGTAGCGGTGCAGGTCGGTGAAGCGTACCGCCAGCGGATCGAGTTCAGGATGGGTTTCGGAGAGAAGAATGCCGAGGTCTTCAGCGTTGTCCCAGTTCAGTTTCTTGGCCATTCTCAGTGCTCCTCAGAGACGTAGTTACGGTTCCACGCGGGAATTTCTACGACAACCTTGCCGGGTTTGTTGATCTGCGCCTGACAACCGAGACGGGAGTTTAGCTGGAGATCGGCAGCCATGTCCAACCGGTCGGCTTCGTCGTCGTCCATTTCAGAGAGATTCTCGGCGCCTTCCTTTACCCACACATGGCAGGTGGTGCAGGCGCAATTGCCGCCGCAGGCGTGGTCAAGCGTTACGCCGAAATTCAAAGCAATGTCGAGGATCGATTCTTCCTTCCCGTGATCTTCATACGGCAGTTTGCCATGTTCGAATGTCACAGTCTTTCCCTCGGGAAGGAATGTGATCTGAACCGTGTTTTCGCCCGGAGCTTCTTCGGTGGCCGTTCCAGCACCTTGTGTTTTTTCGTCTGCCATGTCACTCCTCAGTCTTGCTTTGTAATTCTGAGCGCAGCGGATTCTCAACTCGTGCGAAGTCCGCGGAGTCGAAGGATCCCTATTGCTACAACTGCACTTGCGAAGGCAGGGATCCTTCGACTGCGCACGCCTTCGCTTCGCTCAGCCGCACTCCGCTCAGGATGACAAAAATCGATCATTTGAATTCTGCTTTTGCCATCGGATGAGGCGCAGTGGGCCCTTCGCCCATGTCCGCCTCGTCCATGTTCTTGCCCTTTAGAGCCGATGAGACCGCCGTGTCCATCATGAGTTCAGCCAGCCGCATCGTGCCTTGATTGAGCGCGTCAATTGCTTTGCGGATCGCCTGGTAGTCGTTTTCCGCATTCACCGCCGCCAGAGATTTCTCCAGCTTCGCAATCTGCTTTTTCTCGTCGGAGGTTAAATGACCCCAAGCCGCACTTTTCTTGCCCTTCTCGAGAGCCGCAATGATGGTCGCAGTCTCATTGCGTGCTTCGATCAACTGACGCCGCCGGAAATCTTCTTCCGCATTATCAAATGAGTCGAGGATCATGCCTTCGACTTGTTCGTCCGTCAGTCCATAGCTTGGCTGAACCTGGATCTCAGCTTGTTTGCCGCTACGCTGTTCGCGAGCCGAGACGTTGAGGATGCCGTTGGCGTCGATGAGGAACTTTACTTCCACGCGCGGAATTCCCGCAGCCATTGGTGGGATGCCTTTGAGATCGAAGCGGGCAAGAGAACGGCAATCGTTCGCCAATTCACGCTCGCCCTGCACTACATGAATCGCGACGTTTGCCTGGCCGTCGATCTGTGTTGTGTAGAACTGCGTCGCCGAAGCCGGGATTGTCGAGTTGCGCAGAATAATCTTGTCGGTCACTCCCCCCGCGACTTCGATGCCCAGCGAGAGCGGCGTCACGTCGAGCAGCAGCATGTTCTGCGTGGCCTCAGAGCCTCCGCCGAGAATATTGGCTTGCACGGCCGCACCCAGCGCGACAACTTCATCAGGATTGAGATCGGTGTGCGGTTCGCGGTGAAAGAGATCTTTCACCAGTACTCGAACTTTCGGAATTCGCGTGGATCCTCCGACCAGCACCACTTCGTCGATCTGCTCCGGTTTCAGTTTCGCGTCTTTCAGCGCCTGCTTGCAGGGGCCGACGGTACGATCGATGATCGGCTGGATTAATTGCTCGAACTGATCGCGCGTGATCTCGCGCTGGTAACGCCTTCCTTCCGGCAATTCAATGTCGAGCTTGACTGACGTTTGCGACGAGAGTGCGATCTTGGCCTCGATCACCGCTTTACGAATCGCTTGCACGGCTTCGGCATTGCGTCGCAGGTCGAGTCCCAGATCGCCGCGAATATCGTCGAGTGCGATCGTGATCAGCAGGTTGTCGATGTCATCGCCGCCCAGGTGCGTGTCGCCATTGGTGGCAATGACCTCGAAAATCCCGTCATGCAGCTTCAGGATCGAAATGTCGAAGGTCCCGCCTCCAAGGTCGTAGACGGCGATGATTCCGTTTTGCTTCTTGTCGAGTCCATAGGCGAGCGAGGCCGCTGTGGGCTCGTTCACTAGGCGCAGCACTTCAAGGCCAGCAATTCGTCCAGCGTCTTTTGTGGCTTGGCGTTGCCCATCGTTAAAGTACGCAGGAACTGTAATCACCGCTTTCGTGACCGGACCGCCGAAAAACCGTTCGGCATTACGCTTCAACTGGCGAAGAATGAGCGCGGAAATCTCCGGAGGAGTTGAAGTCTTATCGCCCAAGGTGATGCGAAGCACTTCGCCGGGCTGCAGGTCGTCCGCGAGGCGAAACGGGAAAAGCTTCAGTTCTTCCTGAACATCTTCGACCCCTCGCCCCATCAGGCGCTTGATTGAGTAGACGGCGCGCTCCGGAGTCTCAATCAGATATCTCCGTGCGGAGTTACCGATGACAGGTTGACCACTCTCGTCGAGCGCGACAACCGACGGCACAAGATTTAAACCGTCGTCGCCGGGGATCACCGCGGGCGTCTCCCCTTGCATAAAGGCAACGAGCGAATTCGTCGTGCCAAGATCAATTCCGACTATGCGTTCTTCAGACATGCTTCCTTTGTTTCGTTCTTTCTCTAAGCCTCGAGTGCGACTCCGGCAATCTCTTTGGCGGAAGCGGGTTCGGTCTTTTCGCAAGCAGGCTGCCAGGCTTTCACCGGTGACGAACCGTGAATCATGGTTTGGATGAAGGGCTCGAAGAATTCGTACGGATGAATCGATGGTGGGGCTCCGATTTCATCCAGGCGTGACCGCAATTCTGCGGGAATCGTGAATTCGATTGCTTTCAGATTGTCTTCGAACTGACTTAACTTGCTTGCTCCGAGGATGGTTGACGTGATTCCCGGCTGCGTGGCGACCCAGTTTAGCGCAACCTGAGCGGGCGGACGGCCGATTTGCTTCCCCACTTCGAGAAGCACATCGAGAATCCTCCAGTTCTGGTCCGTGAATTTCTTCAGGGTGGGATTGCCGGAATCCTTCACCTTTTCCAGGCGGCCGTCTCCGACCCCATCGCTGCCCTCGCGTCGATACTTACCGGTGAGAAAACCGCTTGCGAGCGGGCTCCACGGGCAGACGGCCAGTCCGAGCTCCTGTGCGGCCGGGATGTGCTCGCGCTCGATGTTCCGCTGAACTAGGGAGTATTCGAGTTGCAATGCAACCAGGCGCTCTTTGCCTTCCTTTTCAGCCAGCGTCTGCGCGCGTGCGACGTACCAGGCTGGAGTATCGGAAAAACCGTAGTGGAGAATCTTGCCTTGGCGCACCAGGTCATTCAGCGTCGATATGACTTCTTCGACCGGCGTGATTGTGTCCCCGGCGTGCAGCCAGTAGAGATCGATGTAACTGGTCTGCAGCCGACGAAGTGATCCTTCCAGCGCACGATGAATATTCTTGCGGCCGTTGCCGCCAGCATTGGGATTCGTGGGATCGGCGCTGAAGGTAAATTTTGTTGCGAGCACAACACGATCGCGCAAGTTTCGCTCGGCGATAAACTTGCCGAGCATTTCTTCGCTCTTGCCTTCGGTGTAGCCATCGGCCGTATCGATGAAATTGCCGCCAGCGTCGAGGTAGCGCTCAAACAGCGAGCGTGAGACCTTCTCTTCGGCGCCCCACCCCCACTCTGTTCCGAAGGTCATCGTGCCCAGGCAGAGGGGACTTACTCGCAAACCGGAACGTCCGAGAGTTGTGTATTCGTGCATTCGCATGGGCAAAAGTCTCTCCGCCTAAGTTTCTAGTGCCGCGTTCACATCGCGAACCAGGTTGCGGATGTAATTGCGGCGGTTCAATACGTCCACCATCTTGTCCCGAACGCGGACGCGCTCTGCTTGATTGACCGCAGGTCCCTGGTTGACCAATTGATCCCACTGTTTCCACAGAGATTGCAATTCCTGCAGAAGGGACTCGTGTTTCACCTCAAGCGCATTCTTGTGTTTGTTGATATCGGCGGTCAGATCCGAATCATCGTCTCCCATCTTCTGGTTCATCCGGAGTTCTTCCAGCTGCATATTGAGTTCGAAAACTTCTTCCAGCAGGTCCGGAGGGACGATTTGTTTCTTTAATTCGCCGGTAGCGCGTGCCTGTTCGGTGGCGCTCTTGGACTGTTCCTCTAACGCGACGCCTTCCAGGTGCAAGAGATACTCGGTGCGCTTAATCGGATCGCGGAGCGTGCGATAGGCGTCGTTGAGCAGCGAGCTCTGTTCCAGGCTCCACTCTTGCTCCTGGCTGCCGGCGCGGGCGTTGAGATCCGGATGCAGCTTACGGCTGAATTCGTAAAAATCTTTTTCCAGCCCGGATACGTCAAGGTTCAGTTTTGGCGGCAGACCGAAGAACGTGAAGTAATCGACTGGAGTTGGCGGCTGAACCTTGCCGCATGACTCGCAGAAATGTGCAGCCCGCATAGAACCGCAGGACCAGCAAGTATGCGTATCGTCCGGAACTGGTTTGGTGCTGATCGCGGTCAGAGAAGATTTCGTCATTGCGTTCCAATTCTGTTGCACCAGACTTACAGGCGCTAAAGCTCAGCCCACGTTGTCGGGTGGCGCAAACGATCGCGGCGGAAGTCCTGCGCTACATAGCTCAGGCGGAGAACGAAGTTCCGCAGCCACAGGACTTCGTCGCTTGCGGGTTTACGAATACGAATCCCTGCTGCATCAACGTTTCCTGGTAATCCAGGATCATGCCGTGCAGGTAAATGAACGATTTCGGATCGACAAAAACGCGGACATCGTTGAACTGGAAAATGCGATCGCGTTCGCGCGGCTGTGTATCGAATCGGATGTTGTAGCTTAAGCCGGAACATCCGCCGCCCTGCACGCCGAGCCGCAGTCCACCCTGCTCAGGCGAAATGCCTTCCTTGGCCATCGCGCTTCGGATTTTCGAGATCGCCTTTTCGGTGACCGTGATTCCCTTGGCGGTGGCCTGCGGTATCGCGTTTTCGGTTGCAGTCGTCATAGTGAACCCGGCCATGAGCGACGAGCTTTGAGCCCCGATAAAATCCATGCTCGAGGCTCTCGACTCGAAGCTCGGTCCTATTTCGCTTCGGCAGCGACCGGCTTGGTGCTTTCCTGCTTCTTCTTCCAATCGCCGATCGCAGCGCGGATGGCGTCTTCAGCCAGCACGGAGCAGTGGATCTTAACAGGAGGAAGCGAAAGTTCCTTCACGATATCCATGTTCTTGATGGCGAGAGCTTCATCCACAGTCTTGCCTTTGACCCACTCCGTCGCGAGCGACGACGAGGCGATCGCAGAGCCGCAGCCGAAGGTCTTGAACTTTGCATCCTCGATGACATTCGTCTGAGGATTGACCTTGATCTGCAGTTTCATGACGTCGCCGCATTCGGGCGCGCCGACCAAGCCGGTGCCCACGTCGGTACTGCTCTTGTCCATCGAGCCGACGTTGCGCGGGTTATTGTAGTGATCGATCACTTTGTCGCTATAAGACATTCGTTTCTCCTGAGCTTTTCTGAAATCTGTTACCGTCCTGCAGAAATGCGTTCTAGTGCGCTTCTCCAGCCCACTTCACATCTTTCAAATTGATGCCTTCTTTTGCCATCTCATACAGCGGAGAAAGTTCGCGCAAGCGCTCAACGGTCTCGATGACGCGGTCGGCCACATAATCGACTTCAGCTTCGGTATTGAAACGTCCGATGCCGAAGCGGATTGAACTGTGTGCCAGATCGTCACCAGTTCCAAGAGCCTTCAATACATAAGATGGCTCCAGCGTCGCAGAGGTGCACGCTGATCCGCTGGAAACTGCAATATCGTTGATGCCCATCAAGAGCGACTCACCCTCAACGTAGGCGAAGCTAATGTTCAGATTCCCGGGCAGACGATGCTCCATGGAGCCATTGATGTAGGCTTCGTCCAAGCGGCCCATAATGCGGTCGCGCAGACGATTGCGCAGTCCCGCGAGACGGCAGGATTCCTGTGCCATCTCCTCCTGCGCAAGAGAGCAGGCCTTGCCCAGACCGACGATGCCAGGAACGTTGAGAGTTCCCGAACGCATGCCGCGCTCGTGGCCGCCCCCATCGATGATCGCGGAAATCTGCACGCGCGGATTCTTGCGCCGCACGTAGAGCGCTCCCACTCCTTTGGGTCCATACATCTTGTGACCGGAGATCGACGCCACGTCGATGTTCTGCTTGATTACGTCCACCGGCACCTTGCCGACCGCCTGGGTCGCGTCCGTATGGAAGATCACGCCACGTTCGTGACAGAGCTTGCCGATTTCCGCGACCGGCTGCAAGACGCCGATCTCATTGTTCGCGAACATGATCGAGACCAGGATGGTCTTGTCATCCATCGCGCGCTTCAGATCATCGAGATCGATCAGGCCGTCTTTCTGCACCGGCATATACGTCACTCGATAGCCGTACTTTTCCAGGCGCTTGCAGGTGTCGAGCACGGCCTTATGCTCGGTCACGGCCGTGATGATGTGGTTACCCTTCTCGCGGTACATCTCGGCGACACCCTTGATGGCGAGGTTGTCGCTCTCGGTGGCGCCGGAGGTGAAAATAATCTCTTTGGTGGTGGCGCCAACCAGCTTTGCGATGCGCTCGCGCGCCGTCTCGACGCCCTCTTCCGCGGCCCATCCGAAGGAGTGGTTGCGGCTGGCGGCATTACCAAATTTCTCGATGAAGTAGGGCAGCATCTCTTCCAACACCCGTGGATCCATGGGGGTGGTGGCGTGGTTGTCCATGTAAATCGGCAGCTTCACACCCTTACCGTTTGTGTGCAGCGTCTCAACATCTGCCTGGGGGATCTTTACATCCGTGCTCATTGATTGCTCTCCTGCTTCCTATTGACTTCGATGAATCTTCGAATCGATTCGCTTCAGCTGATCGTAACTAAGTCGCTCGCTTTGGCAGCTACCGCGCTGACCTCGTCGGGTTCTTCCCGCATATGCGAAATCTTGATTCGCTTCAACACCGACTCGATGCTCTCATTCACCTTGCGCAGCGGTTCGCGAATATTGCAACGGTCGCTCTGGTCGCACTCCCCGCGCACCGTAATGCACGAGGTGATGAACAGTGGCCCGTCAATCGCTTTTATTACCTCAAAAGCCGAAATCGTGTGCGCTGGGCGGGCCAAGGTGTATCCACCATTCGTCCCGTGCTGCGACTGCAAAAGCCCTGCCTTCGCGAGGCGCTGCAGAATCTTCGCTAAAGCCTCAGGAGGAATGCCATATGCGTCCGCGACGTCCTTCGCACTGCGTGAGCCCTGGCTGGCGCGCTCGGCGAGATGCTTCATCGCCATCAGCGCGTAATCCGCCTTTTTTGTCAGCTTCAGCAGACAGTTGCTCCTCTGCAAATCCGACCAATCCGGTCGGATAAAATTCCGACCTTTTCCGTCGCCATTCATTTTACGTCACTTCCTGTAATGACGGCAAGTCGCTGCAGGGAATGGGGAATCTAAGCAGTGAACGGTAACTCACTAGTACTAAACAGGTTATCCCAGTGCGATTAAATC
>Ga0209168_10000344_pt1 | contig 49647 bp, 48 predicted proteins | sample Coa_R1_FD_187156 | JGI IMG/M metagenome (GOLD analysis project Ga0209168, IMG submission 187156) | Surface soil microbial communities from Centralia Pennsylvania, which are recovering from an underground coalmine fire - Coalmine... | ecosystem: Environmental > Terrestrial > Soil > Unclassified ...
GTTTGCGGCGGGCATGCCGCCATGGAAGTTCGTCCTGAGCGGGCACACGGTCGAGCACCACTTGCTGGTGTGGCTCGGGAGCAATGGAATGGGCAAAAAAGATCGTTGACCCATAGAGTCGAGCGAGTGACTCTGCAAAGGGTAATGCGGCACGGGATGCAGCCGAGAAGTCCGTTGGAAACAGAATATTCTTGAGCGAAAGACGGGAAACCTGTGTGTAGGCGGGCATGGCACACCTCCTTGCGGCAGCGATAACCGCCGCTAGAGAGAATCCATACCTGTGGATATAAGCGGATAGCGGTTTTCGAGCAGTGATTGGAGTCACCGAGCGTGGTGAGCGTAGGTTCGTGCCTAGACCTCCACTCCCGCGCGGTGTCTTGCAAACTCCTCGATCACCTCGGCTAATCCTGGATGTCTCTGGTCTTCCACTTCATAACTGACGCGCAGCGTCGGCTTGTTCAGCTTGATGAGGTGACCCAGGTCGATCGGCGTCGCGATCAGAACGAGGTCGCAAGGAACGCGATTGATCGTCTCCTCGAGCTCATGCATTTGCATCGCGCTGTAACCCATGGCCGGCAGCAGGCTCGTCAGGTGCGGATAATGTTCGTACGTCGACCGGATTGATCCCACTGCAAAGGGCCTGGGATCGATAAGCTCGGCCGCTCCACTCTGCCGGGCGGCGACTACTCCGGCGCCGTATGGCATTTCGCCGTGCGTCAGTGTGGGGCCATCTTCCACCACAAGCACCTTCCGGCCTTTGATGGATTCAGGTGCCGACACTCCAACCCGGCACGCCATCTCCACGATGTTTGCCTTCGGATTTGCGGTCCGAACGTTGCGGCGGACGGTTTCAATATCCTTGGGCGCCGCAGTATCTACCTTGTTGATGACCACAACCTGAGCACGACGTAGATTCACTTCGCCGGGATAGTAGGCCATTTCATGGCCGGGGCGGTGCGGGTCGACCACCACAATTTCCAGATCCGAACAATAAAAGGGGGTGTCATTATTGCCGCCATCCCAGATGACGACGTCGGCTTCTTTCTCCGCCTGGCGCAAGATCCGTTCGTAGTCCACACCCGCGTAAACAATCGTACCCATGCGCAGGTGGGGCTCATACTCCTCGCGCTCCTCGATGGTGCACTCGTGCTTATCCATATCCTCAACGGTGGCGAAGCGCTGCACGGCTTGCGCGGCCAGATCGCCGTAGGGCATTGGATGGCGCACGACCACCAACTTGCGGCCTTCGCGCTTCAACTCGGAAGCCACGAAGCGGCCCAGCGGACTCTTGCCGCATCCGGTACGCACCGCGCAAATCGAGATCACCGGCACCGAAGACTTCAGCTGGGTGCGCTGCGAGCTCAACAGCCAGAAATCTGCCCCGGTTGCCACGACTCGCGAGGCCAGGTGCATGAGATTCTGGTGAGAGATATCGCTGTAGGAGAAGACCACTGCATCGATGTCGTGCTCCTCGACCAACCGCTCCAGGTCGTTTTCTTCGAAAATAGGAATCCCCGTGGGATACAGCGTCCCAGCCAGTTCGGCGGGGTAACGCCGGTTGGCAATGCCCGGAATCTGCGTCGCTGTAAACCCAACCACGCAATACTCAGGATGTCCTCGAAACGCCACGTTGAAATTATGAAAGTCCCTGCCTGCAGCACCAAGAATCAGGATCTTTTTCGCTTGCATGGGCCCTCCTGAGCCAAGTACGAAAAGCTTCGACCGGAAACCGCTTACTCTTTCGGGCTCCGCCGCCACATCGGTACGCACGGATTCCAGCTATGCACATCTTTCTGGAAATCTCTACCGCCTTGCGTCGCGCCCACCGCGCTCAGATCGTCTACTGGAGAGGCCAAAAGTTCGGCAATGTATCTCTCCACCTGTTCGCGGATGCGCGGCTCCTTCAGGGCTGCCAGAAGGTCTGGCCTCTCAATGTGAGTAAATCCACCACACAGCGGGCATTTCACGACGTCGTCGTTGACCATCACCAACCTCGTCTGTCGAAAATCGTTCGGACAGGGTGCTGCTCCGCACCCCATGCTCTCGCTCTATTAGAAGACTCGGCAGTGCTCCGGACAGTGACAACCGTCGCGGGAGTTAGTGATGGAGGTCACAGAAAAGCGAGGTACCTAAATAACCATTTTGTACTAGCGCGTGTTTTGCCAGAAAGCGCAGTCTCCCTGTCCGTGACGCGGCATGTGATTAAGGGCGGCCAAAAGTAATGGCGTGAACGTTTACGCCAGTTCGCTTTCCCTGCTAACATCATTGGTTTACCACTCAACCGTAAACGACATCTGTTTAGCGCCTTCATAAATCTACGGAGGAAACATGGCAATTAAAGTTGGAATCAATGGATTCGGACGCATCGGCCGCAACGTGTTGCGTGCCTCGTTGAAGGATCCCAACCTCGAGTTCGTAGCTGTTAACGACCTCACCGAACCCAAGACTCTGGCTCACCTGCTGAAGTACGACTCGGTGCTGGGCAATTTGCCGAATCAGGTCTCTGCCGGTGCGGATAGCATCACCGTCGACGGCAAGACCATCAAGGTATTCAAAGAGAAGGATCCCGCGGCGCTGCCTTGGGAGTCTGTTGGCGCGCAGGTCGTGATCGAGTCGACCGGACGCTTCACTGATGCCAATGACGCCAAGAAGCATCTGCGCGGGCCGGTGAAGAAAGTCATCATCTCGGCTCCCGCGAAAAATGAGGATGTGACAGTGGTGCTGGGCGTCAATCACGAGAAATACGACGCCGCGAAGCACACCATCATCTCAAATGCCTCTTGCACGACGAACTGCCTGGCTCCCGTAGCGAGAGTAATTAATGACGAATTCAAGATCGTCAGCGGCACCATGACGACGATTCACTCCTACACCAACGATCAGGTCATTCTTGACTTCCCGCACAAGGATCTGCGGCGCGCACGTGCCGCCGCGCTCAATATGATCCCAACTTCAACCGGCGCAGCCAAAGCGTTGAAACTGGTGATTCCCGAGCTGGGTGGCAAGCTCGACGGATTCTCCATGCGCGTTCCTACTCCGAACGTTTCCGTGGTCGATCTGGTCTGCTGGGTCGAGAGGAAGACCACCAAGGAAGAAGTGAATGCGGCGTTGAAGAAGGCTTCCGAGTCTGGACCATTGAAGGGATATCTTGGCTACGAGGAGCACGAACTGGTGTCGTCTGATTTCAAAGGCGACAGCCGATCTTCGATCGTAGACGCTCCTTGCACCCTGGTGGTCGGCGGCAATTGCGTGAAGGTGATCTCCTGGTACGACAACGAGTGGGGATACTCCTGCCGCGTCCGCGACCTGATCAACTACATCGCCAGCAAGGGCCTGTAATAAGTGTTGTCATCCTGAGGCGGGCGCAGTTTGCCCGCCTCAGGATCCGGGCGAGCCGCGAGAAGCGTCGCGCTCTTTGCGACGGAGATCGCGCGTAGGGCTCGCATCCTTATCCTGCTACGGCAGACATTTGAAAGAGGACCCCAGCCATGTCCAAGCTTTCCATTCGTGATCTTCCGCTCAGTGGCAACCGCGTGTTCATGCGAGTCGATTTTAATGTGCCGCTCGATGACGGCCGCGTCATGGACGATACCCGCATCCGCGAGACCCTGCCCACGATCGAATATGCGTTACGGCATGGCGCGCGCCTGATTCTTGCCTCGCACCTAGGCCGTCCCAAGGGGAAACCGAATCCGAAGATGAGCCTCAAGCCGGTGGCCGAGCGTCTCCGCATGCTTCTCGACAAGGAACTGGCTCGTGGCGAAAATGTCGGCTTCTGTCCCGAGTGCGTTGGCCCCGAAGCCGAGGAAGTCGCCACGCAACTGGAAAAAGGCCAGACTCTGTTGCTTGAGAACTTGCGCTTCCACGCCGAAGAAGAAGCCAACGACGAGAAGTTCGCCCGTCAGTTGGCCAATCTCGCCGAGTACTACGTAAATGACGCATTCGGCTCAGCCCACCGCGCGCACGCCTCGACGGAAGGCATTACCAAATTCGTGAAGCAGTGCGCCGCAGGCCTGCTTATGGAGAAGGAACTGAAATATCTCGGCAAAGCGCTGGAGCATCCCGAGGCCCCATTCGTTGCCATTCTCGGCGGCGCCAAAGTCAGCGACAAGATCGGCGTCATTCAGAACCTGCTGACCAAGGTCAACGTGCTCATCATTGGCGGAGGCATGGCGTACACCTTCCTCAAGGCGCAAGGCCAGGAAATCGGAAAGTCGCTGCTCGAAGCTGACAAGGTCGATCTCGCGAAGAGCTTGATTGCCGAGGCTAAGAAGCGAAATGTGAAGTTGCTCTTGCCCATCGATCACGTGGTCGCGATGAAGCCCGAGCCGAACGCCGTCGTTCAGCAAATTGGCGAAGGCCAACCGATTCCCGCTGACAAGATGGCGCTCGACATCGGCCCGAAGACGATCGAACTATTCTCCGAAGAAATCTCCGATGCCCGCACCATTGTTTGGAACGGTCCCATGGGCGTATTCGAAGTGCCGGGATTCTCCAAGGGCACATTCAAGATCGCTCACGCTGTCGCGGACAACGGGGGCGCGATCTCGATCGTGGGCGGTGGGGATTCGGTCGCGGCCGTCAAGGCGGCCAACGTCGCCGACAAGATCACGCACATCTCCACGGGCGGAGGTGCGTCGCTCGAATTTCTTGAGGGACGGAAACTGCCCGGAGTCGAGGCACTGACGGATAAGAAGTGATGTTAAAGGCGATCGAGGGTTAGTGGGTCGGGCACTCCGTTGAAGTATCTCCGCAGCGCCCGCTTGAAAATGTCTTCATTTTCGGACACCGCGGAGAACAGAGTCATCGACGATCTGAACTTCATGTCGTCGGGCGAGTCAAAGATCTCATGAGCAGAACGCCCCTCTACGCGACAAACCAGACCTGCACATTCTTTGAGTCTTGGCCCAAGAACCGGATGTTGCAGATAGGCCTTCGCTTCCTCGCGAGAGGAGATCGCATATTCGATCGCGGTCGGGCTCCGTCCAAGGCCGAGGATCTGCGGGAAGATGAACCACATCCAATGGCTCATTTTTTTACCGGCTTGGAGTTCTGTCAGTACCCGATTGTAGACTGGCTGTTGCGCCTGGATAAAACGCGCCAAATGGAATCGGTCGTGGGATTGCGCGGTACCTTTCGGATTCATACGATTCGTGCGGTGGCAAATTCTTGAAATCGAGCTTCTCAAATCATAAGTTGCGAAAGGTCTAATTCATGCGAAAAAAAGTAATGGCCGCCAATTGGAAGATGTACAAAACCCCTGACCAGACTCGCGACTTCTTCCGCGACTTCCTGCCGATGGTTTCCGGTCACGACCGCGACGAAATCGTCGTCTGCCCATCGTTCGTGAATCTCCCTGCTGCGCTGGAAGCTGCCAAAGGCTCGAACGTCGCCATCGGAGCGCAGAACGTTCACTGGAAGGAAGAGGGCGCATTCACGGGTGAGACTTCAGTTGGACAGTTGGCTGCAATTGGCATTCATCATGTCATCATCGGTCACTCCGAGCGTCGCCAGTACTTCGGAGAGACAGATGACACCGTCAACCTGCGGCTGAAAACAGCACTCGAAGCCGGATTTAACGTGATCTGCTGCGTCGGCGAAGTCCTTCAAGAGCGTGAGGCTGGCATGACGGATGACGTTCTTCGCCGCCAGTGCGTTCGTGCGTTTCATGCCATCTCAGCCAAGAAAGCCGCCAAACTGGTCGTGGCCTACGAGCCCGTCTGGGCGATCGGCACTGGCAAGACTGCGACTCCCGAAATCGCCGCCGAAGCCCACGCGGTCATTCGGAAGGAAGCTACCGAAATCTTCGGGGAAGAATTCGCCAACAACCTGCGCATTCTGTATGGGGGATCGGTGAAGCCTGACAACGTTTCTTTCCTGATGGCACAAGAGGAAATTGACGGCGCGCTCGTTGGCGGAGCCTCGCTGGATCCAAAATCGTTTGCCGCGATTGTGAAGTACTGAATTCGAACGAGGGCAAGGAGCATTCCGCACCCTACAGCCATTCAGTAAGGGCAAAGGCAAGGCCGTTCAGGTTCACGCGGAGTTCCTGGCCCACTCGGGTTTATACGGCGGTCCAGCCGCCATCAATAAGAAGCGTTTGGCCGGTAATTAATGATGCGGACGGGGATGCAAGAAAGACGACCGCGCCCGCAACCTCCATGGGCTTGCCAATACGGTGAAGTGCTGCAATGCGCTCGATTACGTCTTTTCGGATTGCCGGGTCTGCCAGCGGTGATTCTGTGCCCGGCGTGTGGATCCATGTGGGTGCGACGCCGTTGACTCGGATGTTGTACTTGCCCCACTCGACGGCCAGGCATTTGGTCAAGTGGGCAATGCCAGCTTTCGTCATGCAATAAACCGACTCCCCCGGCAGCGCTACAAAACCCGCTTGCGAACTCATGTTGATGATGCATCCGCGCTTTTGACGAATCATCACGTGCCCGGCTGCCTGACTCGCAAAAAATGTCCCTTTTAGATTTACGCTCAGAGTCAAATCGAAATCTTCCTCACGGACATTTTCCGCAAGGTTTTCCGGAGATAGCCCCGCATTGTTGACAAGAATGTCGAGGCGGCCGAAATGCGCAACCGCATCGTTCACGGCACGGCTGATTTGATCGAGCCGCGTCATGTCCATTTGTAAAAGCAAGACACGTCGGCCAAGGGCCTCTATCTCGCGTGCTAACTCGCCTCCGGTTTTCACATCACGCAGGCCGAGTGCCACATTCGCACCCGCGTGAGCGAGAGCCAGCGAAATAGCGCGGCCCAGGCCGCGAGCGGCGCCAGTCACTAATGCCACATCACCGTTGAGGTCAAATCGAGGAAAGTCGTTGGCCACTGCAATCATCTCCACTCGGGTTGTTCAATACCGGAAGGTCTTAATATACGTCAGTCCAAGTCACCAATCTGCCGCCCTGGCCGCTTGCGCTGAAATCCTGCTTGGAAAACTGTGATGCGGTTGATACTATCCCGCGCATGTTGAAATCATTTCTTATTGCACTCTGCCTGCTGGAGACGCTTATGGCCGCCGATCTGCCGTCGAAGAAGTACTTGAATCTGAACGCCGTCAAGACCATGGTGGCGGGCGCCGAAGCAGAAGCCAGGCGTCAGAATGTGTCGGTCACAATCTGCATTATGGACGAGAATGGGGCGTTGCTCTTTCTTGAGAGAGGCGATGGCGTGTCCGTCAACACGCTGGAATGGGCGCAGAAAAAAGCGCGGCACGCCGCTTTGTACGGCAGCCCATCGAAAGACGCCGCCGACACTGTGAAAGCAGGAAACACCGCGGCGCTCGCATTTCCGAATTTCTTCCCGGGACAAGGCGGATTACCCATCAAGGTCGACGGCCAAACGCTCGGCGCGATCGCAGCCAGCGGCGCCAAATCCGAGGTCGACGAGGCAATCGCGCAGGCCGGAATTGACGCACTGCTGAAAAAATGACTTGCGCTTCTGAGCTATTACGTGTCTAGCGAACCGGAGTTTACCTCTATGCGAAAGCTCATTTCGATATCATCCGTTTGCCTGCTCTTACTCTCGTCCTCCGCCTGGCCGCAGACGATCAGTGATCCTGCGCACAGAAGTCCCGCTGCCGCGGTCCTACACTTTTGAAGAATAAAGACCGGGTAACCGGCCCCTCAAACTCTATCCCTATACCCACGAGGAGGTCGTATGCCGCTCTCTAAGCTTCGCAGTTTCCTCGATTCTCACAAGGTCAAATATCTGGTCATCTCCCACTCGCTCGCATACACCGCTCAAGGCGTGGCCGCATTGGCCCACATCTCGGGCAAGAAGCTGGCGAAGACCGTGATCGTCAAGATCGATGGCATCCTGGCGATGGCGGTGATTCCGGCGTCGGTTCATGTGGATCTTGACCGGCTCAGAAGGATTACCGGCGCGCAAGAGGTCGTACTCGCCACTGAGCGCGAGTTCAAAGACGCCTTTCCCGATTGCGAGACGGGCGCCATGCCACCATTCGGCAACCTCTACGACATGGCGGTCTACGCCGACGCCACCCTCGCCGAGAACGAAGAGATCACCTTCAGCGCGGAGACTCACCGCGAACTGGTCCGCATGAGTTGGCTCGACCTGGTCAGACTCGTCAACCCGAGCATTCACCAGCTGAGCTATCACGGACCTGCGGTGGCTGCTGCCTGAGGGGTAACTCCGCCAGCGTCCTTTCATTTTCGGGCCTGGAGCCGATACTCGCGCCGAAACACTGGCATCATAGACATCATCAAATTGCGTCAACTTGAAGTTCGCTCTTTCAGGACTTGGCGCGGCCTACGGTTTCCGCCCAATCGCCATGACGTGCGAGGTTGCTCCTAAGATCGACGGCTCGCGCTCGACTTTGCGGACCGCCGCCAGTAACCGCTCGCGCTGTATCGGATCACTCCACAGTCGATCGAAATCGTGCGCGAGCCATCCCGGTCCTTCGATAGCGAGGATCTCAACGATCTGAAATTCAGCCGCCAGCAATTCGCGCGAGAGCTCTCCCGGCCGATGAAAGTAAGCATCGGTGAAATAGATGGGATTGTCCGTCGGATTCCGATGCTGGCTGTCCTCCAAATCGCGTTCAATAATCGAGGCGAACGCAGGATCGTCGAAGAATCCATGAGTCAGCGAATCGAGCAAGGAAGCGAAGTGGCTGATTCCTGCGCCCCACAGAAGTCCTCCCGGCCGCAACACACGGTACGCTTCTCGCAAACAAGCAAGACGGTCTTCCTTCTCAACGAGATGATAGAGCGGCCCGAGCAGCAGCACTGCATCGGCTGAACCGTCGGCGTGCGACAAATGGCGAGCGTCTCCAACTTCCACTGACGCCAGCGGATGCTCCGGCTGCTGCGCCGATGCTTTCCGTGCCTGCGCCACGTGCTTCGGCACAATATCGATCAAGTGCACGCGATAACCGCGCCCGGCCAGCCAGCACGCGTAGACTCCGGCGCCACCTCCAGCATCGATGATGGTTGCCGGAGCCGCCGGGAGATACCGAAGGATCAACTCCTGTGTGCGCGCGTGCTCCAGCTTGAACCAGCCAGTGCGAAGCCGGGAGTCTTCGTCAGCATCCCGGTAGTACTCTGCAATGCGATCGATGGAATCATCGTTGCCCATGGAAGTCTCCGCCGCGCTGATAGCATCCGATTCTAAGGCACGGTCTCGTTCACCTGGATTGCGCCAGGATTATCTCCGCACGATCAATGGGTTCCAAACGCTCCGGTGCAGCAACTGAAATTCGGGTAAACTCTCGCAACAGTATCTCCAAAAAGCGATCGACTTCCAGTTGCGTGTTGAAACGTCCCAAGCTCACGCGAATCAATCCGCGGGCGCTCTCCGCGTCATACCCCATCGCCAGCAACACGCTCGACGGCTCTCCAGAGTGATGCGCGCTACAAGCGCTGCCCGCTGACACTGCCACTCCAGCCTGATCGAGAGCGGCCAAGAGTTTTCCAACTTCCCTTTTTTGGCTCCGGAATCCGAAACTCAAGTGCCCGGGCAAGCTTCGCATCGGATGCCCGAAGAAATACGCACTGGGAAATAGTCGGCGAAGCTCTCTAACGATGTGCGCCCGAAGTCCCGCCAGTCGTGCACTCTCCTCGACTAATTCTGTTCTGGCAATCTCAGCGGCGGCGCCGAATCCAACGATACCGGCAACATTCTCTGTCGCCGACCGTAGACCACGCTCCTGTCCACCTCCAAATACGATGGGAGAAAGCTTCACCCCCTTGCGCACGTACAACGCACCGATGCCTTTCGGCCCATGAAGCTTGTGCGCCGAGAGCGAGAGCAGGTCGACGTTCAACTGCTTCGAATCCAGTGGAATCTTCCCTCCCGCCTGTACGGCGTCGGTATGAAACAGCACACCATGCAACTTGGTCAGGTGAGCCAATTCTTCGATGGGCTGTACCGTTCCGACCACGTTATTCGCCGCCATGATCGATACAATCGTGACGTTCGATTGCAACGCTCGCAGCAAACCGTCTGGGCGAACCAGTCCATCAGCATCAACTGGCAGATGGGTAATCTTAGTTCCGCCGCTGGAGAGGAACCTGCACGTCTCCAGGATCGCTGCATGCTCAATCGTGCTGGTAATTACGTGCCCGGGCTTCCCGCTGGCGCGAACCGCGCCAATCAGCGCCAGATTGTCGGCCTCCGTTCCACTCGCCGCAAAGACGATCTCTTCCGGTTCAGCCCCGATGAGCGCCGCCACCTGCGCCCGTGCACGATCAACCGCCTCCCGAGCCACACGTCCTTCATAGTGCAAGCTTGATGGATTGCCGAACGTTCCGCCTAGAAACGGCCCCATCGCCTCGAGCACCCTCGGATCGATCGGCGTAGTGGCGGAATGGTCAAAGTAGATTCTCGAGCTCATAACTTTCTCCAACCGGGCTGCGCTGGGCCCTGCGCGCCCCTAAAAACACGAATGCCTCATCCGGGATTTTGGGGATGAGGCACATACTCACCTATAATCTCATGTCCCCCGCGAACCGGGCGGGAATTGGCACCAGGCGATCAGGCTGTTTCCTGATCCGGTTGTCGTGGCTTCTGCGGGCCCGTTACCCTCAGCCACTCTGCATGAGATACGGCTTCATTCCGACACGAATGCCGGAGCACCAACGATAGGGTCCTGCGAAAACCCTGTCAAGGAATAATTCAAACGGAAAAAACGAGGATGGCATGAAAGCCATCCTCGTCCAAATGCAAATTCAAGCTTCGCTATCCGACAGCGATCTTCTCCAGCCCCCTTGCCGCTTCGCACAGGAACTTCTCTACCTCATCGCTAAACGGCTTCTTGAAGGTCGCAGGCCAATTCGCTTTGTCCTCCTCCAGCTTTTTCAAGTTCGCCACAATTCCCGGATCGCCTCCTGTAAACAATTCGATGAGCTTCTGCTTGCGTTCGGCGAGTTTGCGGCCGATTTCGCTCTCGGGGCGATCGCCGCGGACAATCGCCGCTTCGACGTCGCGAACCAGTTCGGCCCAGTCACGTTCGGAATGCGCCTGAACTTCCGGCGTATACCGCTTGCGCAAGTCGTTAAGCTGCTCTGCGGTGTAGTACTTCTTCATCCAGTTTTTTCTCGTCTGCATTTGAATCACCTCAATGATTTTCCGGAAGGGCTCCCAATCAGTTTGTTCTCCCGACGACACGGCTTGTTCTGCGCGTTCAATGGCTCGTATCGCACGGTCGAGATGATCTCGCTTCTCCGCGATAGTCTGCCGCTGCTGGCGCAGCGCCGCGGATAGGTCGAGATCCTTCTGGCTGAGCAGTTCACGGATCTGGGACAATGGGAATCCGATAAACTTCAGCGCCACGATCTGTTCCAGAGGCACCAGATCGCGATCCGTATACAGGCGATAGCCTGCCGGCGTACGTCCACTGGGTTTCAGCAGCCTGAAGCGGTCGTAATGATGCAGCGCACGGATCGTGACTCCAGCTCGCTTGGCGAATTCGTGAGGCTGATAGGTACGGTTCACAATACCCCCACAATGAGGTTTACGGTCTGACGTGGCGTCAGGGTCAAGCAGAATTTTAATCAGGATCTAGATATTCGTCTCAGACCTGGAAGTTATTTGTTTCCGACCAATGAATTCGGCGGCAAGCGAGGTGGATTGAATCTGCGAGTAGTATGATGCCGTGTTCTCTATACGAAATTCTTACGGCGAGAACTCCAGAATGAATCATTCGAAATATGGTTTGAGTCATCAATTCAATCGTAACTGCGTTGCGGGACTTATATCGACTTTCGCGCTAGGGTTAGCGTTCGCGGCCCCGGCAAAGGCGCAGGCCAAGTCGGCTGCGAATTCCAATCTCGGTCCCAATGTGCTGATCTTCGATTCCACAATGCCGAAGGCAGAGGTGCAGGCACAGATCGACAGGATTTACGCGATCGAGCGAAGAAACGAATTCGGCCCCGAACGCTACGCTTTCCTCTTCTTGCCGGGCGAGTATCGCCTGGACGTCCCGGTTGGTTTCTATACGCAAGTGATCGGACTTGGCCCATCGCCCGACGCCGTCCACATCACTGGCAATGTCCACGCCGATGCCAGTCACGACAACAACAATGCCACGACGACGTTCTGGCGCGCTGCCGAGGGCTTTTCGGTGACGCCCACTGGTGGAACTATGCAGTGGGCCGTCTCGCAAGCCGTGCCCTTTCGGCGGATGCACGTGCGCGGAGATTTGGTACTTCATCAGCATCGCGGATGGGCCAGCGGTGGTTGGATGTCGGACACGCTTGTCGATGGCAATGTCGATTCGGGCTCGCAGCAGCAGTGGATTTCGCGCAATTGCGAATGGAAGAGTTGGACAGGTTCGAATTGGAACATGGTTTTCGTTGGAGTTAAGCCAATGCCTTCAGGGGATTGGCCGGATCCGCCGTACACCAAGGTGAATGTGGTTCCGGTCGTGCGTGAGAAACCGTTCCTTGAAGTGGATAATCACGGAAATTGGAGTATCCGCGTCCCTTCGCTCCAGAAAAACACTAGCGGAATTACCTGGGGCCGTGGCGCGACTCCGGGCAAATCAATTCCGCTCAAGGAGTTTTATATCGCGCATGCTGGCACGGACACCGCCGCGACTATGAATGCACAGCTGGCAGCGGGAAAGCATCTGCTGTTAACGCCGGGGATCTACGACCTGGCTGAACCCATTCGCATAGACCGTGCGGGCACTGTAGTGTTCGGTCTGGGATTTGCGACGCTGCGCACGATCCATGGCACACCTGCCATGACCACGGTCGACGTGGATGGAATTGACATCGCCGGCATTCTTTTCGATGCAGGTCCCGAGGTCTCGCCTGTTTTATTGGAGGTCGGGCCACAAGGAAGCACGGCGCGACATGAACGCAATCCCATTGTTCTGCACGATGTGTTTTTCCGTGTCGGAGGAGCCGGAGTAGGCCGTACAAAGGAGAACCTGCGTATCAATAGTAACGACGTGATCGTCGACCATACCTGGATATGGCGTGCGGACCATGGTGACGGCGTGGGTTGGACGAGCAATACCAGCGCCAACGGACTGGTTGTGAACGGAAACAACGTCACCGTATACGGCTTGCTGGTTGAACATCACCAGCAATTTCAGGTGCTTTGGAATGGCGATGGCGGGCGCATGTATTTCTACCAGTCTGAGATCCCCTACGATCCGCCGGATCAGGCGAGCTATTCCAGTGCCCCGGGGACGAACGGGTGGGCTTCTTACAAAGTCGCGGACTCCGTTACCCGTCACGAAGCGTGGGGTTTAGGTATTTACAGTGTCTTTATCGAGCCGAAGGTAGTACTAAGTCGGGCGATCGAGGTGCCTAGGAAACCCGGGATCAGGTTCCATCATATGATTACGGTCGCTTTGGGGGAGAACGGCGAAATCTCCAACGTAATTGATGACACTGGAGGTCCGACCGTGATCAAACCTCGGGTTACGCCCAAAGTCGCGGAGTTTCCGTGAGATCAGCGCTGGCGATTTGCCTTCCGACGCCGATGCTGTTTAAATAATTGAGGGTTTTAGGGTCAGGGCGGAAGTGGTGGAACTGGCAGACACACCATCTTGAGGGGGTGGCGCCGAAAGGCGTGGGGGTTCAAATCCCCCCTTCCGCACCATAAACCATCGCAAATCCGAGCGAAAGTCCAGCATTATTGAGAAGTTCGCCGATCAAATCGGGAAAACTTTAAATCATGATCTATCTCGTCACCACCGTTCATATCCTGGTCTGTTTCTTCATCATCGTGGTCGTGCTGCTGCAGAGCGGCACAAGCGGCGACATCTCCGCTGCTTTCGGCGGCCAAGGTAGCCAAACCGCCTTTGGGCCGCGGGGGGCTGCGAGTGCACTCTCCAAAGCGACAACCTGGTCGGCGGTAGCCTTCATGGTCACTTCGATCATGCTCTCAGTGTATGCCGCGAAGCGAACCGGCGCGCCTAGCTCCGTTCTGCAAGGGTTGAAGTCGCAGCCTGTAAAGACCCAGCCGGCCCAGACACCGGCGCCCGTGGCTCCGCCCACGCAGAAAAAGTAACTCTTCCCATTTTTGATTTCGCGGGGAAGAAGAACTTCCCCGCACACTGACTCATCCTCGCGACCGCACTCGCTCAAGCAACCGCATGCAAAACTTACAGAATCCCCTGTAATTGTATTTGCCGCAGTGAGGTTGTACCATCGAGGTTGTGCCAACGTTTTTATCAGGAGGTCTTATGTCAGATCGTGACGGAAATAGCTTCGTGTGGTTTCTGGCGGGATTGGGATTAGGCGCACTGGCGGGCGTTCTGTATGCGCCACGGTCGGGCAGCGAGACCCGCGAACAGATTCGAGCCCGGGCCGAGGAAGGCCGTGAATATGTGAAGAATCGCGCCCGCGAGGCCAAGGAACAGGCATCGCAGTGGGCCGATAAAGGCCGCGAGGTCGTGACTCAGCAGAAAGAGCAGTTCCGCGCAGCCTATGAGGCAGGACGTCAGGCCTACCATGAGGCTACGTCTGAAACGGGAACCGGAAAAACTCTCTAGGCGGCGTCATTCTCCGAGTTTCATCGTGCCGGTTAGCCGCTTCGCGCGAGTACGACCGGAACCTGCGGGGGAATTGTTATGGATGACAAATTGACAGTATTCATTGCCTTAACTGGCATTGCAGTCTTGTTACAGGCAGGTGTTCTTCTAGCCATGTACCTCGCTATGCGGAAGACAACCTCTGACCTTCAGGCTCTCGCCGCCGAAGTCCGAACAAAGGTGATGCCTGCCATCGATCAGGCGCAGCAGATCATCACCGACGTGCGTCCAAAACTTGAAATCATTGCAGAAAACGTGCGCGACACTTCCACTACCGTAAAGGCCCAGGTGCAGCGCATCGACGCCACCGTCAACGACATGGTGGACCGCGCCCGTCTGCAGGTGATCCGTGCCGATGAACTGCTGGGCCGCACGCTCGACCGAGTCGAACATACCTCTGAGTTCGTACAGAAAACGGTGGTCTCACCGGTCCGACAGATTTCCGGATTGATGCAGGGCATCACTGTCGGTCTGGAATTTCTGTTCGCCGGTCGTGGACGCAGAAATGGTGGTGGTCGCGAAGAACGGCGCCCGGTGCCTCAGGACGAGATGTTCATCTGACCATAAGTCGGCGGGAAAACGACATTTCAAAGTATTTTCGCCTTCCACGCTAGGCACAGCAAACCCTTCTTTTTGAGGTCGAAAGAGTACTTTCTTCCATATTGCCCAGCTCACCCACAGCGGGCTACCATTCTGCTCTCTTCTTCGCTGCCGCTCGCAGCTAAAGATGGAAGGAGTACAACGATGATCCGGTCCCTTCTCGCACGCGTCGTCATTCTCGCTGCATTGAGCATTTACTGCCTTGCGGGTACCTCGTACGTCATCGTGAATAACAACCCTTTCGGCCCGAACAGCGTATCGGCGTACAAACTGGACACCGCAAATGGATCGTTAAGCTTTTACGGAAAAGTTGCAACCACCGGGCAAGGGACGGGTGGATCCGTCGTCGCGGTAGCCCAGGCGATTACCAGTGATGCTCGTTGCCTGTTCGCGATCGACTCGCGGTCAAACGACATTGCAGCCTTTGCCTCGCCGTCCTACAAACTGGTCGGCAAGTTCTCCAATAGCGCGCTTAATTTCAGTAATTACGCCGGCGGCACAATAGCCTTGAGTCCGAATGGCAGGTTTCTTTACGGAGGTTATACAGGCTCCCTGAACATCGGAGCGTGGCGGGTCAATCCGAACTGCTCCCTGACGTTTATCGCAGCCTACGTGGCGTCCATTGGTGCCGACGCGTACTACGGTCTAGGAGTAAGCCCGAACGGCAGCACGCTGGTGGTTTCGGCTCCCGATTTTCAGGCGGCCGAATCGTTCAAAATCGGCTCGACCGGCAGTCTGACCGATCTGGGCTTCGTTTCGTTCGCGAATGTAACTTCCTGTATCGAAGCGGGCTGCTTTCCTGCAGCTATCGATTTCACCAAAGACAGCAAAGTCGTAATCTTCGGCAACCCATCCAGTCAGCCAAGTGTGATGACGGCAAGTCTCGGCACGAGCGGCACCCTGACAAATCCGCAGGAGTGGGATCTCCCAAACTCGTCGGGTGTTGCGTTCAGCAACGCGGTATTCTTGAGCGCCCAGGCTTATGCGGGAAACGGCTTCTTGTACGTCGGAATGGCGAGCGGCGTAGTGACGGCCGCCTTCACCGAGAATCCGCTCAGCATTACCACGGTGAACTCCACCGCGATAACTCTGTTTGCAGGCGGCGGCCTCGCCAGCACCGGAAACACCCTCGTGCTGACGGAGGCGGGCCCGCCTCAGGATCTCGCCACGTTCAGGATCAACTCCGATGGTTCGTTGACGCCCCTATCGACCGTCACGGATAAAGGCGGAGACCCGATATGGCCGACAATCTACCCGAACACCCGGTGATGAGGTCCGCCCATCAAACCAAGCCAAGATGCGCCACGCTACAAAACGAGCGTATGATGGCTGGATAAACCGGCTGAATCGAGCGACACGCTACCGCACCTGCATTGAAACATTGAAAGTCCAAGACTTTGGAACCCTTCCTGCCATGTTTCTGACTAATTCGATACTTCGTCGATCTCTCGTTGTGTTCACCCTCATCACCGTGAACCTGCTTGCGCAGGATAAGACCGTCTGGAGCGCGCAAGAGCAGCCCATCGTCGACCAGATCAAGACGCTCCGCAAACTGGACGATACCGTCCGCACGCGCACCACGAAAGACTTGGCACTGCAGATTCGGCAACTGCCGGTGGTGCCGAACAAGTTGAAACTTGCTGGCGCTCTTGCGAATTTATCGACAGAAGGGGATTTTGGCCGAGAAACACTACAGGAAGTGACAACTACTCTGGCTACTACTCTCCATGAAGAATTTCCGCCAGCCAAAGACGGCCAGCCAGATGAGCTCTTCGTCGAACTTGCATCGCTCGTCCGCTACGAGCACATGCAGGCTGAGTGTGACAATCCCCAATTCGCCGAGGCGATGGCAAAGCTCGAAGCCGACGATGCCAAGCGTCAAACCGCCGACTTTACGCTCCAGGATCTTCAGGGTAAACCGTGGCATCTGCGCGATCTGAAAGGAAAAGTTGTGCTGGTGAATTTCTGGGCGACCTGGTGCCCTCCGTGCCGCAAAGAAATGCCCGATCTGCAGGCGCTCTACGATAAGTACAAAGATCGTGGATTTCTGGTGCTCTCGATCTCCGATGAGGAAGCTGCGAAAGTCTCGCCATTCATCGCTGAGCGCAAGATCACCTATCCGGTGCTGCTCGATCCGGGACGCAAAGTGAATGACGCCTTCGTTGTCGAGGGTATTCCAAAGAGCTTTGTCTATGATCGCGAAGGCAAGATGGTCGCGCAATCCATCGACATGCGTACCTGTGGCCAGTTTCAGGAGATGCTTGCCCAAGCCGGCCTGCAATAAGCGTGCATAGGGACCGGACTCAGCCCGCCTTAGCCGGTCAAAGGATACCCGCCTTAGAGGCCTTCTCCAAGATCGAATGCATCCCGAGCGGTAGTTCTCAGCGTCGAATTCGTATGCGTTATCTCGTCCGAGCCCGAGTAAAACCCGACCGCAAAGACGACCTGCTGAAAGCGATTGAAACCGAGACCCTTGGCCATGGTTCCGTTGCAGAGGGCGAATACCTGCGCAACATGAGTGACGCCCGTCTCTGCCCGGACCAGACCGCCCGTTGGGTGGAAATCTGCTACTGCCCGACTCCTCTCCAGGAAGAACGCCCTTATTGGGAGCAATACTTCGATCTCACCCGCATACAGGACGCACACGACCGCCGCAAATGCCGCGACGAGAATGGAACCGAATCCTGGGCGTGCGACGGATGCGACTGCACAGCTCGCCTGGAAGGAAAGCTGAAGAAGACGGGCGAGCCGTTTCTCGAATGGTTGCAGTGTCAATTTCGAGCGCCAAAGCCCTGAGGCTTCGTACCGGACGCATACTCGTGAAGTTCTTTTCACTGTGTCGGCTGTCCTGCAGTTCTAGTCGCCGGATTTCTCTGACGCAAGCAGCGGCAGCACCGCTTCCAGTTCCTTCAGATCCCGTGCGACCTCGCGCAGATTGAAAACCAGCGCCCAGAAGGGCAGCATGCGATCGAGAGCAAGTGGAGCCGTTGCCCTCAGCCCGCGCAAGCGCGCCAGATCTGTATCCATTGCCGCGATGGCGCTGTCTAACTCGGACGAATTCAACGTAGTTTTCGGCTCCCGCACACCCTGTGCCAACGCTGAAAAATGTTCCGCCGTTTTCGCGGCGACTACAGCGATCGACGGCACCAGCCCCGGCGATGCCTGCGCATGGACATACAACGATCGGTCCTCAGCCATCGCGGTAATCCGCCGCCGGATCTGATCGCTCAACTCCACCACCCGCTGATACGCACCCTGGTTGAAGCGGTGAAAAGCCAGTTCGCTGCGCGCTTCCTCCATCTGCTGGGTGATGCCTCGCCGCAGATCATGCAGCTGGCGGTCGAGTTCGCGGACCTGCTGTTCGTTATCCACTCCCTGCAACGCAGCTGCGGTTACGGCCGCGTACAGTATCCCCGCTCCTCCGATGATGTTGGCGATCTTCTGACAGAGAACCTGCCGCGCGTGAACCGGCCAGATCAGCACTCCCACGAGAAACGCGATCACCGCACCCAACAGTGTATAGAGCACACGCAGCCACGCCATATGCCAGGGTTCGCCTTGCCCGCCGAATACCAGAATCAATGCCGCCGTAAATCCCGCAGTCGTGAATGCCGGATGCAGTGCGGTCAGATATCCGAACAGGCTGCCTAGTAGGAGCAGCACCAACCCAACGCCCACCGGTCCCTTGCCCAGAATCGGCACCAGCAAAGCCGCAGCCACCGCCCCGCTCGTGGATCCGATGGTTCGATACAAGGCTGCCCGCCAGGATGCGCCAAGATTGGCCTGGGTTACGACCAATGCAGCGAACACAGCCCAATACCTTTGTGGCAGGTTCCATCCGGCATAGATGATATAGGCGATCGTGCCGGCGAGTCCCGTCTTGATGCCCTGCTTGAACGAGGGGGCCTCAGTCGTCCAAAAAGATTGATGGAAAGAACGGTCGGCTGGCGCGTTCTCTAGTGCGGATGCCATGGGCGGATTATATGCGGGCGTACGAACCCAGCACTCTCCGATAGGACATAGCTACAAAGGGACGGAAGCGGAACATCGAAACTGCAGTTACCGACGATTGATGTGGGGGAACAACTCTAGGGTAGAATCAGGACATCGCGTCCGTCTCATTGGACTTCTATGAAGAGATTTGCTGCCATCGTTTGCCTGATAGCATGCTGCCTAATCAGTCTTCCCTCTGGAGCGAAAACGAATAACTCCGTCTACGCTCAAAGTCGCGCCCAGCGAAAGGCTCAGAACAAACAGCAGAAGCAGATGAAGAAATACCTGAAGAGGCAGAAGAAGGCGCAGAACAAGATGTTCAAGAACAGCCAGAAGAAGAGCACCTACCATCCAACGCGGTCCTTCTGACCTCAGACAGCTCTTTAGGCATCGTCATTAAGCGACAAATCACACCGCCTAGCTGATCCAACCACCGCCAACGACTATGTCACCATCGTAGAAGACCGCTGCCTGGCCGGGAGTAATCGCGCGCTGAGGCTGGTCGAAGGTGACAAGGAACTCGTCGGCCCCGCATCTCTCGATCATCGCGGGCGCAGGCTCATGACGGTGCCGGATCTTGACCGCCACTCGCATAGGCTCGCGGAGATCCTCAACCGAGATGAGATTGGTCCGCCGCACCCGAAGTGTGCGCGAGTAAAGATGCTCGTCGCCGCCCACGACGACCTGCTTCTGCGCTCCGCTGATCTGGATGACATAGAGCGGCGATCCGGTCGCTACTCCGAGCCCCTTGCGCTGGCCAACGGTGAAGTTGTGAATTCCGGAATGCTCGCCGATAACTTCGCCATTCGTAGTCACAAGCTCCCCGGACGTATCGGGAAGCGACTCGCCCTGCTCAGCGAGATAGGCATCGATGAAGCGCTTGTAGTCTCCGCCAGGGACAAAGCAGATTTCCTGCGAGTCCGGCTTCTCGGCCAGCGCCAACCCGTGCTTGCGGGCCAGTTCGCGCACCTCCGGCTTCTTCATCTCGCCCAAGGGAAATAGAGTTCGACTGAGCTGCTCCTGAGTCAGCCCAAAGAGGAAGTACGTTTGATCCTTGCTCAGATCGGCAGGGCGCTTGAGGAGCCAACGCCCTCGCGCCTCATCGAAGGCGACGCGAGCGTAATGGCCAGTGGCGACCTTCTCTGCGCCAATCTGCTGGGCCACAACGAGAAGCTGATCAAACTTCAAGTGATTATTGCAGAGGCTACAAGGGATCGGGGTCCGCCCGGAAAGATACTCCTCGACGAAGGGACGCACAACGTCTCGCTCAAAACGATCCTCGTGATTGACCACGTAATAAGGGATACCAATCTGTTGCGCGACCCGTCGGGCATCGTAGACGTCATCAAGCGAGCAGCAGCGCCCCTGCACAGACTCGGGCATGCCCTCGTGGCCAGCCAGCCGTCGCTGGTTCCAAAGTTGCATCGTCAGCCCGATGATGTTATGCCCTTCTGCGCGCAGCATGGCCGCAACGGTGGAAGAGTCCACACCGCCCGACATGGCTACGGCAATAGTGTCATTAATCAGATCTTAGCTCCTGGCTTCTAGCTACCCACTTTCACTTGCGGGTTGTACTTCGGCGAAATCGCACGCAAACGTGCCACCGTCCCGGGCACTAATTCCAGCGCCAATTCGATATCCTCTTCCGTCGTCTGCTTACCCAGACTGAAGCGGATGCTGGCGCGTGCCCGATCCTGCCGCAAGCCCATGGAGAGCAACACATGCGAGGGCTCAATCGCTCCTGACGAACAGGCCGCACCGGTTGATACCGCGAGGCCCTTCAAATCCAACGCGATTACGAGCGCTTCCCCTTCGATGTGATCGAAGTGAAGATTGGTCGTATTCGGAACGCGTGGCGCTCCGTCGCCATTCACGCCAGTCTCCTCGACCTGCTTAAGGATGCCCTGCTCCAATCGATCTCGCATGCTAGCAATCTTCTGGTTATCGCCACTCTCCAGACCTGCCTGCGCCAACTCCGCAGCCTTGCCCAGAGCGACAATGCCTGGCACATTTTCGGTACCGGCACGGCGCGAACGCTCGTGACGTCCGCCATAGAACAGCGGCTTCAAGCGAGTTCCCTTCTTCACGTAAAGCGCACCCACGCCTTGCGGCGCATGCATTTTGTGTCCGGAAATCGACAGCGCGTAGCAGCCAATTCGCTTCACATCGATCGCGATCTTTCCTGCCGCCTGCACCGCATCGGTGTGGAAATAAACGCCCGCTTCGGCCGCAATCTGTCCGATCTCTTCGACTGGCTGTAGCACTCCAGTTTCGTTGTTCGCCATCATCACCGAGATCAGCTTCGTCTTCGGCCGAAGAGCACGTTTCATATCAGCCGGGTCGATCAGGCCGCGTCCATCCACCGGCAGAATTGTCACGTCGCACCCGATCTCCTCCAGGTGTTTCGCGGCATGCAATACGGCGTGATGCTCGACGCTCGACGTGATCACGTGATCGCCGGCCGCCACCAATCCGGCAAGCGCGAGATTGTCGCTCTCAGTTCCACCGCTGGTGAAAACGATCTCGGAGGCGCTGCATGCGACCAACTTCGCCACCGACTCCCGCGCATCTTCGACCGCAGCTCGCGTCTCTTGTCCATGATGATGAATGGACGAGGCATTGCCGAAATGCTCGCCAAACCATGGGCGCATAGCCTCAAACACCGCGGGTAAAACCGGGGTGGTGGCGTTGTTGTCCAGATAGATGCGGCGCATACAGAACCCGTATCTATTCTACGCGACTGTATCGAGGCGGAGGTTGCGACTCCCGGGACAGCCGAGGCGAACTGTCCCGACAGGGACCTTGCCTATTGCGGAATCTAACGTTGGTCGATCGGAACGTAGTGATTCGGGTACTCTGGCCCTAGATATTCCGCGCGGGGGCGGATCAGGCGGTTATCGTCCAACTGCTCAATCACATGGGCGGTCCAGCCGCTAATCCGGGAAATGGCGAAAATGAGCGTGAAGAGATCCACGTCAATGCCTAGCGTGTGATAGGTCGAGGCAGAATAGAAGTCGACGTTCGCATTCAGCTTTTTGTCGGCTTTCACGAACTCTTCGATATGGTGCGAGATCTCAAACCATTTCGCTTGGCCGCTGGAATTGCCAAGGTCACGGGACATCACGCGCAGGTGCGTGGCGCGCGGATCCTCCGTGTGGTAGACGCGGTGTCCAAAACCTGGAATCTTCTTTTTCTGCGCGAGCATACCCTTGACGTAGTCAATGGGATCGGCGCCAGACGCGTCAATCGCTTGCAGGATGTGAAACACAGCCTCGTTCGCGCCGCCGTGTAGAGGCCCTTTCAGGGCACCAACAGCCGATGTAACCGCCGAATGCATATCGGACAAAGTCGCAGCTGTGACGCGCGCAGCAAAGGTTGAAGCATTCAGTTCGTGATCGGCATGAAGAATCAGGGCTATATCCAAAGCGCGCTCTGCGGTTGCCGAGGGATGCTTGCCATTCAGCATGAGCAGGAAGTTCGCTGCATGCGACAGCGAGCGATCAGGTTCAACCACCGGATGTCCCTTGCGAATGCGATCGTACGCGGCCACGATCATTGCGATTTGTGACGTCAGGCGAATCGCCTTATCCACATTCGCCTTGCGATCGTTGTTCTTTTCCTGCGGATCGTAGAAGGAGAGCGCGGAGACTGCGGTACGCAATACGTCCATGGGCAGCGCGTGCCGAGGCGCGGTGCGCAGCAGATTGATGATGGAAGCGTCTAGCTTGCGCTCTTCGGCAAGGCGATCGTGCAATTCACGAAGCTCAGGGCGAGTGGGCAATTTGCCGAACCAGAGCAAGTAGCAGGTCTCCTCGAAGTTCGAATGGTCGGCCAACTCGTGGATATCGATGCCACGATACGCGAGCACTCCGCGCTCGCCGTCGATGTAGCAGATCTTGGAGCTCGTAGCAACAACGCCCTCGAGCCCCTTGGGGGCATGGGCTGTGGTCACACTGGACATTCGATTCTCACTTTACCCGAGGATTGACGTTGCGGGACCGCGCGAGGAAGGCCACGGGATGCAACCTTTGTTTATACCTCAAAACTTTTCGACTTTCCAACCGCGCTGATCATAGCCTTCACAAGTTGGATGCCAATCGACGCGCCGGCTTTTGCCTGCTTTTTCGAGGTCCCTTTTGCCCTGCACCTTTGGCGGAGCGTATATTAAAAGGTTGCCCTGATGTTCCCCGCGGTTCTGTATCTAGCTAGTCGTACTCCTCATGGAGGAATCATCCACAATGAAACGTTTTTGCTCCATTCTGCTTGCGTGCGCCTTCGTGTTTTCCAACCTGGCCATGGCCGACGAAGGCATGTGGCTCTACAACGAGCCTCCCACAGCCAAGATTAAAGCCAAGTACGGCTTCGAACTGACACAAGCCTGGCTGGATCACGTTCGCTTGTCGTCTGTACGCTTCAATAACGGCGGCTCTGGTTCCTTTGTTTCTGCCAACGGATTGACCTTCACCAACCATCACGTAGGTGCAGCATGTGTCCAGCAGATCTCGACCGAGGGACACGACTACATCAAGACTGGCTTTTACGCCAAAACCCAGGCAGAAGAGGTGAAGTGTCCCAGCCTTGAATTAAACCAGCTTGTCGGAATCGAAGATGTGACGTCGAAGATCAACGCCGGAGTGAAACCCGACATGTCAGCCGCGGAAGTCGGCCAGGCTCAGCGGTCCGCGATGTCTCAGGTTGAGCAGGATTGCACAAAAACCACCGGTCTTCGTTGCGATGTGGCCACTTTTTATTCGGGACAAGTTTATAACCTTTACAAGTACAAGAAATACACCGACGTCCGGCTGGTGTTCGCACCCGAGTTTGATATCGCATTCTTTGGCGGAGATCCCGATAATTTTGAATATCCCCGCTACGATCTCGATATTACCTTTTTCCGCGTCTACGAGAACGACAAGCCCGCACATCTCGACAACTATCTGAAGTGGTCACCGACCGGAGTCAGTGATAACGATCTTATTTTCGTTTCTGGACATCCCGGCAGTACCAGCCGATTGCTGACGATGTCGCAGCTCGAGTTTTTGCGAGATGTGCAATATCCGTCGGTCCTGAACATCCTGTCGAAGAGAATTGCGCTGTTGCAGAATTTCAGCAAGGAATCGGAAGAGAATGCCCGTATCGCCAAGGAAGAGATCTTCGGCCTGCAGAATTCGCAGAAAGCACTTACCGGATACAACAAAGGCTTGCTTAACAAGAACATCATGCAGACCAAGGCCGATGACGAGGCCAAGTTAAAAGCCAGTTTTAAATCTGACCCGAAGAACGCGAATGCCGGAAATCCGTGGGAGGAGATCGCGCAAGCGATGAAGCTGCAAGCATCGATCTATCCCGGCATGACCTATCTAGAGCGCATGCGTGGATTCCCCAGGCTTGCGCAGATGGCGCGGATTCTGGTGCGTGCCGCTGAAGAAAAGCCGAAGCCGAATGATCAACGCATGCGCGAGTTCCGCGACTCCGCCCTAACTTCACTCGAGCAGCAACTTTTCTCCGAGGCGCCAATCTACAAGAATCTGGAAACCGTAGAGATGACGGAATCGCTCAATGAAATGCAGGATGCGTTAGGCAAAGACAATGCTGACGTGGAGAAATTGCTGCACGGAAAGACAACAGCGGATGCGGCCAAGGACCTGATCGAGAACACAAAACTGGACGATGTAGCTGTTCGCAAGCAGCTTTACGAAGGTGGTAAGGCAGCCGTGGATGCGAGCACGGACCCAATGATTGTGGCGATGCGGGCGATTGATCCGGATGCGCGGGTCGTACGCAAAGAATTTGACGACAAAGTCGACTCGCTGGTGCGGCGCGACGGAACGGTCATCGCGAAGGCCCGCTTTGCTCAGAGCGGCTTCGCGCAGCCTCCGGATGCTACATTTACTCTCCGTTTGAGCTACGGCGTGGTCAAGGGGTACCAGGAGAACGGCAAAGCGATTCCCTTTGACACAAACATGGGCGGAGCATTCGAACATGCCGCAGAGCATGGCAACAAGTCGCCGTATAACCTGCCGGAAAGCTGGCTCAATTCAAAATCGAAACTCGATTTGAAGACCCCGCTGAACTTTGTTTCGACGGCTGACATCATTGGAGGAAACTCCGGATCGCCCACGGTGAACAAGAAGGGTGAAGTAGTTGGAATCATCTTCGACGGAAATATCGAGTCTCTGGCCGGCAATTTTGCATTCAGCGATGTGCAGAATCGCGCTGTCTCCGTTGACTCTCGAGGAATTCAGGAGGCGCTACGCAAGATCTACGGCGCGACGGCACTCGCCGACGAATTGATGGGAACTAGAACCGCGGTAGCGGCTGCTGGTAAATAGTCCGAGGGACTGATTTTGCTTATCAGGCCTGCAGACAATGCAGGCCTGTTTTCTTCTGGCCCAGACTCAGGCGGGCCAGATCGACAGTGCCGTCTTGGTCAGAATCTGCTGCTGCAGTTCTAGGCTGAGCGGTAGTGCGCGAAATTCGTCAAGATTCTTCTTGATGTCAGGCACACCCGGGCCGGGCCAATCCGTGCCGAAGAGCGTCTTGTGCGCGATCTCTTCCAGGCGCGGGAAGTACTTCAATAGAGTTTTCGGCGGGATGCCGCTGATATCGAGATAGACATTAGGATGCCGTCGGATGAGGAAGAACGCTGTTTGCATCCAGAGCGGGCGGCCGCCGTGGGCCAGGAGAATCCTCAATTTTGGAAAGTCGACTGCCACATCATCGATGTAAATCGGATCCCCGTACTTGTTACGCGCGCCGGGAAAGATGGATGTTCCGGTGTGGAACATGACAGGAATGCCATTAGCCTCGGCGGCGCGATAAATGATCTCGAGTTCCTTAACTCCACTCAGATAATCGTTGGGGAAGAGCAACTGATGCGGCGGATGAATCTTGATCATCTTCAGTCCGAGCCGCAAAATGTGTTCGACATCGGCCAGAACATTATCTGTGTGACGAGGATGCAGGCTTCCACATGAAAGCAGACGCTTCGGATCTTCCTTTACGTAATCAGCAACAAACTGGTTCACGCCGCTGGTGAATCCGATCACCTCAGGAGCAACGTAGTTGATGAGCATGGCGCGGTCGATCCCGCTGGCATCAAGGAATTTGAGAAAGGCCTTGGGAGACCGACAGAACTCGACGACCTGATCGAAGTTCGGACGCTTTTTTTTCATCAACTCCAGCGCATGTGGTTTGAACATCTCCATGGGCTGAATGTGGATGTGGCAGTCGGTGATCATCTGGTGATTAACGATCTGGCCAATCAGTTGGAGTCAGAAGCATACCATGCGTATCAGTTAGCGGCCGCTGCAAGAACAGCGCGCTTTGTGAACACTCGGATCATCTCGCGACGGTATTCCGGCGTTAGCGCTGAAGTTGTCAGCGGCTTCGCGGTCCTCGCGGCGAGATCTCCCACAATCTCGGCCAGACTTTCATCAATCAATTTTCCCGCGAGCATATCGAAGGCTCCCTTCACCAGGAGAGGAGCCGGATTCACCGCGGTGATGCCGATACGGGCATCGGAAACGTGGCCATTCGAGCGCTTCAGGACGACCGCAACACCTGCGAGCGGATAGTCGATCGATCCTCGTACGCGGAGCTTGCGATACACGCCACTATATCCCGCCGAAGATGCAGGCAAAAAGATGCGAGTCAGAAGCTCGTTCGGCTGAAGCTTGCGATAGTTATCGCCAAGGCCGGTATAGAAGTCAGTGAGCGGGATCCGGCGCGTGCCTTGCGGGCTCGCGATTTCGATCTCCGCATTCAGGCACAGCAAAGCCGGAGGCGTATCGCCGGAAAACACTGCCCAGCATTTCGTTCCACCGGGAGCGACGTGGCAAATATCCCCATCTTTCTTAATGCAGAAGCCGCATCCTTTGCGCCAGGTAAGCGACTGGTTGTACCAGAGGCAGCGTGTGTCGAGACAGATGTTTCCGCCGACCGTGCCCATGTTGCGCAGCACCGGTGAGGCCACCGTCGCCGCAGCTTCGGTAAGAACCGGATAGCGCTGATTTAGATATTCAGAACGTTCGATCCCGCGGACCGTGGTGAGGGCGCCAATTTCGACGCTGCCGTCATTGAGCGGCTGGATGCCCCGTAGTGCGCTTATGCCGCGGAGATCGAGAACGAACTCGGGCTCGAAGAGCTTTTGCTTCATCGACGGGATCAGATCGGTGCCGCCAGCCAGCACGCGAATGTTTCCAGAGTGTTTAGCTAGCCCATCGAGCGCTTCGTCGAGAGTCCGCGGACGAAGCAGTTTGAATTGCGGGAGGCTCACTCCCCACCTCCAGCCGGAACTTCGCGACGGGAAGAGTCATGCGCATGCCGCCTGGGGCCCTTGCCTTTAAACCACAGCGAGCCCCCGTGCTCACGGAAGCGCTGTGGTGCAGTCGGATCGATGCCTTCGGTCAGATTGATTGCCTTTGCATTTTTCTTGGCTCGCAATGCTGCCAATACTCGCTCCGGAGTAAAAGGCGATTCGTGCAGGCGGATACCCACGGCATCATAAATTGCGTTAGCAATCGCCGGAATCGTTGCGGCCAGCGATCCTTCACTGCATTCTTTTGCGCCGAAGGGGCCTTCGGGATCGATGCTCTCAACGATAATCGGCTCGACGGAGGGCGACTCAACGGCTGATGGACTGCGATATTCCAGCAGCCCGGGATTCATCAGCATGCCGTCTTTCCAGACCATTTCTTCGGTGAGCGCCTGCCCCATGCCCATCCAGACAGAGCCGATAATCTGTCCCTCAACGGAGACTGGATTCAGCGCGCGACCGCAGTCGTGCGCCGCCCAGACTTTGTGAACTGTGACGTCGCCAGTCTCTTCGTCGACACTGACTTCAGCAACCTGTGCGGAATACGAGTATGCGGGAGACGGGCCGACGCCAGCGCCCTTGTGCTTTCCGCCACGTGCTTCAGGCGGAGGCGCATAAGAGCCAGTACCAGTCAGAGCGCCGTGAAAGTCAATGGCGGCGACGACCGCCTCTTCGAACGTCATGCTCTCTTTCGGGCCCTCGTCCTTACGCTTCTGCTGCAGCGACCCACGAAGAATCTGACCTTCGACACGACCCGAGACGGAAGGCGAATCCTGTGGGGACGGCCGCCTTCGGCCGTCCAGTCCGGGCGATTCTTTCGTTGGCGGTTGCTCGCCCGTTCTTGGCACCGCCATAGTCACCAAATCACTCTTGAATACCAACTCCTCCGGAGTACAGGCCATCTTCTTGGCGGCAGCCGCAGCGATCAGCTTCTTCACTTCCTGCGCTGCGCGCAGGGTCGCGTTGCCCGCCATGAACGTGACTCGACTGGAGTACGAGCCGATATCGATAGGCGTCAGATCGGTGTCGGCAGCGATCACTCGCACTTTCGACAACGAGCATCCAAGAGTCTCAGCGGCAATTTGCGCCGTCATCGTGTCCGAACCCTGCCCGATCTCAGATGCGCCGGTGTAGACGACTATCCCACCGTCACGATCGATCTTGATGTTGACGGTCGAGTGTGGCATGTCGGAGCGGATGATGGAGTTGGCCGCGCCGCTCACGTAGTGACTACATGCGATACCAAGCCCTCGGCCTTTGGGCAGCTTCCCTTTGCGACCCTTCCATCCAGAGCGCACGACCGTTTTCTCGATGCACTCCGGAAGACCGTAGCTTTGTACCCGAAGTCCGTTGACGGTGACGCAGGGCGACTGGAGGAGATTGCGCTGGCGAATTTCGGCGGGATCCATGCCGATCTTCGCGGCGAGTTCGTCAAGTTGTGACTCGAAGGCGAAGCGGACATTCACCGTACCGTGTCCGCGCATCGCGCCGCACGCCGGCTTATTCGTCAGGACGCGATATCCGTCGTACTGAATGTTTGGGATGTCATAAAGCGCGCCCAGCAACGCGCCGGAATAAAGAATTGTGACGACACCATAGGAACAGTAAGCACCGCCATCCTGTATCACACGGGCTTTCACGGCGGTGATGCGACCATCCTTCTTTATTCCGGTTTTGAGGTCGACGATGGTGCGCGGGCGTCCGCGATGCGCCCAGAATACTTCTTCGCGCGTGTAGGTGATCTTTACCGGGGCCTGCGCTTTGCGTGCCGCGACAGCGGCGATGATTTCCAGTGGAATAACTTCGCTCTTGCCTCCGAAGCCTCCGCCGACCAGCGGCTTGATCACCCGAATCTGCGCCATCGGCATATCGAGCACGAGCGAGAGTTTGTGCTGCAAATAGTACGGGACCTGTGTGGAGGACCATACGGTCAGGCGTCCCTGCTTTCCGGTGTGCGGGTCGATCTCAAATGAGGCGAGTGTGGAATGCGGTTCCATTGCCGCATGCGTGACTTCGTTGGCAATGAAGCGGGCCTGCGCGGTCTCATCGGCTTCGGCAAAACCTTTGTCTGGATCGCCGAAAGCGTGGTGATAATCCTTTTCAAGATTGTTCGGCTTGTTGTCGTGGATGAGATCGGTCTCGGCCTTCATCGACTCTTCCGGATCGAAGTAGGCGGGCAAGACTTCGTACTCGACATCGATCAGTTCGAGAGCCTTTTCGGCAACTGCTTCCGATGTGGCAACGACGCAGGCGATGTTGTCCCCGACGTAACGGACTTTATCCAGAGCGAGCGGGTACTCATCGTGCCCGACGGGAAGGATGCCGTAAGTTTTCGGCGCGTCCTTGCCGATGACGACCGCAACCACGCCGTCCAGCTTCTCTGCCTGGCTCGTGTCGATGCTCATGATCCGTGCATGCGGATACGGCGAATGCAGAATCTTGCCGATGAGCATGCCGGGCAGACTGAGATCGTCAGTATATTTTCCGCTGCCGGTGGTCTTTTCCGCAGCATCAACCATCGCTGTCGGCTTGCCGATAATGGAGAACCCGTTGTTCATTTACCTTCTAGCCGCTACGCCTTTCCGACTTGTCGTTCCGAGCGACGCGTGGAATCTGCTCTCTGCGGACAGCGTGTCTTCACCGGACGGAATCCACCCCTTCACATTCCGCCTTGATCGCCGACCGAATGGCTTCATACATCTGGTTGTATCCGGTGCAGCGGCACAGATTGCTGCTGAGCGCCGCGCGAATGTCGGCTTCCGAGGGATCTGGGTTCTCGGCAAGCAGCGACTTCACCGTCATAATGAAGCCGGGGGTACAGTAGCCGCATTGCGCTCCACCCCAGTCGCCATAAGCTTTCTGGATTGCGGCAAGGCTGCCATGTTCGCTGACTCCTTCGATCGTGGTGATCTCCTGCCCTTCGCAACTAGCTGCCAGCAACGTACAAGACATCATGGCAACCCCATCGACGAGAACGGTGCAGGCGCCACAAGATGAATCGTCGCAGCCGCGCTTCGAGCCAGTGAGATCCAGTTCCTGCCGCAAAACATCAAGCAGCAAAGCGCTGGGCTCGATAGCCACCTCGTGGTTCCGGCCGTTGATGCGGAGTTCGATGATTTCTTTTTTCATAACAGAGCTTCTAGCTACTAGCTTCTAGCAAGGCAGTTTCCCAATTAGCTAGGAGCTAGCAGCTAGAAGCTTCCTTCAGTACTTCGGCACTTTCTCATCCACGCGCCGGGACCAGGCATCAATGCCGCCGCGCATGGATTGCGCTTTCTCAAATCCCTGCTGCCGCAACCATACCGTCACATTCATCGAGCGCACACCGTGGTGACACATCACGACGATGTGATCTTCCGGGTCGAGTTCCTGATGCGCGCGCGAGGGCACGTCGCCCATGGGGATCAGCTTGGCCCCAGCGATTTTCGCGGTTTCGAATTCCCAAGGTTCGCGGACATCCAGCAGCGTAAAACGGTCGCCCGCCTCCATCTTCCCTCTTACCTCTTCGGCGTTGATCTCGTAATCCATTTTGTCGAGGCTATTTCCCTGTCCACTTCGGAGCGCGTTTCTCCAGGAAAGCGCGGATACCTTCGTGGGCATCGGCGGTCTTCATCAGATCCTCGAAATAGATCTTTTCCGCGCGGGCCAGGCCTTTATCGAAATGCATTGAATCCCATGCGTACGAAGCTTTCTTCGCGACAGCTAGAGCCGCCGCGCTCAGTTGGACGAGATGCCGAAGGGTTTCTTCGACGGCAGCGTCTAATCTGTTTTTCGGCAACGCCCGATTGGCGAGCCCAATCGCGGCGGCTTCCTCCCCACCGATCGCACGGCCAGTCAGAATCAGTTCTGCCGCATGCTTCTGCCCAACGAGGGCGGCCAGCGCCGTGCATGCGACGGGCGGATAGCAGCCCAGCTTGATCTCCGGAAACCCCCACTGCGCATCTTCAGCTGTGTAGACGATGTCACAAATCATCGCGAGTTCCGCGCCACCACCCAGGCAATGCCCGTGCACCGATGCAATCGTGACCCTCTTCGCCGCGATCAGAGCCCGGACGGCGCCGTGGAACTTCGCCAGCATCCCTTCAACTTTGTCGGGTGTGTGGGCGGCAACGTCCACCCCAGCGGAGAAGCACTTCCCTTCTCCGCCTATTACAATGACGCAAACGCCAGGCTGCGCCTCGATTTCGCCCAGTGCCCGCGCCAACTCCTCCATCATAGGAATGTCGATGACGTTCAGCGGTGGATTGCGGAGCACGACGCGCGCGACCGTTTCGTGAACATCCAACGATATCCGCTCGAATCTCGTGTCTGTGGCCGCTGTAGTCATAGGAGATCTAGATGTTAATCGCCGACTTTCTCACCTCGCCGATCGTCGATAGAGGATCGCGCGCGCCTGTCTTCTCGGCAATCCACTTCTTCTCGTTATTGATGATCTCCAACAGAAGCTTCTTGTCTTCCACCGAAGGCATGTACACCTTCACGTGCTCTTCGTAAGCGCGATCGTCCAGAGGCTCCCCGCTCTGCGCGTGGAACTTCTGCCCGGCATAGCGTCCGATCGCACGATTGAATTTGATATTCGGCGCGTACAAGCGCGGCTCACCTGCTTTGAGTGACGAGTTGAAGCGCTCGATCAGTCCAGCAACTTCGTCGCGATAAAGATTGCGGTTGTAGTCGTTAAGGTCGTCGAGGTCGGCAGCCTTGTCGTTCTTGGGCTCATCATAGCGCCCCTTAATGCCCCACACGTATGCCCAGTGTGCCGACGAAGAGTGATCGGTGCCAAACAGATCGTAAGAGCTTGATATCCACTTGTTCAGATATTTCTGGATTAACCACGTTGGAATGATGCCCGCTTCAACAATGCGCCGCAGGCCATCGTTACCGGTGCCCATATGAAACGCTTCTTCGCGAAGCATGTAGGACATGGAACGGCCCAAGGGAGCGAAGGCCGAGAACTTCAGCATCTGCAGCTGGAACTTGCCGTCCCGATCTACAAAATCGGTGTAGGTGAAAAAGTCCATCCAGTTGTCGACGTCGACATTGAAGGCGCCGAGCAAACGCTTGTTCTCGAAAGCGCGACGCTCCAGCATCTTCTGCGCCTCGACTTTGCCGGAATAGCCAAAGTGATCGACCAGCAGAGCGCACATCTGCCAGCCGTGGCGCATCTCTTCGATCATGACGCGCGTGATGGCTCTGCGGTCCCAATCCGTGGGGGCGTTGTCGAGCAGGTTGCGCTGCTGCTCGACACTGGCAAACTCGGTGTCGCCCTGATAGACGATCATGTTCATCAAGGCGTCGCGCATCTGCTGCGTGGGAATCTGGCGCAGGTTTTCCCACTTGCGGCGGCCTTTATAGTGTCCGAACTCGATGTCTTCGGTATCGATCGCCCCATACAGCGTATCGAACTTGAATGCCTCAATATCTGCCGTATTGACACCGATCTCTTTGCGCCAGTCGTTAAAGAGACCGATCCAGTCACTGAATGTTCCGATTTTTGCTACTTTTCCCGGCATAATCTAAATCCTTTAAACCACAGAGGACATAGAGAAATGAGCACACCCTCTGCGGTTTGATTTTCATCCCATATTTAGCCACACGGTTTTTAGTTCCGTGTAGTGCTCCATCGCGTGCGCTCCCAGCTCGCGGCCAAAGCCCGAACTCTTGTAGCCGCCGAACGGAAGCGACGCGTCCATCAGTCCATAGGTGTTGATCCACACCGTTCCCGCTTTCAGGCGGCGGGAGATGCTGTGCGCTTTCTTGACGTCGCTGGTCCAGACGGCAGCGGCGAGTCCGTATGGATTGTTGTTGGCTTGCTCGATGACTTCGTCGACCTCGTCAAACGTGAGGACCGACAAGACCGGTCCGAAGATTTCTTCCCGTGCAATCTTCATGTTGTTCTTCACTTCGCCGAAAATCGTCGGCTCGATGAAGAACCCTCTATCGCCATTCACGGAAACACGATTGCCACCCGAGAGCAGCTTCGCACCATCTTTCTTTCCCGCTTCAATGAAGCCGAGTACGGTATTCATCTGTTCTCGGCTGACGATCGCACCGAGACGCGTCTTGGGATCCAGCGGATCGCCTGGCCGCATCTTCGAGGCGCGTGCCATCAGTTTCTCGGTGAATTGGTCCTTCAGCTTGCTCTCAAGAAAGAGTCGCGATCCCGCGTTGCAGACTTCGCCTTTCCCGTAGAAGATCCCGTTGATGGCGCCTTTGACCGCGCCGTCAATATCGGCGTCCGAGAAAACGATGTTGGGCGACTTGCCTCCCAGTTCCAGAGTCACGCGCTTCAGTGTATCGGCGGCGCCTCGCATGATCTCCTTGCCGACCGCAGTAGAGCCGGTGAACGCGATCTTGTCGATCCCGGGATGAGCGACGATGGCTTTGCCCGTCTCCGGACCGCCGGTGAGAATGTTGACGACTCCGGCGGGAAATCCTGCTTCGATCACCAACTCCCCGAATTTCAGGGTCGTAAGCGGAGTCTGCTCGGCGGGCTTCAGCACCAGCGTGTTCCCGCACGCCAGTGCTGGTCCCACTTTCCACGAAGCAAGCAGCAACGGAAAATTCCAGGGAACGATCAGCCCGACAACGCCTAGGGGTTCGCGCAGCGTGTAGGTGAAGGCGGTTTCAAACGTGTTGACGGTCTCGCCGTGAATCTTCGTCGTGAGCCCCGCGTAATAACGCAGAACGTCGACCACCATCGGCATATCGACATAGCGTGATTCGAAAATCGGCTTGCCGTTGTCCAGAGTTTCGAGCTCGGCCAATTCGTCGATGTTCTGTTCGACCAAGTCGGAGAGCTTCCAAAGGAGGCGCCCGCGCTCGCTGGCCGACAGCTTGTGCCACGGTCCGCTGCGGTCCTCGAAGCTGCGCCGAGCGGCTTGGACGGCGTGATCGACGTCGGCAGCGGAAGCCTCCGCGATTTGAGTGAGCACCTCGCCAGTCGCCGGATTAATCGTTTCGAAGGTCCTTGCGGCGTTGATCCATTGGCCGTCGATCAACAACTGGCCCGGCTTGAGGTTCACTTTTGTTGCTGCTGACATCGATCTCCTTGCCATCAAAAACCGGCGGACGAGGACGTCCGCCCCTGCACAAGCTATTTTGCTTTGAAGACTGCTGGGCGCTTCTCCACATAAGCGGCCAGACCTTCCTTGGCGTCTTCGCTCTGGAAGAGCAGTTGCTGATTCTCGCGCTCAACGGCCAGCGCAGACTCCATCGGAATCTCCCAGCCGGTTTGCACGGCGCGCTTGATGCGCCCCACGGCTTTCGCGGCTTTGTTCGGAGGGCAGAATTGGCGGGCGTACTCCATGATATTTTCCATGAACCCGTCGCGCTCGAAAACATCGTTGACGATACCGAGTTCCTGCGCCTCTTCAAACGAAAACGTATTGCCCGTGACCATCAGCTCAATCGCCTTGCTCTTTCCCACCAGCCGCGACAGCCGCTGTGTGCCCCCGGTGCCCGGCAGAACGCCTAGATTCACTTCCGGCAGCCCGATCTTTCCCGCATCTTTGCGCGCGATGCGAATGTCGGCGGCCATGGCGATCTCGAGGCCTCCGCCAACGCAGTGGCCGTTGATGGCGGCGATCACCAATTTCGGCGTGTGCTCCAGCCGCAGCAGCATCTCGTTTGCATGCAGGCAGAAGTAATATTTGAATGTCGGATCGACGCTGGAAAGCATCTTGATGTTGGCCCCCGCGGAGAAGAACTTATCGCCAGCGCCCGTTAAGACGATGACGTAGACGTCGTTCTCCATCCGGGCTTTCAGGATCGCGTCGTCGAGTTGGCGATTCATTTCGTAGGTGTAGGTGTTAGCGGGGGGATCGCACATCTCGATTACCGCTACTCCGCCGTCGGTGCGATAGTTCACAAGCTGTTTTGTAGTTTCTGTGCTAGCTGGCTGCACTGTCGTCGCCATTGCAATGACTCCTTGATCTTTGGTATCGAACTGCGGACCCAACCTCTAAACTCTTTATCGCTCTTTTCGACCCCTGCTACTGGCCATCACACCGCGCAGGAAAATGTCCCCCATTTCCTTTGCCATCGAGGCCGCATCTGCATCGACCCGCGGGTTATGCCAGGTATAAATCCAATTCATCATGCCAAACAGGCTCAATACCGCTATTCGCGTGGAGAACTGGCCTCCACGTTCGCGCTTCAAATCGTCGAGCAAGCCGACACATATCCGATAGTACTCACGCTTGATCGCTGCCACTTCAGAGGCGAATCCGTTCTTCAGGACTTCGGCTTCATGTGAGAGCACCTTCATCGCTGCCTGGTTGGCCAGGAAATACTCCAGGTGATTGAGAATAAAAATGCGGATGCGCTCTTCCGTGTCGTTGATACTTTCCAGCCTTGATTTCAGGCTTTGCACGATGGTAGCGAATGTGTGCTTCTGAATCAGGTAGAGCAATCGCTCTTTCGACTCGAAATAGTAATAGAGTCCTGCGAGAGACATCCCGCTCTCTCGCGAAAGGTCTCGCATCGAGGCGCCTTCGTAGCCTTTCTTGCAGAAGACTTCAGTGGCGTGGGTCAGGATCTCGGCGAGGCGTCGATCGTATCGTGTTTCTGGAACTGGCATCGAGCGACGACGGTGCGAGTTCACGCGAGTTGCTGTAGAGGCACTCCCCATAATTCCGGCAGCAAAAGAAGTAATTCGAACGTTCGTTCGAAGTCAGTATACTCCGCTGTGATTAGGATCACAAGCACCCCGGATCTATTTTCGTTTGTGCAAGGTAGGAGCCGCATCGAAGGCCCTGGCAAGGTAGTCGAGCGCATCGTGAAGATCCGCGTCCGATGAGAGCTCCAACGTGAACCAGCGGGTTTTGTTTTTATCGAAGGCGACGACGCGGGCGTCTTTTTCGAGCAGAGTTTTGACAGCGCTGTTCGGGGACTCGAATCGGAAAGCAATAGCGCCGGGCGTAAAGACGCTTTTCGTCCGGGGAAGCAGCGCGAACATTGTTTTGCCGCGGTATAGAGCAGTGAAGCCGAAGAAGGATTTTTGCGTGGCTTGAGGCCAGTCCTGAAATTCGCCGGCCAGGGCCGCAGACCAGGCCCGCATCTGCTGAGTTACATCCGCGAATTTGGGCTTGCTTCTCCCGTTGGTCCCCGCTGTAGCGTTGGATCTACGTCTATTTGCCATTCAGCGTCTACTTTGGCTGCGCCGGATCAGTTGCCAGTTGCTGCGTAGTTTCCCGTTGGACAAGAATAATTCTCGCAACCAAATTGCGATCTACAGTCTGGTCTTGTCCATCAACCCTGATCACGACCGAGGTGAGAGAAAGAGACAGCACGTCGCCTTGGAGCACTTTGCCATTCCGTAGTTCTAAGTTGTCATGTGAGAGTCCGCCCAATTCGAACGTAATACTACCGCCCGGGGCTTCATCAGACTTGATGTCCACTGGAGTAGTGCCGCTGGCATAGCCTTCTTTGCTAAACACCAGCGTGTGTTCGCCGATAGGCAAACCTACCGTGACCGGTGTAATGCCGGCATCTTGACCATCAACTTTCAAGGTGGCACCAGCTGGAATGGAAACTATTTTCAGCGGAACGGCTTTAAGCGAGACGGGCATACCAGCGGCATCGGTGCGCGCCACAAGGCCGAGCGTTGCGGGCGTACCTACAGACATAACTTGAAACGAGAGCCTCACCTGCTGGCCGATTTCGAGGTCGCTGATGCTCAACACCCCATTGCCAACTCGCACCTTGTCTTTGTCAACCAAGTAGACGGTGAATGACGCCTGGCCAATGCGCTTACGCGAGAGGTTCTCAATAAGTACGTGCGAACCCAGGCTCATTTGACCGTTGTAAGTTGCTAATTGTGAGAAGGGCTCGAAGGTGAGCTTTAGCGAGGGGCTCGTCTGGTCGGGCCAGAACATTATGATGGGGGGGTGATTCTTATCTTTTTCCTTTTTATCTTTTCCCCAGCCGAACGCGACGCCCAGCAGGATACAGAGAGAAATTGTGAAGTAGCGACGAGTCATGCAAGGGTTTTTAGCACAGCCCATTTCGAGTCGCAACGCAAAACCACTTTGCCTAATTCCTTATGTCGGCGAGAAGCCCTTCGATCTCCGATTTCAATGCGCCTGTCAGGGGCAAAAACGGCAGACGCGCTGGGCCGCCGTAGTAGCCGTTGAAGTCCATGCCGTACTTGAATCCCGGGACGCCGAGATCCCCGACTCTTTGTGCAGCCTTCGCGATTCGCTCTTGCTTCAGGCGGGCAAGTTCCGCGTCACCTTCTTTCCAGGCAGCGTAGATTTCGTAGCACGCCGTCGGCGCCGGACAGGCGAACGCCAGAATCGCTCCTACCGCGCCCGCGTCGAGCGACGGATGCAGTTTGTGCGCAGCGCCCACCAGTACCTGGAACCCGACTTCTTTTTGGCGTGTCTTCATCTTGCCAACGACGCTCACGGCTGCGGACGAAGGTTTCACTTCCTTCGCACCAGGAACCGCTCCGACTTGGACCAGCTCTCCGCCGTTGCCGGATTCGCTCGCCGCAGCCGCCGCGAGCATGCGAGGCGTAACGGCTTCGAAGGTTTCGGTGACAGTCGCGCTGCGCTGGATGTGGCGCGTGCCTTCCGCCATCTTGCGGACTTTTTCAACGTCGCCGCTCGATTCCTTGATGCCAATCAGGTTGGGATGCTCGGCCAGCTCAATGACGAGTTCTGCTGGCATGTCGTAGCCCGTTGCCTGCGGGAAGTTGTAAATGATAATGGGCAGCGGGGAGCGGTCGGCAACGGTGCGATAAAACGCCAGAAGATTCGCGGGCTGCATCTGCTTCTTGTAGTAATGCGGTGTGCGTACCATGGCCACGTCATAGCCAAGTTCTGCGGCGTATTCGGTGAGTCGCAGAGTCTCAATCGCGGACTCGATGCCGGTACCGGCAATCAGAACCTTGTTCGGCGCAGCCGCTTGGCGAGCGGTCTTGAGAACATCCCGCTTCTCCTGATCTGAGAGCATCAGCGCCTCTCCCGTCGAGCCGAGCACAACGATGCCCGCGACCGGAGTGCGCGAGTGGCGCTCCACGTTTGCTTCGAGTTTTTTGTAATAAATATTGCCGTCTGGATAGAACGGCGTGGTGATGGGCGGAAGAATGCCGTGAAGAAGCATGTCCAATTCTACCCGGATTTCCTCGCCACCAGCACAGTCATCCGACAAGCCGGCGGGCATTCGCTCGCTCGGCATGTAACTGCTGCAGAGCATGGATGTTCACTTCGCCCCGCTGCAGAGCTTCGATGCCCTCAGCTGCCGCCCGTGCCGCAGCCAGCGTAGTAATCGTCGGAATGCGCGCGGTCACCGCCGCGCGGCGAATGGCCTTCTCGTCGAACCAAGGCTCCTGTCCCGTGGGTGTGTTGACCACCAGTTGGATGCGCTGGCCTTTGATGAAATCGACGACGTTCGGGCGCCCTTCTTTCACTTTGTAGACTCGCTCGACATTCATGCCGGCGGCCTCGATCACGTCCGCCGTCCCAGCCGTGGCAACCAACTTGAATCCCATCTCGACGAACTTGCGGGCGACCGGTGCCACATGACGCTTATCAGAGTCAGTGACGCTGATGAAAACGGCTCCTTTGGTCGGAAGCTTCTGCCCGGCTGCCAGTTGAGCCTTGGCGAAAGCCTCGCCGAAGTTGTCGGCGACGCCCATGACCTCTCCAGTTGATTTCATCTCGGGTCCAAGAACAGTATCGACGCCCGGAAATTTGTTCCACGGAAATACTGGAGATTTGACGAAGTAAAAACTGCCGGTATCGAGATCAGCGCGGCGCGCAATGAAGTCGGGAAGGAATTCGCGAAGTTTGCGGCCAGTCATCAGGCGAGCGGCGATCTTTGCCATCGGGACGCCTGTCGCTTTCGAAACATAAGGCACTGTGCGCGACGCGCGCGGGTTCACTTCCAGTACATATACCTTGCCACCCTGAGATCCGTTGCCGCTGCCGCCATTGCCGCGCGGGATTGCGAATTGAATATTCATCAGCCCGACAACCTTCAGAGCCTTGGCGAGTTTAAACGTGTATTCACGCATGCGCTCCAGCAGGTGTTGTGGGATATCGACGGCGGGCAATACGCAGGACGAGTCGCCAGAATGAATGCCGGCCTCCTCGATGTGCTGCATAATTCCGCCGATGACGACGTCATCGCCGTCGGACAACGCGTCGACGTCGACCTCAATCGCGTCTTCGAGGAAGTGATCGATCAGCACTGGGCGATCGTGCGAGTACTCGACGGCCTCCTGCATGTAGCGAACGATCGACTGCTCGTCGTAGGCGATCACCATGGCGCGTCCTCCTAGCACGTAGGAAGGACGGACAAGTACTGGATAGCCAATCCGCTTGGCGCCCTCGACCGCTTCTTCGATCGACGTCGCCATGACGCCAGGTGCCTGCGGAATCTGCAGGTCCTCAAGCAGTTTATTGAATTGCTTGCGGTCTTCGGCCAAATCGATCGACTCCGGCGATGTGCCGATAATTTTCACTCCCGCTTCCTTGAGCGGGAGCGCGAGGTTCAGCGGCGTCTGCCCGCCAAACTGCACGATCACGCCGACCTCCGCGCCCTTCGAAGTTTCGTGCTGATAGATGGCCCAGACGTCTTCGAAGGTCAGCGGCTCGAAGTAAAGGCGGTCGCTGGTGTCGTAGTCGGTCGAGACGGTTTCGGGATTGCAGTTGATCATGATCGTCTCGTATCCGTCGTCACGCAGGGCAAAAGAAGCATGGCAGCAGCAGTAGTCGAACTCAATTCCCTGCCCGATACGGTTCGGCCCGCTACCTAAGATGATGACCTTTTTCTTGTCGGTCGGCGCCGCCTCGTCTTCGTCCTCGTAGGTCGAATAGAGATAGGGCGTGAAACTTTCGAACTCTGCAGCGCAGGTATCGACCCGCTTGTAAACCGGCACGATGCCGTACTTCTTGCGAAGGTGCCGAACTTTTTCTTGTCCATCGAGCCGCCAGACTTGTGCGAGGCGTCCGTCGGAGAGGCCCATGCGCTTCGATTCGCGCAGCACGTCGGGTGGTATCGATTCCATTGGGTGCTTTTCCAACTCAAGCTGCTGGTCGTTGATCTCCTTGAGTTGATACAGGAACCACGGGTCCATCGACGTCATCTTGGCGAGTTGCTTGACCGTATGGCCCTGGCGCAGAGCGTAACGAACGTAGGCGAGACGCTCAGGATGCGGCGTGACGAGGCGCTGGGTCAAAATCTTGGGCTCGATTTTGTCGGAACCAACTTTCTTTCCCGTGTCGAGCGACCGGACGCCCTTCATCAGCGCTTCTTTGAAAGTGCGGCCAATGGCCATGACCTCGCCCACCGATTTCATTTGCGGGCCAAGTGTGTCGTCGGCGCCGGGAAATTTCTCGAACTGCCACTTCGGAATCTTCACGACGACGTAGTCGAGCGTTGGCTCAAAGCAAGCCGGCGTTTTGCGTGTTATGTCGTTCGGAATCTCGTCGAGCGTGTAGCCGACGGCAAGCTTGGCCGCAATCTTGGCGATTGGGAATCCCGTCGCTTTAGACGCCAATGCAGATGAGCGCGACACGCGTGGGTTCATCTCGATGACCACCATGCGTCCTGTCTCGGGATTCACGCCGAACTGAATGTTCGATCCGCCGGTGTCCACGCCGATTTCCCGGATCACCGCAATCGACGCGTCGCGCATGGCCTGGTACTCACGGTCGGTGAGCGTCTGCGCCGGGGCAACCGTGATCGAGTCGCCGGTGTGCACTCCCATCGGATCAAAGTTTTCAATCGAGCAGATGATGATGACGTTGTCTTTGGTATCACGCATCACCTCAAGCTCGAATTCCTTCCAGCCAAGCACGGACTCCTCGATCAGCGCTTCGTGTACGGGTGAAAGATCGAGGCCGCGAGTCAGCACCTCGCCCAATTCTTCGCGGTTGTAGGCGATGCCACCGCCAGTGCCGCCGAGCGTAAATGAGGGACGAACGATGACCGGAAATCCGATTTTGCCGGCAAATTCGATGCCGTCTTTTGTGTTGTTGACCAACGCTGATTTCGGCACGTCAAGACCGATCTTCTGCATTGCGTCTTTGAAGAAGAGGCGGTCTTCGGCCTTCTTGATGGCGGCGACGTTGGCCCCGATCAGATTGACGTTGTACTTCTCGAGCACGCCGCCGTCGGAAAGCTCTATCGCGAGGTTCAGCGCTGTCTGTCCACCGACCGTGGGCAGCACGGCGAATCCAGCCCCCGGCGACATCTCGCGCTCGATTCTGATGATCTCTTCCAGATACTCGAGCGTAAGCGGTTCGATGTAAGTGCGGTCGGCCGACTCCGGATCGGTCATGATGGTCGCCGGGTTCGAGTTCGCCAGCACAACTTCGTAGCCTTCAGACTTGAGCGCCTTGCAGGCCTGCGTGCCGGAGTAATCGAACTCGGCCGACTGCCCGATGACAATGGGGCCGGAGCCGAGGACTAGGATCTTCGAGATGTCAGTGCGTTTTGGCATTAGAACCAGTTGTCAGTGGCCAGTGGCCGGTTGTTAGTTACCGCGCCCTGTAGACGCGCCAATCGCGTGCTGCCTCAGCGGTGGACATCGGCTTTCGATCTTGCTGGGATGTTGCTTCAGCGCCGATGTTGCTTTGAAAGGGCGCGCCTTCAAGGCGCGCCGTATTGTCATCTCTTAAAGATGTGGGCTTTAGCCCCTGAGGTACAGGGTCGAGCTCGAACCTGCTGCCCGCCGAGGAATACGGATACTCCTCTGCGCGCTCACACAAATCTCCGCATAACGGATTCTGCTGAACGTAACCCTGATGAATCCGATAATCACTCGCGTCGCGGACCCGATGATCCGAGAATCCCTTTTGCCAAACATCCATATTCGAGCCAAGTTCCTTCTTCGCTCGATACGAGAATCCACCTTTGATGAGCTGGACGGCCTTTTCGAGGCTCGTGGTCGGAGTTAGGATCACGTGGATATGGTCGGGCATGATGACGAATTCGTGGAGCAAGTACGCGGAGCCGCGATAGCGGTAGAGGGTGTCGATGAGTAGGTTCGCCCAAACCTCTCTTGAAAAGAGACTCCGGCGGCCCCATGTTGACGACGTGATCATGTATGTCTGGCCGTTGCTCGTCGCGTGCTCTCTCGTGGGCCTCATCAGTAACCTCAGCGGCTAAAGCCGGTTCTTCTCCACACCCCTTGCGGCGCGCCTTGAAGGCGCGCCCTTTCAAAACTCCGCTGCCGCGGACTTACGCTGTTGGCTTACATCTCAACCCTCACCCCTGTGGTGAAGTGGCCCTTAGCGTCGATATGGAATTCCTGCTGCGAGCATGCCGCGCTGGCGGGAGTGCGACTCCCGGGATCGACCGTGATTGCAAGTTGAAACACTTTCCGCTGGTAGTGCGCGACAAGCCAATAACGGCCCGGGTCTACGTTCTTGAACTCGAAGGCTCCTTCTTTGCCAGTTACCGTCTTGAAAAATGGATGTGAGTTACGGCAGCATGTAATTGCCTCTTCCCAGGGATAGAGCTCCAGCGTCAGGTTCTTCAGCGGTTCCGAATCCATTCCACCTCCGGAAGCCGGAGTGACAAAACTCAGTTCGCCACACAACCGATCGAAGCGCACAAACTTCGGCGAGGATTCCGCCGGCGTGGCAATGACTGCGGCCAGCCACAGTACGCACGAAAACGTCAGTTGCAACCTCACCCTTTCCACTCCTCCATCATCTTGGTGAACTCTTTGAACAGGTAATGCGAGTCGTGCGGACCGGGGGCGGCTTCCGGGTGATACTGCACGCTGAACAGTGGCATGTTGCGGTGGCGCAGGCCCTCGAGCGTGTCGTCGTTCAGATCGATGTGGGTAAGTTCGACTTCGCTCTCGGCCAGCGAATCCGGGTCGACGGCGAAGTTGTGGTTGTGCGCCGTGATCTCGATCTTGCCAGTCTTCAACTGCTTGACTGGATGATTGCCGCCATGGTGTCCAAACTTCAGCTTGAACGTCTTGCCGCCCAGCGCGATGCCCGTCAGTTGATGCCCGAGGCAGATACCAAAGATCGGCTGCCTTCCCATCAGCCGGCGGATTGAATCGACGGCATACGTACACGGTTCGGGATCTCCAGGTCCATTCGACAAGAAAACTCCGTCCGGTTTAAGGGCGAGTACATCTTCCGCAGGAGTCTGCGCCGGAACCACGGTCACCTTGCAGCCCTCGCCGCGCAGCTTGCGCAGGATGTTCTGCTTAATGCCGAAGTCGTAAGCGACCACGTGAAACCGCGCCGGCTCGTCTTTGACTCCGACCACAGCGGTCGGCTCGTGTGACCGCTCGCCGACCTCCCAGACGTACGAACGCTTGGTGCTGACTTCTTTGGCGAGATCAGTCCCATCCATCTTGGGAATCGACCGGGCTTTGGCAATCAGCTTCTCGGTGTCGCTTTCGATCGTTGAAACTACGCCGCGCATCACACCGTGATCGCGCAGATGGCGCACCAGTGCTCGCGTGTCGATGTCCGACAGCACGGGCACCTTGAACTGCTCCAGATACTCTTCGGCTACCTGCTGCGAGCGCCAGTTCGAGCTCACGCGCGAGAACTCGCGAACGATAAGGCCTTCGATCCACGGACGCGTGGCTTCGTTGTCATCCTGGTTGGTGCCGTAGTTTCCGATTTCTGGATTCGTCAGAACGACGATCTGTCCGGAGTAGGAAGGGTCGGTGAAAATTTCCTGGTATCCGGTGATGGAAGTATTAAAAACGACTTCGCCGTAGCATTCGCCTTTGGCGCCGTAGCCTTTGCCTCGGAAGACTTTGCCGTCCTCCAGCGCAAGGATAGCCTGCATTCTCGCTCCGGTGAGTGGATTTTATGAATATTAGCAGGGATTAGCGCAAGCACCAAGCTGAGAAGCCGCAAAGAATTGAAGAAATCTGAGGAAAACGCGGAAAATTCAGCAAGCTGTCGACTGGAAGCTCAACCGCTACTTCACGCGTCCCAGTTTCTCCATGGGCCAATAGCCGAACACGGCCTTGCCGTAAATAAAGCTCTGATTGACCGAGCCGAAATCGCGGCTGTCATTCGACATTGATCGATGGTCGCCCAAAACGAAGTAGCTATTGGGCGGCACTGTAATCTCCGGGAAGGACCGGGCGTCGGCATATTCGGAAGGGACGTACTGCTCGTCGAGCGGCTCCCCGTTGGCGTATACCTGTCCGGAATCGATGCGGATGCGATCACCGGCCATCCCGATTACCCGCTTGATGTAGCTCTTCGATGGGTCCCGCGGATAGCGGAAGACGACGATATCCCCTCGACCAATCGGTTCCAGGCGATAAACGAACTTGTTGACGAAGATCCGTTCCTGATCTTCCAGCGAAGGCATCATGCTTGTGCCTTCGACCTTCACCGGTTGGTAGAGAAAGATGATGATAAAAGCCGAAATCGCGAGTGAAATAATCAGGTCACGCAGCCACACGCCGAGCCCCGCTCCGATTCGAACAGGTTCTACGGTGAGCGGTGCTGCGGTTACCAGTTGCGGGGGTGAACCGACAGGTGGTGCGGCGACATCCATCCCGGATGCAGCCTTCGGCTCTGGGGGACTTTCCTGCATGTGACTCTATTGTATACAGAAGCGACTTGGAAACCATCTGTTGCCCAATTGTCGGTTACAATGAACGAATTGGGGATGATCCGATGATGCTCCGCTTGTCTCGCAACCAACTCGTATATCGGTGTCTGACTCTCTGCTTCCTGTTCCTCGTAACGCTCTCGGTTTCAGCGCAATGGTCGTCACAAGAAGAGGGAGGAATTCCGGCCTACAACGCCGGACCTCCGCCAAAAGGCACAAAGCTGCCGCCGATTCTCACCAAGGCGGACCTTTGGGGGCCGGATGCACAGAACCCTTATCAGACGCATGCCTACGAATTGGCGGCTAAAATTCCGACTGTTTTGCATCAGCAGCCCTGTTACTGCTATTGCGACCGCACGGGGCATAACAGCCTGCACAGCTGCTTCGAGAACACGCACGGGGCACGGTGCTCCACATGTCTAAAGGAACTGTACTACTCCTACCAGCAGCACAAGAATGGCAAGACTGCGGCGCAGATCCGGGCCGGCATCATCAACGGTGAGTGGAAGCAGATCGATCTGCAGTCGGCCGCGAGCATGAATTAGTAACCATCGGCGCGCCGGCCATTTTGAATCTAATACCGGAATTCAGCTAGGTCCTCGGCACTGGACCTATACCTGATTCTTAGGCGATACTTTACTGCCCAGACAAAACGGGTGTCGCGAAGGAGATCCCCATTCCCAAGAACACAGGAAGAGTCTTACACATGGCCCAAAAATCTACCCCCAAGAAGACCGTAGCGGAGGACCCGCGTTATACCCAAGCCTTGCAGAGTTATGAGGCTGGCCTGCGAGCCATGCAGGAGCACAAGTTTGAAAAGGCAAAGCCCCATTTCCAGAAGGTGATTGCCGGTCCTAGTAAAGAACTGACGGACCGCGCAACGGTTCATCTAAGCATCTGCAACCAGCACCTGGAGCGCGTATCCGCGACCCAGTTCAAGACGTCCGAAGAACATTTCGACTTCGTCGTTTCCTTGATAAACATCGGCGATTACGTGACCGCACGCGAGCATCTGGACAAACTGCTCAAACAAAATCCCAAATCCGACTATGTAGTGTATGGTCTGGCGGCACTGGATTGCCTGACCGGCCATGTGGAGGATTCGCTGCGTCGCCTGGACGAGGCTCTCCATCTGAATCCACAGCTGCGATTTCAGGCACGGAATGACTCGGACTTTCAGAACCTGGCGGAGGACCCGCGGTTTACGGAATTGCTATATCCCGATCCAGGAGCGGAACTCGGATCCTCCGACCAACTCGGCGACGAAGAATCCCTCTAACGGCTTCCGAGGACTCCACGGATGGAAAGCAAGGCCGCTGAGTTCGCGACACAAGACCCGACAACGACCGCCGGCGGTCTTCGTGTGGTCGCGATCGGTGGCGGCACCGGTCTTTCCACTCTCCTGAAGGGACTCAAGCGGTTTGTCCCATCGCCCACCGAACTCTGCCCGCCGTCGGCGTCGCCGTTAATTCGCGACCTGAGTGCGGTTGTGACGGTCAGCGATGACGGTGGTTCCAGCGGACGTCTCCGGAAGGAACTCAATATGTTGCCTCCGGGGGATATTCGCAACTGCATCGTTGCACTGAGCGAAGACGAAGCGCTCCTTTCTAAACTTTTCCGACATCGCTTCGACAAAGGATCGGGGCTCGAAGGCCACAGTTTCGGCAATCTGTTTCTCGCCGCGCTCACTTCCCTCACCTCGGATTTCTCCGAGGCGGTGCGTCTGTCCTCGGAGATTCTTCTGACTCGCGGACATATCTATCCGGCAACCACATCGAATATCGAACTCGAAGCCTTGATGGAAGATGGCTCGAGAGTTCGTGGAGAAACCAAGATCACGGCCAGCAAAGGCAGAATCCGTGAGTTGTTTCTCGTTCCGCCCGATGTAGGTCCAATGCCGCAAACTCTGGAAGCCATTGCGAACGCCGATCTGATCACGATTGGCCCCGGATCACTCTTTACCAGCCTCATCCCCAATCTACTCGTACGCGGAATTTCGCAAGCCATTGTCGACTCGCGCGCTACGAAGGTCTACATCTGTAATCTGATGACGCAAGCGAATGAGAGTCTTGGTCTCACCGCCGCTGACCACATTCGGGCTCTGAAGCGCCACGCGCAAGGTCCGATTTTTGATTACGCTCTTGTGAATCGCACCCCTGTTTCCAACGAACTCAAGGCCAAGTACGCACAAGAAGGCGCTTGCCAGATCGTCAACGACCTTGAAGAAGTGGAAGCGCTCGGTGTCATTCCGGTGCTTGGGGACTACCTCGAGGAAGCAGGAGTCGCTCGTCACAATTTCACCAGGGCAGCACAGGATGTCCTCCAACTGACGATCAGTGGGAGCCGCAGCAAGAACCCTCTATGACACTTCGTCTGCTGCTCCTGTTGGCACTGTGCACGCCGAGCATCCTTTTGGCGCAAACCGCTCCGGAAAAGGGTAGCAGTGAGATCGAGCTTTGGGCGGGCGGTGGACATTCCGTCGCCGGCGGACGCGGTAACACCGGTGTCTTCAACGCCGGCTTGCGCTATGGATGGGTTCTGACTGGGCCACATCTTCCCGGCTTCCTACGCGGGCGCTTCGAATACGCGGTGGATGCTGTGCCGGTTTTCCTGGCGTTCCAGCCCGCTAATACTGCCTATGGCGCCGGTTTCGACCCACTCGGTCTCAAATGGAACTTTCAGCGCCATGGACGCATATCACCCTATCTTGAGCTGACCGGAGGGGCTCTTTTCACCAGCCATGACGTACCCACCGGAACAAACACCGTCAACTTCATGGATCAAGCTGCATTGGGCATGCACATCCTCGGCGAACGAAAAAATGTCAGCCTCGAACTTCGGTACATGCACATTTCGAACGCGGGTTTGGCCACGCCGAATCCTGGAGTAAACACCGTGCAGGTGCGGCTGGGAATTGGCAAGTTTTTGCGCGGAAGAAAGTACTGAAGCTCTTCCGATCTCGCAGGCAACTTCTTCCGCCAGCGCTAGCCTTGCGCGCCAACTCGACGGACCGTTATCCTCTTCCGTTATGTCCACGCTCGTTGAATGTGTCCCGAATTTCTCCGAAGGCCGCGATAAAGCCAAGGTAGATGCGATCATCGAAGCGATGAAGATGCCCGGCGTCTACCTGCTCGACCGCGAAATGGATTCCGACCACAACCGCTGCGTCATTACGCTGGTTGGCGAGCGCGAAGCAATTCAGGAGGCAGCCATCCGCGGCGTAGGCAAGGCTTCCGAATTAATCGATCTGAACACGCACACCGGAGCGCATCCGCGCATGGGGGCCTCCGACGTCGTGCCATTTATCCCGATCGACGGAGTAACGATTGAAGACTGTGTCGCCATGGCGAAACACGTTGGCGAGGAGATCTGGAAACGCTACCAGATTCCGGTATATCTCTACGAGGCTGCTGCCCGGACTCCTGAACGCCAAGGTCTGGAGAATATCCGCCGCGGGCAGTTCGAAGGCATACGTGCCGAGATCGCTACGAATCCCGCAAGACGTCCGGACATCGGGGAGCCCCGCATCCATCCCACGGCCGGAGCAACGGTTGTCGGGGCGCGCAAGTTTCTGATCGCCTACAACGTGTTCCTGAATACGACCGACGTCGACATCGCCAAGAAGATTGCGAAGGCTGTGCGGTTTTCGTCAGGGGGGATGCGTTTTGTCAAAGGCGCTGGATTCCTCGTGCGCGGCCTGGCTCAAGTCTCGATGAACCTGACCGATTTCGAGCAGACGCCCGTCCACCGCGTATTTGAATTGGTGAAGCGTGAAGCTGCGAGATACGGCGTCATTCCGATCTCTAGCGAGATCGTCGGGCTGATCCCGAAAAAGGCCTTGGAGGATGCAGCCGAATGGTTCCTGCAGGTGGAGAACTTCGATTCATCGTTGATCCTGGAGAATCGTCTGGCGGCGGTAATGAGCGGAAAAATAGCAGTTGGGGGCCTGCGCGCAGGCGTCGAGCCATTTATTGAGCAACTCGCAGCACCAACCGCCACTCCGGGAGGTGGCAGCGCCGCCGCCGCCGCGGCTGCCATGGCGGCTGGGTTAGCCGGAATGGTCGCCAGCATGTCTCGAGGGAAAAAGGCGTATCTGCAATACGAATCCCAGCTGAGCGCTGCCATCGCCCGACTGACGCCTCTTCGCGAAGAATTGAAGAGTGCGATCGACGTCGATGCCCAGTCGTACGATTCGGTGATGAAGGCCTATAAGGCTGCGCGGTCCGCTGCAGACGAGAAATCCGGCGGCATCCTTATTGAATCCGCATTGAAGGAAGCCACCTCCGTGCCGCTCAGCGTCGCCGAAGGCGCTTACGAGATTCTGCAGATCGTAAAATCCCTAGAGCCGATTACAAACCCCAACATGAAATCCGATTTGACTACAGCATCAGCCCTAGCGGGTGCAGCAATCACCGGAGCTCTGGCGAATGTGGAGATCAACTTGAAATCTGTAAAGGAAAGTTTATTTACGGAAGACGTTCGTCGGCGAACGGCTGTTTTCAGTAGATAATTCACGCCGGAAGCCGATCAAGCAGACATTTCTGTTCGTGCCTTTAAACGAGAAGAGTCCCTCCTGCATCTAAGTTGCCGTTGTGTTCTCGATGCGGGGGAGGCTGTCCGTGGTTCGCATTTCTTTTTTTTTCCTGTCGATGATAGT
>Ga0209168_10000346_pt1 | contig 49296 bp, 39 predicted proteins | sample Coa_R1_FD_187156 | JGI IMG/M metagenome (GOLD analysis project Ga0209168, IMG submission 187156) | Surface soil microbial communities from Centralia Pennsylvania, which are recovering from an underground coalmine fire - Coalmine... | ecosystem: Environmental > Terrestrial > Soil > Unclassified ...
CTGGAATCACCCATCCCAGAGTCCGATTCCACCGCCGTGCTTGACGCTCGCTTGTCAGAGCATGTCTGCTGCCTCCCATGACTCTCAAAGCACGCCCCTCCCTGATCAGCGTGAGATTTGCGGGCTAGTCGAGCACGTACGGCTCTCATGATTCGGAATGCAAACTCCCGATTTCTCCCCGGATTACGGTTTACGGCTTTTCCCTCGGTCCCGGCTTGTGTGACGCTGGGCCTGGATCTTGGGTCGGGAGGCAGGGCGCTCACTCAAGCGCTCGGCCACGTTGGTGGCCACAGAATGACTCGAGCTACCCTGCATGCTACCCTGCATGCGAACCACCTCCGGATACGGCGTGTTTCTACGCAGCATCCAGTACAACCGCAGCACCAACTTACGGGCGAGGGCTACCTTCGCCACGCCGTGGTGCTTGCGCTAAGCCAGGCGTTTGTACACCGGCCCAACTCTGCATCTCCTTTGGCTGCGCTCATCCCCGCTTGCACCAGGAGAAATCTCATAAAACTATTGCCCTGCTTGGCGATCGAACCCAGCCGGCGATGCTCGCCACTGGAATTTTCCCGCGGGATCAATCCCAGATAGCTGGCCACGTGCTTGCCTCGGGGGAAGCGGCTCACATCGCCCAGGGTCACCACCGTGGCCAGAGCTGTGATCGGCCCCACCCCAGGATGACTCATCAGCAATACCGCTTTCTCCCACCGGCCTGCTTCTGCCGCCACCGCCAGGTCTAACTTGGCAATGCGCTCATCCAGTTCTTCCCGCAGCGTCAGCAGATCGTCCCGCCGCTGCTGCGTCCACGGTTCCAGGGACAAGCTCTTGAATTGCTCCATCCCCGCTTTGGTCCACAACTGCCGTTTCTTTTGCATCCCCTGGTTCAGAGCAATATGCTGCATCTGGTTTTTTGCCCGCGTTCGCATCTGCACCAGCGTGTGCCGATGTTTCAGTAACTGGCGCACATCTCGCTCCTCCAGCGTGGGGACCCAAATGGTGGGAAACCGCTTCTCTTGCAGTAACATCCGCAGGTGCCGTGCGTCTCGCGGATCACATTTTTGCTCCCGTGGCTGCGACGCCCGAATGGCCGTCGCATCCCCGATCAGCAACTTGTGCTGCAGCCGCGCTAACAGTCGCTCGAACCACAGCATGTTGCCACTGCTCTCCACGCCCACCACCACCTCGCCGCCCAACGCTTCATAGAAACGTTGCGCCTCCCCATCGCCATGGGCTAGCCGCTTCTCGATCAGTTCCCCGGTTTCGGTATCGACCATGGAAATTCGTTGAAAGCTCGGATGAAAATCACAGCCTATAATCTTCATAAGACAGCTCCTTTCGCCCCCGAGCTCTTGGTCATTAAAGCAACCACAGTGTACGCGGGTGGAGGGAGCTGTCGTAATCATCCAATCAAGGGCGCACGGGTTTTGCGACCGAAGAGCCTGTCATTGAGGGGGAATCCCGAAGGAAACTACGTTACCGCCGAAGCGCTCGGTCCGACGTCGATAGAAGAGCACGGATTGATCCGTGCCTGTGCGTTGCGGCGTGCGACAAAATTCCGCTCTAACGCTGTTGCCTTGCAACGGACTAAGCAACGAACAACGATTCTGCTGGCATCCACCCACGACTCCAATTCCCGTCATCCTGGAGCCAAGCGAAGAACCTATGCAATCTGCTTGCGCCACCACGCCGCCCACTTCCGTCCGATTGCCTGCTCCGCCGAGCGACAGTCCGAGCGGCCTGTGGGCCACGTAAGTCGCCGTGAAGACACCTATCTCCACTCTCCGTCATAGCCTTCCCAAACCCCCTCCGGGGCATGCTGGGCGACAAAGTGCGCGCCCTCAACACACTCTCAAACGCCGGACGTGTGTCCCAAACGTAGCCCATCCGGCAACCATGGAAATTGAAATTCAAAATCGGATTGACGAACGCTGGAGGCGCGGCACAAGTGCGGCATGCCACAGACAAAATCAAAAACGGAAGCCACAATACCGCTTTGCGATTGCTATCATTGAGACAAATGAACTTGTCTACCTCTACGCCGAGGACCCAAACTGGTGTTCCAACCTACCTGCTGGTACCTGATCCCGACCCTCAACTCCCAGAGCCGCCTGTAGAGACGCTGCTTCAAGATCTTCCATTCCAAAGTCTATCTTGGGAGAACTTCGAGCGACTGTGCCTTCGGGTAATTGAGACTGAAGCTATCGTAGAGCAATGTCTGGAGTACGGAACCCGAGGTCAGGATCAGCATGGCATTGATCTGCTGGCGCGCAATCGAACTGATGGGGCGGTGACGGTTTATCAATGCAAGAGAGTTAAAATGTTCGGTCCCGCAAATATAGAGGCTGCGGTCAAAAAGTTTCTTAGTGAAACCTGGGCGGCGACGGCCACAAATTTTGTGCTTTGCACATCGCACGACTTGCGAACGACTGATTGCACGGAGGAGATCGTCAGGCAGCAAGCTCTGCTTCTTGAGTACAAGATCGAGTCTGAGGTTTGGAACGCCACACGCCTTTCGGGTAAGCTAAAAGCCTTTCCTGATCTCGTCTATGATTTTTTTGGTGCTTCGTGGCTGACTGCGTTCTGTGGCACACAGCACTCAGCTTTGGTCAAGAAGCGGCTTTCACCACCAAAGGTTAGCTCGTTTAGAACCCGACTCTCGAAGTTCTACCGGAATATTTTTGAGCAGAACGACCCCGGTATTCCTGCGATCGCATCCCCCGTGGCGCCGCGGATTGACCTTGCCAAGAGATTCGTGCTTCCAGATTTGGTAAACAACGAGACAACATTCGCCGAAAGCCCGAAGGTAGAGTCGACAGCATTCGATCTCATTTACGAGCAAGATAGCTTTGAACTGGAACGCAGAGATAGATCCCGCGTCACCGCTGGCGATAGAGGGATCCGGGAAGTTCGCTACGGAATTGATGAATGGCTTAGCGGCGGGAAGAGATCGCTCGTGGTCGGCGTGGCGGGTAGCGGAAAAACTACTTTGCTGCGTTTCATACTCCTCGATCTTCTAACTCAAGAACCAAAGCTCGCAGCGATAGCTAAAGAGCTAGGAAGGAACCTGCCGGTCTGGATCCCCTTCGCATACTGGACGAATAGCCTAAATCGGCATCCTGAGGCATCCCTTCCTGACGTGCTTAGAGGATGGTTTCACAATTGGGGTGAGGACTCACTGTTCCAGTTGGTTGAGGAGGCAATTGAAGACGAACGACTGTTGTTGATCGTCGACGGCTTGGACGAATGGGTAAACGAGGCAACGGGCTCTCTGGCATTCGCGCAACTGCAGTTGTTTATCGATATGCGATCTCTCCCCGCTATCGCGGCAGCAAGACCCTATGCCCTGAACTGGCTAAAATTGTCAGGAGCCTGGAGAACCGCGAGGGTCGCATCGTTAACGGCTCGTCAGCGCCATGACATCTGTAATCTCTGGTTCGAGCTTCGAGCAGCTGCTTCAAACGAACCAGCTAACTCGGCCTCCACTCAACATCAAGCTACGTCTCTCATCTCAAATCTGGAATCATCGTTGGACCTCGACGATCTCTCTCGAATCCCTCTGTTCTTGATGTTGCTCATTGCACTGCGATTCCAAGGTACAACGCTTCCGGCAGGCCGTTTTGACTCCTACGAGTACCTGATACGCCATATGCTTCGGGATCACCCGCAGAGGAAACAGAGTGCGGCAGCTATTATCCCTTCGGAGCAACTCTCGGACCGCGAAATTCGGTCAATCTTGGCCCGACTCGCTTTTGAAATACAAGTGAAACGAACTGGTGACATAATCAGCGAGGAGGATTTCGAAAATCTACTTTTTGAGGTGCTCACTTCTTTTGAAGGTGATGGCCTCGGGCTATCGCACACCGAGGCTCGAAGAATCGCAAAAGCGTTCATCAATATCGAGGAAGGTAGCCTTGGGTTACTGGTGCCTCAGGGTGTGCGAGCGTTTGGATTCCTGCATCGATCGCTGCAAGAACGCCTTGCAGCTACCCATTGTTCTGAGAAGCCGATCGAGGAGCAGAAGCGACTTGTCAGTGCATATGCCAAAGATCCTCAATGGCGTGAAACGCTCTTGCACCTGTGCTCCCTGACCTCGAGAGGCAATGATCTTTCCGAACTACTTGCCGCATTACCACAAGTTCCTGACAATCCCTACCTTCGCGACGACCTTGAGAACTTCAAGATCGAAGTAGCTTTCAGCGACTTCGATCTACCAGTACAGGAAGTTAAGCAGATCGCTACTCTCGCGATTGATATCGTCGAGCTTTCGACTGATCTTGAGCGACGTCGCAGGGTACTCAGGTATTGTCTAAATGGCCTACAGGCGCGGCGTACGCGGGAGATTGTGCAGCCTAAACTCGCAATCTGGAGCATTTCGCGAGCATCTTGGCGAGCCAATTGGCCCGCTCACCTTCAAGCGTGGCCTGCAGATGAACTCACCCGCCGGACATGTCGTCGGGGCTTAAATGATGAGGACGCACCAGTTATACGTGCCGCAGCACGTTCGATGGGAAGTCTCTTCAACAACGACGAGACCCTTGCTAACGAGATTGCGGAACTGGCGAGGACCTCGCGGTATCTGAACCAAAGGGCCGCCTGTTTGGAGTGCCTCGTCTCGTCATGGCCTGCTCACGAAGGCACGAAAGACACCATTGCAAAAGCAATGGGAACTGAGGTGCCTCTTCTTCTGCTCGTGGGCTTGTACGGAGAAGCGAGACTCGGTTCGATCGATCAGGAGGATGCGGTAGTCGCTCTGGACTTAGCTTCGGACCGTATTGGAAGTCCGATTCCTTACCACTGGCAGGATTTACTGCCAAAGCTGCTCTTGGAGGTCGGTAAGCAGCACCCTTCATTGGTGAAGCATGCTTGCCTGTATGCCGCAGAGCACACACGGTACTGGCGCGCGCACGATGGGCCGCTTGTTGATGCCGATGTTGCATGGTCTGTGCTTGTAAATGGATTTCCGAGTGATCCTGAAGTCATTGCTCTGGTCGCAAGAGAAATCACAAGAGATTCCCCTTTCACTTCGTTAAACCGACACGATATCTGGCAAACTCTGGCGGCAAATTTCAGAGGTGTTTCGGAGATATGTGCTGCAGTCGATGCTCGAATCGATAAATTTAACAATGTCCAGATGCTTGAAGCTTCATTTGCAGCTCTATTGAGTCGTTCTAAAGCAGCAAAGCACAAGATGCTGCAGCTACTTGGCGGCCCATTCCCTCATTGGGCCGTCGGCGCCCTGTTAGAAGGCTGGGGTATACAAGACAACGAAGTGTGTGTCGCCCTTGAAAAAATGGCGCTGGGTGAGGAGGCGAGGGCCTCTGAAATAGCGGCGTTCATTCCCCAAATCCTTGGCGAAGCCGAGGGTAAGAAGCGCCTGCTCCATCTGATGCAACATCCAAATGGTCACCGTCTGGATTTCATTTTCTCAGGCCTCTTTCGAAGTCCCGACAATAGATGCGACGAATCTCTTCTCTCGCTTGCCATAGACGCTGTCCAGCAAAAGGATAATTTTCTGGGCCAAGCTGGTGCTACTCTGATCGGACTCTGCCCGCACAGCCCACAGGTACGCAACCTTGCTCTTACGGATTTGCGTTCTCGAACACCCGCCGTAGCACAAATCGCAGCCGCGTACGCATGTGACCAGATGATCCGGTCTGAACTTTCAAACATTATGACACCGCTGCCGAGAGAACTCAGGGAGGAAATTGTCACTGTACTCTCCAGATCGGCAGTTATGGGAGAGCATGCTGAAGCAATCTTGAAGCTCTGGGACTATGAAGTCGACAGCCAGATCAAGACCAAGGCGTCGGTCGGCTATCATTCCCACTTGGCTCGATCTACCGAACTCCCAATCGCCGTGGAAGAAGAACTGACTCGGGCGGCAAGCAGCTATGGTCCAGACCACCATGAACGACGCCAGGCTGCATTTTGCGGAATAACGCTGCTAAAGAAATTCAATATTCTCTTTGAAAACAAGGAGCGAATCGGTGATCCGACAGAACTATTTGTACCGTTGGAACGCGGTTTTCGGTCCAATTCGGCATTCCTTAGTTTTGTCGCGTCGCACTGGAAAGAACTCAAGGGTATTTTTGGTGACGACCTTGCCAAACGTTTCACGAGATTCGCCGGCCAAGATAGCACTTGGAGAATACTTTTGAGCGTAGCCCACGAATGTCCCGAACTTTCTGCGGACGCAGACTCTGCGCTACACACCTTCAAATACCTACAGTCAAGCCCAGCGGGCCTTCGTTTTCAATCGCGCATTAGACCACGGTCATCCCAATTGCGCATTAGCGCTCTTGAAGCGTTAAACAGTCCTGCCGCCTCTTGGATGGAGTTCCTCCCTGTTGACGCGGCCAGTGAGATCCTTCTCGATCAATACCGGGATGAAACCCTCCTAAGGGATCTAAAAGATCTGCACCATCAAAACCAGTTAGCGATCGGCCCGATTCTCACACTTTGCCTGGGATGGCCGGAAAGCGAGCCGGTTCAAGCAGTCATGCTGGACCTGAATGCTGCGAACCAGTTGGTTGCGCTCTATGCGTTTTTGAGCGCAGCACCAATCGACCGCCTCGTTGACAAGTTGCCCGATCAACTCGGACGTGCTGCCTTCGATTCGTTTTGGGGCCGGTACATACGGCGACCCCTGGCAGCAAGGCTTCTCCGTGATTCAGAACTCTGCACAGCCCTATTCAACGACCTACTGCGGGATCCTTCGCCAGCGCGGAAGTGTAATTACCCGCTCGCCATTGCACGCGCCCAAGGTCTATCGCAACCCGCTCGCGAGTGGGTCATCGCGGAGTACGGACGGCAGCTTTCGTTAGACAGTTCGGAGTTCGCCTACGATTTCGTCCTGGGCGAAATTAGGCCTGTCGCGTCATCACTCAAAGAAGCATTGCAGTCGCAATAAGACAACCAAAGTAAATTCGCCTTCAGGAGACGCATCTGACGTGGACTCACTCAATCTGCTAAAGCAGGAAATCAACCAGACGCTTGAGTCTGAACATGATTTTGCCAAGTGGAAATTGATTGTCGCTGCAGCGCTCGGCGGTACGGCTCTGGGTTTGGACAAATCCAGCGAAGCACATATCTGGTTGATACTGCTGATTCCCTTCGCCTGCGCATACATTGATCTTCACCTCTCGCAATACCAGGCGAGAATTCTGGTCCTGGCGCAGTTCATTCGGCGTTACCAGGCGAGCGGACAAGGCGAGGATGTGGACAACACTCTACCAAACTATGAAAAATACTGTGAACAGCTGCGTTCCACGAGAGGACACTTTTTTGATTTAGGGCAATTCGCTCATCGACTGGCTAGTTTCGGGCTATCGATCGCTGCGCCCGTTATCGCCTTCCTGGCATTCTGGCAATCACCGTGCCCCACTGGAACGTTGCGGGCGCGCACATGGTGTGCCTTGCATGCTTTCCTTTCCTGGATACCCTCTTTGAGACATCTCTGGGGCACGCTGGTCTGGGTAATTGGGATCCTGGCCATCTGGAAGGTTTGGTCCAGCCATAAGCAACGTCTTGAAGAGCTCAAAAAGGGCGCCGTCCATGTGGCGAGCCAGCGACTGGCCCGCATGATCCAGCCGCTCTACTCGGTAACCGAGATTCAACAGATCAGGTCCTTCCTTGGACAGATGGGAAGCCTGAACTTCCCGACCCTGTCGAACGGTCTTTTTCCCGCCGCGGGTTTTGGAGAGGACAAGACCAAAAGCGGTTACTCCAATGTCTGGGTGCGTGACAATATTCATATCGCACATGCGCATTATGTGACCGGCAAAACTGATGTTGCCGTTAAAACGCTGTCCACGCTGATGCAATACTTCAGCAAGCACAAACATCGCTTCAGCGACATCATCAGCGGAAAGGCCGACGCATCCGATCCCATGAACCGGCCGCACATCCGCTTTAAGGGTGAAGGACTGGAGGAAATCAAGGAAAAATGGGGGCATGCCCAGAACGACGCCCTCGGTTATTTTCTCTGGATGTTCTGCAAGCTGGTCAATGAGGGCGCATTGCATCCCTCTTCACCAGATCTGGCAACCCTGGATCTGTTTCCGCAATATTTTCAGAAGATCGCCTATTGGCAAGACGAGGACAGCGGGCATTGGGAGGAAATCAGGAAGATATCAGCGTCAAGTATTGGAACTGTGCTCGCCGGTCTCAAAGAACTGGAAAAGATGCTTGCCGGCAACAAGGTCGCACACCCCACTGCGCAATCCACCCTGGAGATTGTGAAATTGCTGATCGGCGAAGGGCGGCAACACCTGAACTCAATTTTGCCCAATGAGTGTATTCAGTCCGACAAGACTAAACGGCGGGCCTATGATGCCGCCCTGCTCTTTCTCATCTACCCTCTTCAGGTAGTGGACGATCAACAAAAGTTGGACGAAATCCTTGCTAATACGCGCGAGCATTTGCAAGGCGGATACGGGATACGCCGCTATCTGGGCGATTCCTACTGGGCGCCGGATTACAAAACCAAGCTTCCTGAAGGTGCGCGCACCGCGGACTTCAGCGACAGTTTGGCCGTACGGGACCAGCTATTGCCTGATAAAGGCCAGGAAGCACAATGGACATTGTTCGATCCGATCATGTCCTGCATCCACGCAACTCGATTCCAGCGCAACATCAGCAATGAAGACCTCGGGCGGCAGGCCGAGTACTTGAATCGATCGCTTGGCCAGCTCACGTCTGAGACCAACCCGAACTTCTTACCTTACCGATGCCCGGAACTTTACTACCTTGAGAATGGGCAGTATGTCGCAAATGATCATGTTCCACTGTTGTGGACACAAGCCAATCTCATGCTCAGTTTGCACTTAATAGAAGAGAGTTGTAAGCAGCTTACGAAAGCCTGAGAGTTTGCGCTCAAACGAGCTGGCCCAAGACCCGCCCCCCTGGCCCAGCCAGAGGGCCTGCCGAGAACAGGACTGTTGGAGTAACGGGGCCCCCGCCGCGCCCCGCTCTTGCGCGTGATGGGGTTGGGGGACAGGTGGCACACTGACCCCCGACGTGCCGTGGGTCACTGGATTATTTGCAGGCTTCTACTCCACCCTATTGAAAACAAGAGTAATTTAGGTTGCCCCCTCCTCAATCCCCAGTATTTACGCGGTGAGAATTAGTACACCTAAAGTTGCACCGCCCGTTTTCCCCAGCTATTCTGCGCTGCTGATGGATCTGCCCATTGCCGACCAGAGTGTTACCAACCGCGGGCCATCAAATTTTGCCTTTGCTCCTGGTGCTGCGGTTCCAGCCAAAGGCCAAGAGCTAAGAGCCAAGAGCCAATGGCCAAGTCTGCATTTTGGTCCCAAGTCTCTGCGGTCGCCCACTCCGGCTTTGCTGTTGCAGTGGCAGTTGATGTTGCAGTTCAGCCAAAGGCCAAAGGCCAGCTCTTTCAATTACCAAGTTACCAAGTTACCCACTTACCAACTCTTTAAGGGGTTTCAAATGTCCAAGCAATCTCGCACCGTCTCCACAGAACCCGATGTCCTCTCACAAGTGAGCGGTTTTATCGGCCGCTACCTGCAGTGCTCTGACCACCAGCGTACCGTCCTGGCTCTCTGGGTACTCCACACCTACTGCTTCTACACCGCCCAGGTCACCCCATACCTCTCCATCCAATCAACACACAAGCAGTCCGGCAAAACGCTCTGCCTGCAATTGCTCAACCTGCTCTGTGAAGATCCGGCCCTCACCTCCGGCTTCACCGTCTCCAACCTCACCCTCCGCATGAAACTGGAGCCTGTCGCCACTCTCCTGCTCGACGAATGCCAGGGCACCGTCGGCACCCGCGCCCGCAGCAAGGCCCCAGCTCTGCGCGCCATCCTCGCCGGCAGCTATCATCTCGGCCTCGGCTACACCAGCGCTGTTGAAGACTACAACGTCTTCTGCCCCAAAGCCTTTGCCGGCAGGGGCCAACTCCCGGAAGAGCTAGCCGACCGCTCCCTCCCCATCATCCTCGAACCCTTGAAAGTCACGAACTGCCACCCAATGGATAAAGCCAAAGCCAACGCCGAGAGCGGTTTCCGATCACCAGATCAATCGACCTGTCCCGGCTTGCCGTGGATCACGCGCGATCACCCGATGGTAGAGCGTTTCCATCTCCGTCAAGCCACACAAGATGCCGAGCCTCTGCAGCAGCGCCTCTCTGCCTGGGCCGAGCAGAATTTACCCGATCTGGAAAAGTTCCCTCCCTATCCCGAAGAAGACTTTCCTCCCAACCTCTCGCCCCGCCGCCAGGACCTGTGCGAGCCTCTGCTCCAACTCGCCCACATAGTGGGAGGTGAATGGCCCACCCGGGCCCGTCAGGCCCTCACCGCCATCTTTGAACAGGAAGCCGCCTTCCATCTCCAAAGCAGCCTGCAACTCCTCGCTGCCGTCCGCGACTGCTTCGCCCACCACGCCTATCCCGAGCGTCTCTCCACCGCCGTCCTGCTGGACTGGATGCATTCCCTCCCTGAGCGTCCTTGGGACGTAGACGGCCGCCTCTCGGCTCACACCCTCGCTCGCCTGCTAGGCGCCTTCCACACTCACCCCCGCGTCCAGCGGATTGGCTCAGCCAACCCTGCCCGTGGCTACCAGTTGGAAGACTTCAAGGAGCCCTGGCAAAAGCACCTGGGCTTCGAGCTTCCCCAATCAGAAATCATCAATAAAGACAAGGGTTGTAACACTGTTGCGGAGGCTGGCGTGATTTCCGGTTGCTCTGATGGAGTGAAGAATCCCGGACTGAATTCCCTATCCCCTGTCCCTTGTGACCTGTCCCCTATGGTTCGTAAGGCTGTTACGCACGCTGACACCCCTTCCATTCCCGCCCGAGAAAACTTGAATGTCCGGCCTGGAATAAGCGAACAGGCTTTGACCTCAAACTACCAAATTACCAACTTGAGCCGTTTGCGGGCGTCCGAGCCCGCAGAGCCTGCCCTGAGCTTGTCGAAGGGTGAAATCCTGAGCGAAGCGAAGGATCCCTTACCCAGCTACCAAATTCCTGCGGACGTTGTTACGCATGCTGGCAAAGAAATCATCAATACAGACGGTTTCGCGGCCTTGTCGGGAAAGTGAGTGGTTTATCATGCCGTGACCAGGCAGTAACAGAAAGGGAAAATGACTTTGCTCAAGAACCGCCGCATCTTCGCTGGAATCTTCGCGTTAGCAGTGTCAACCTCCATGCTGCCCTTGCCGCTGGGTGGCGATGCGGTGGCGCAGATCAACTTCAATCCGAAAACGCTGGTTTGGTATGCAAGCTATGGATCGAACCTGAACCGTCAGCGCTTCATGTGTTATATCAAGGGTTGCACTCCTCCAGGAGCAACTTCACCCAATCCGGGCTGCCGGGACAGTAGTGATCCGCTGGCGGACAAACCTCACGTGCTGCCACAGTATGAGCTTTATTTTGCCGACGAGGAACGCAGCATCGCGAAATGGGGCGGCGCGAGCGCATTCATTCGCCATGCCGCAAATTCGAAGGTGCTCGGCCGGATGTACCTGATTACCTACGAGCAGTTCAACGATGTAGTCCTGCAGGAAAACGGAGTTGAACGTCGTGAGAAGCTGGCCAACGTTCTTCCTGCGCCGGAGTCCATCGACAGGAAGGCGGGACTCAAGCTGCATACTCCTGATTCACTCTACGATCAACCCAAGACTGCCAACCCACTCTATGATCATCTGGTATACATAGGCAGCGAAGACGGCCACCCCATTTTCTCCTTCACCACCTCAAACAAGGAACTGCCCATCGGCGCTCCGACCCTTGCCTATCTGGGACGAATCGTTCCCGGATTGCGGGAAGCCTATCCCGCAATGCCGGAAGACGAGATCTATAGCTATCTATCCCAGGCGCAAGGGATACGCTCCAAAATAGCGCCGGACCAGCTTCGAGATTGGGTGTCACAACTCTTGCGGAAAAAATAATCAGGCTGCGGGATGATTAGAGGATCAAAAGCTCACACGCGGAGGTACCTGCAAATCCGGCATCAGTGGGCCAGAGAACAAACGACGGCATGACTTTGCCAGCCAGCGCGCCCACCGCGCGGACCATGCCAGCCGGGCGCTGTCTGTGGCGATTCCTGTGTCCGCATACATGCGGCGGTAAAGCTTTGAAATCAGCACGAAGGCGAGCCGGCCCTTGAGCGAGGGAATAAACTGGGCGCGATTCCAGATCAGGCGAAGGCTATAGAAGCGGTCCCACACATCCTGTGTCCGCCGCCGGATCTCGTCCGCGGACATCACCGGATGAGACCAGAAGAGTTGCGGACGAACCGCCCTGGGAATGAGCCACACTCGCGTAAGCGGCACGCCACCAATTCGCGTGGGATCGCCCTCCATCGTCTTTTCCCAGCGGATAAAGTCAACGGTCCCGGGATACGGTGTCAGCATGACAAACTGCGCGAAGGCCAGGTCCGCCTGTTCGGCCAGTGCCGCCGTGGCTCCGAAAGTCTGGGGGCGATCGCTGGGCAGGCCAAAGATGAAAGACCCAAGCACGTAAATCCCATGACGCCGAAAAGTGCGCAGGCGCTCCGCCAGGTTGGCTCCCACGCAGTTGAAATCTTTATATACGTCCTTCAATCCTTCCGGAGTCACGGCTTCCACGCCCACCAGCACGCCTTGAATGTGTGCGGCCCGCATCGCCGTTAGAAACTCAGGATCTGCGCCCGCTTCCATGGTGATCTGGGTAAACAGAATCGTGTCTTTGGGCAGCTTTGCCAGCCGCTCCATCAGCTCAAACCGTTCCGCGCGAATGGATTGGAGCTCATGCAGGCGTTGTGTGTTGTTCTGCTTCTCCGCCAGCGCAAGGTCGGTGAGCGTCACCGGATAGAAATTGTCGTCGGCCAGGGCGATAAAGCGGAAGCCGAGCCGGCGCAACTGGACCACTTCTTCTATCACCGCATCTGAAGAACGCTGTCGCGGGCGCTGTCCGTCTGTGCGCCACACGGAACAGAACGAACAATGCTTGGGGCAGCCACGGACGGTTTGCACTGAGGCCCACATGTACCGGTTGCGTGGCATCAGCTCCCAGCGCGCGGGAACAAAGTCACTTGCTTCAATCCGGCCCCCGGCATACAGCGGCTTGAGTTTCCCCTTAACATGGTCAGCCAGGACGCTGGCCCAAACCATGTCGCCGTCGCCTTTTACCACAGCGTGTGCGCCGCCCAGTTCCGCCGCTTCCTCGGGATAAAGCGTCGCGTGAATTCCACCAAAAACCACAGTCGCTCCCCGTTGGCGGGCCGCGTTGCCAATCTCGTATCCGCGAAGTACGTTGCCCGTGTGAATGCTGATGCCGACAACATCACCGGCCTGGACGTCAGACGGATCCAATGGGGCCAGGGTCTCGTCCACAAGATGCGGATCGCCGTAGCCTCGCGGTGTTGCCCCGGCCAGCACGTACAGCCAACGCGGCGTTATCACCGCGGTGCCGAAAGATACGCTGCTCGGGTTGATTAAGTGGATCTTCACGGGGCGCTGCTCCTCAGGGCCTGCATTCTGGAATTCTTACTTGCTCGCGGCTGCTTTAGCCCTTGCTTGGCTGGCATGCGCTCCCCGAGGCCGAGTACCCACTCCGTGCGGAATGAGCGAATCCTGTTACCACGGTAGAGGGTCTTCAGAAGCGCAATCGAGTGAAAAGCGTTCGACTAGCTGGCGGCCAGGTGAAAAGCAGCACTTGGAAACGATTGCAGATTTGGTTGGGAAAAAACTGTGCAAAATTGCACACATTTGGATTGGCTCAGACTGGCTGGTTCACGGGTCTCGGCGTGCCTCCTCTTGCGCGGTGTTGCCTTTGGTCAAAACGAACTCACTTACTGAGCCCTACCCTGACTTTTTCCACCCTGCGGTCGGTGGATTCCAGAACCTCAAAGCGCAGGCCGTCATCCTCAATCACCTCGCCCGGACGCGGGATGCGCCCGGCGATGGCGCTTACCAGGCCGCCGATGGTGGCTGCATCCCTCGGCTCCACGCGCAGATCGAACAGCTCCTGAAGGCGGTCCACGTCCACGTTGCCTCGGACGACGTAAGCGTTATCGCTTTCGGCAACAATTTCGTTGCCCTGTTCATGCTCGTCGCGAATCTCGCCCACTATCTCTTCCAGCAGATCTTCCATGGTGACGATGCCTGCAACGGAACCATATTCGTCAATCACGATTGCCATGTGAACGTTGTCCCGCTGCATCTCGCGCAGCAGCTCCGACGTCTTTTTCGTTTCAGGAACAAAGATGACCGGGCGCATCAGCTTGCGCACCATGGTGGTCCTGGCCTCTTCTGCCGGGATGGCAATCAGGTCGTGGGACAGCACCATGCCCTGGATCTGGTCAATGTTGGAAACATAAATAGGCACGCGGGAGTAGGGTTTGCCACGCAACATGGCGGCAAATTCTTCGATCGTGGTATCGGCGGGAACGGCAAAAATTTCCGGACGCGGCGTCATCACCTCGCGCACTGTCTTGTCGCCAAATTCAACCACGGATTGAATCAGCGCCCGGTCGCTCTCTTCCAGAATCCCTTCTTCCTGTCCCGCCTCAATCAGCGCATCCACCGCTTCTGAAGGATGATCGTGCTCCTCCGGTTCGTGCTCCTTTGCCAGTGCGGCCACGGACAAGCTGAATCCGAGGACCAGCGTGATGGGCAGCATCAGGTAAATAAGCCCTTTCAGCAGCGGAACAAAGCGGACCAGCCATTCGCCCCGGGTACGGGTGAACATGACATACGGCGCCAGCCGGTTGCACACAATCACAACGATCACCAGGCCCACGGCTGCCTGCGCCACCTCCGGCACCGTCCATCGATCGCCGGAGAAGACCAGATAGGCGATCAGGAAGGCGATGGTCGCGGTGGAAATCTGCCCCAGGACGGCGATGGCCAGGGCCGCGCGTCCGCTGGCGGATCCTAGCTTTGGCTCAACCAGGCGTTCGAAGGCCTCAATATTTTCCTGAAATTCCCGGGTAAGAAACTTTCCGCTCTCGGTATACAGGCGCTCCACGTAGGAGACCAGCGCGAGCAGGCCGCACAGCAGCAGAATCACGGCATAAATGACGAGCGAAGCCATAAGAAGCAGCTAGCTAACCCCAGATTGCGAAAATTGCCTTAATTACCAAAAAATAATCTCCGTGTTCTTTCGTGTCCTTTGTGGTTACGTGGTTTTGTTGTTGCTTTCAAATCTTGGCAATTTTGGCAATTACGGCGATTTTGGCAATCTCCCCAATCTTTCAAGCAGCGCATTTGGCAACTTCAGTCGCCGCCGTAGTGCAGCTTCCCTGGCTGCCATCTCTCCATTATCCCGCTCGTGGTCGTAACCAGCCAGATGCAACATGCCGTGCAGGATGAGGATTTTCAATTCGCCGTCTGTAGCGTGCCCGTAGCGGGCGGCGTTGCGGGCTGCAATCTCGGCTGAGATAGCGATGTCTCCGCCGTCAGGACGAGGGAATGAGAGCACATCCGTTGGCTTATCCTTCTTGCGAAACCGTCGGTTCAACTCCCGGAGCCGGCGATTGCCGGTGATCAGGATGTCCACCTGGCCTGAGATGCCGGCAAGCTTTTGCGCCCGGCGCGCAAAACGCTCAAGCCCCGAGGTGGTTATCTTTTCGAGAGGTCGTTCTATGATGAGCACGGCAAGAAAGCTGCTAGCTCCTGGCTGCTGGCTTCTGGTTTGATCTTAGTTTTTTGGTTTGCGTTCATTCACGTGTATTCGTGGCCCAGAAGGTTTTGCTTTCGACCTTCGCTCGAAGCTAGCGGCTAGTAGCTAGGAGCCGTCTACTGTTGCAGCGGCTCCTCCTGCGATTCCTCACGCGGTTGCTTGGCCAGTTCCAGTGACATTTGCTGGCTGCGGGAGCGCTCGTCGTAGGCGCGCACGATGCGTGAGACCAGGTTGTGGCGCACCACGTCCTCGTCGCCGAAATAGTTGAATGAGATTCCTTCCACGTCCTTCAGAACTTCGCTGGCTTCCAGCAGGCCGCTCTTCTTGGCATTGGGCAAATCAATCTGTGTGATGTCGCCGGTAATGACCGCCTTGGAATTAAAGCCCAGGCGCGTGACAAACATCTTCATCTGCTCAGACGTGGTGTTCTGTGCCTCGTCCAGAATGATGAAGGAGTCGTTCAGAGTGCGGCCGCGCATGAAGGCAATGGGCGCAATTTCGATGATGTTCTTCTCCAGGCAGCGGTCCACGCGCTCCTGGTCCATGAGTTCATACAGGGCGTCGTACAGCGGGCGCAGATAGGGATCAACTTTTTCCTGCAATGTTCCCGGCAGAAAGCCCAGGCGCTCGCCCGCTTCCACCGCGGGACGCGCCAGGATAATCCGGCTCACCTTCTTGTTGTTCAACGCTGAGACGGCCATGGCCACCGCCAGATAAGTTTTCCCCGTTCCCGCCGGACCGATGGAGAACACCATGTCGTACTTTTCGATTGCATCCAGATAGCGGCGTTGGTTCATGCTCTTAGGCTGCACCTGGCGCTTGCCAAACGAGCGTTGCTTGCCTGCTTCTGCCAGACCGCGCAGGGTAGTGGATTCATCCTGCGTAACCACTTTCAGCATGGCGCCCAGATCGCCGTTCTTGAAATCATGGCCGGTGCGCGTCAGGTGATCGAAGTCGGTAAAAATTTGCTCTGCGCGGGCCACGTCTCGGGCGGCGCCCTCAATCTGCACCGCATCCGTCTTTAGTTGTATGGTGACCTTCAGCCCTTCCTCCATGATCTGGAGGTTTTCATCGCGAGTGCCAAACAGGTTCTCGATGTTAGGGACGATTTCAATACTTTTTTTCATAAAAAAACATCTACCAGCTCCTGGCTTCTAACGAAAACCACAAAATAACTGCCTTTAGTTTTTAGCCATCAGCTCCTGGCTAAAAAGCAAAACCAAACCCCAATCACGAGCTTCTTTCAGCACACAAACACTGGATTTGCGCAGAACTGCTTTTTGGGAGTGGGGAAACGGGACTGCTGGGCCACAAAAGCGTGGAGGCACTACCATTCAAAGAGAGAGTACCCGCCCTATAGGCCGAAGTCAACAAATCTTGTAGGCGACCTCCGAGCCGCTGCCCCTTAGAGTTAGATGCTTGGGCCGGAAGCGAAGATCTGCGATTTTTGGATTGTGAATTACGGGCTAAAAAATTGTTGAAATCTACATAAAACCCATCAGAGCCGCCTTGGCTCAACGTCCTGTCTTTATCGGCGCGAACCCGTCTTAAGTTGCAGACAGAATCCTGAGATTTTCTCAAGAAATTCCTCTCCTGGATCACGCGAAGCTGATAACCGAGGATAGACCGATTAACCAGCTAAGGTCATTGACCAGCGCGGCTAAATGCCAGTAAAATAAACACTTCGGCTGCCTGAACCCCTGTCGAAAGAATCTTTCTCAAAGGACCAATACAAGCAACATGGCAAATCATTTTTCGGCGCTGAAGCGCGCCCGTCAAACCGAGAAGCGTACCATCCAGAACCGCACCAATAAGTCCCGCTTTCGCACGGCTTTGCGCAAGTATCGCGCCGCAGTGCAGGCCGGTGATTCCGCTCAGTCAAAGTCTCTGTTCGGAGAGACCGTTTCCATGATTGATAAGGCTGTAAAGCAAGGCGTGATCCACAAGAATACCGGTGCCCGGTATAAGGCGCGTCTGAGCGCCAAGCTGAAAACAAGCAATTAGCGATTGGCATTCAGTCAAAGAGCTATTCTTGCAGTTGATTGGACGCTCTTGAACGCTGGCAGGAGTGGGGCTGCGCCTGCATCTGGTAGGGCGAAATCATGTCTGCCCATCCTATCGGTCGTGCTGACACGGGTTTCAACCCGCAACTCGAGGGGCCGATCCTCAACACCAGATCACCACTAAAATCCACACGCTGTTGATGCCATAATTGAGCAGTGGAAGCTCTCATACAATTCCTGACTCAGCACGGGTACATCGTTCTGGCAGCGTGGGTTCTCGCCGAGCAGATTGGGCTGCCGTTGCCGGCGGCCCCGGTGTTGCTGGCCGCGGGAGCCATGTCCGCGAGGGGGCCCTTTGACTTCTGGGCTGCTCTGGGGGTTTCCGTGTTTGGCTGTCTTGTGGGTGACCTCTTCTGGTTTCGAATCGGCCAACGGGGCAACCACCGTGTGCTCCAGTTTATCTGCCGCATGTCCCTGGAGCCGGACACCTGCGTCCGTCGCACCAGCACTTTGATTGAGAAATACGGCCCCAAGAGCCTGCTGATCACCAAGTTCATTCCCGGCCTGAATGCTGTGGCCGCGCCGCTGGCGGGGAGCGCAGGCGTGAGCCTGCCAAAATTCCTCACCTTCAATGTGCTGGGGTCCGTTCTGTGGTGCGGCTGCTTTCTGGGGATAGGCTATATATTCCGGGAGAGAGTGTCCGACATTGCGTTGTGGATGGGACAGTTCAAATGGGCCATCGTATTAGCGCTGCTGTTTGTGATTCCTGCCGCGTACATCACCTTCAAGTACTGGCAACGCCGCAAGTTTGCTCGCGAAATCTGGATGGAGCGCATCACTCCGGAAGAATTGTTGCAACGGATTCAGGCCGGCGAAACCGTGGTTGTGGTGGACCTCCGTCATGGCCTGGATTTTCTGCCTGACCCTAGAACTTTGCCCAACGCCATACGGATGGCTCCTGATGAACTGGAGTACCGGTATGAGGAGATCCCAAGGGACGGCGATGTAGTGCTGTACTGCACTTGACCGAACGAGGCCTCCAGCGCCCGTGCGGCGCTGCAACTCAGAAAAAAAGGAATCAAGAGGGTGCGTCCGCTGGCTGGAGGCTTTTTCGGCTGGCGCGACAAAGGGTACCCGTTGAAGGCATTTGAGGAAGCGGCCGCCAGTTGATGGATTGCCATAATTGCCATGATCGCCGTCATTGCCAAAATTTAAAACAAAACAAGAAAGCGGGCTGCACCATTTCGTTCGCTGGAAGTTAGAGGTTCATAGCTCAGGGCTGTCCATCAAATCTTGGCAATTTGGCATATATTGCAATTTTGGCAATCTTCTACTGCTAGGATGTAGCTTTGAAATTCTTGGACAAGAAGACGGCGCAGGCGCTGTTGACCGTGCTGGTGTTTGGCCTCGGGCTGTTGTTTGTTTACTCCGCCTGGCGGGTGCTGATTACCTTCCTGTTTGCCATCTTCTTCGCTTACTTGTTGGAGTCGCCGGTGGCCCGCCTGGAAGGATGGCTTCGCGGATCGCGTAACGGCGCAATCGCGGTGGTTTACATGATTTTTGTGGCCGGATTGGTTCTGGTGTTGGATCTGGCTGCGCCGCTGGTAGTGCAGGAAGCCCAGACGCTTGTGCGGCAAGCGCCGCAGTTAGCGCAACAGATCACCGAGGGGCAAATCACCCGGCAGGTGGCTAGTCAGCACGGGTGGAGCGAGGCGACACAGGAACGCGTGCAAAGCTTCCTGATGGAGCATCGTGGCGAAATCATCAGCGCCACCCAGAACCTGGTCTTGCGCGCTGCACGGACCTTGCAAGGCGTGTGGTGGCTGTTCCTGGTGCCCATCCTGGCGATCTTCTTTTTAAAAGACGGGCGGGAGTTTGGTCAGAAAATCATTGACTCGGTAGAGAACCAGCGCAGCCGTCAGATCGTGGCCGCTACTTTACAGCAGATGAACCTCATGCTGGGAGATTTTCTTCGCGCCCAACTCTTGCTGTCAGCGCTGGCGATGGTGGTGGTCACCTTCGTCCTGTGGTTGATGGGCGTTCAATACGCCTTTGCCCTGGGGCCCGCTGCCGGCGCGCTGGAATTTGTCCCCGTCGTGGGTCCAGTGTTAGGGGGCCTGCTGATTCTGGGAATAGCTTTTCTGACCGGCTACAACCATCTGCTGTGGATATTCATTTTTCTGCTGGTCTGGCGCGGCCTGCAGGATTACGTGAATTCTCCCAGGATTCTGGGTGACAAGTTGAAGCTGCATCCGCTGGCGGTGCTTTTCGGCGTGCTGGCTGGCGGAGAAGTGGCTGGTGTGATTGGTGTTTTCCTCTCCATCCCGGTTCTGGCCACGCTCAGAATCCTCTGGCACACCTGGCAGCTCTATCGCACAAAGCATCCATTAGGGACTGACCATTAGCTGCTCGCCGAAATGCTCTTGAGCCGCAATTATCTGAGTTAGAGAATTCTAACTTTTCATCCTTGAAATGAATTCTTGAAGTGTTTTTCATGACCCTGCCCTCGCTCAGCCAAGCGCATCACGGCATGAATGCTGTTTCAGCGCAGAACGAGGATTCTTTTTTGGAAGACTTGCCCAAATAGGCCCGTTGATGTGGGAATCAGGGACACGGATACACTCGGAGCCAACCTGCAGGGCCGATCCATGCATGAAGCGATATCTTTACGCTATCCCTTTGAAAAGAGCGGAGATGGATATCTCCAGCCGCTTTGAGACCACCAGCAAGGTTGAGAGCGTGAGATTGGTCTCTCCGCGTTCGATCTCTCCCATGTGGCTACGGTGAATGCCGCAATTGTCCGCAAACTCTTCCTGCGACCAGCCTTTCTTCAGTCGCAATTCACGAATCCGAGCACCCAATGCCTTTTGAACTGGTTGCATTCTCAAGATTTTCGCGGTATGCTGCAGTTCGCGTCTACTTGTTATAACAGGTCTTGTTGTTGTAGGCCACGTTATAACTGATATGAATCGAATAACCGCTACCAACGGCGCCCGAACGGGCCCGAGGACGAAGTGTGCCTTATTCTCCTGCGGGTCTTTGGATGACCGTGAATAAAGCCAAGCCAGTCATCATCTGTCGCTGCAACAGGTATAAGGAGAAGGACCTGCGGCAGCGTGGATGGACATGCAGCTGAACCAAATGCGCAGTCCGGAGGGCAAAACGGTTCTGCCAACATTTCAGCCGGGGTGACACATTACCCCAGTGGGTATCAAGGCCCACCCGCAGGTAAATTTTCTTGCTGGCGGAGCAAAAAAGGGAGTTCCCGTTTTGAGGTGGAGGGAACTCCCTTTCAAGCAGTGAGGTTAATTCACAATTGGACTGGTATTACTTATAGCAAGCGGATATTAAGAACAAGTTAAGAAGCAGTGAATTTTCGGGGCAGGCTCCGGCCTAAATTTAGGTCAAGATGTTCGTTCCAGGGGCTCCAGCCTGGCGGTGAAGTGGCGCAGGAAAGGCGCCTGCGAAACCAGGCGCAGCCCGGAAATCTTCTGGCGATGGGCCCAGACTTGCAGGATCACCTCCACCACGTAGTCAATGTGGCTCTGGGTGTAGACGCGGCGCGGAATCGCCAAACGAACCAGGTCCATGTGGGCAGCTTCGGCGAACATGAGTGTGCCAATCTCCACCGAGCGGATTCCGCCTTCAAGATACAACTCGTTGGCCAAAGCAACGCCGGGAAACTGTTCCAGAGGAATCCAGGGGAGGAAGGCGCGGGCGTCAAGATAAATGGCATGTCCGCCCGGCGGCTGCACAATGGGAACTCCGTGTTCAGAGATGTGATTGCCAAGATACGCCGTGGACGTCGTACGATACCTCAGGTAGTCTTCATCGAGCGCTTCCTGTAGTCCTACCGCTATTGCCTCCAGGTCGCGTCCCGCAAGACCGCCATACGTCGGATAGCCTTCACCCAGAATCAGCAAGTCTTTTTCTTGTTGTGCCAGGAGATCGTCATTGGTGCACAGAAAGCCGCCGATGTTGGCCATACCGTCCTTCTTGGCGGACATGGTGCAGCCATCGCCCAGCGCGAACATCTCCTGTGCGATCTGTTTCGGGCTTTTAAGTTCGTAGCCGGATTCACGCAACTTGATGAAGTAGGCGTTCTCGGCAAAGCGGCAGGCATCGAAATAGAGCGGTATTTTGTGACGGCGGCAGAGCTCGCTGACTGCTCGCGCATTAGCCATGGAGACCGGTTGTCCTCCGCCGGAGTTGTTGGTGATGGTGAGCATGACCAGGGGAATACGGTTGCGTCCGGCACGCTCAATCAACTGCTCCAGCGCGGTAATATTCATGTCGCCTTTAAACGGATGGAACAACGACGGTTGCGCGGATTCAGGACTGGGCAGATCGATCGCCTCAGCTCCCACAAATTCGATGTTGGCACGGGTGGTATCGAAGTGCGTGTTGTTGGGGACAATATCGCCTTTCTTGCAGATCGTGGCGAAGAGTATGCGTTCGGCGGCTCGGCCCTGATGTGTCGGAATTACGTGCCGATACCCAAAGATATCCTGCACTGAAGCTCGAAAGCGATCGAAGGAGGGGCTGCCGGCGTAGCTTTCATCGCCGCGCATCATCGCCGCCCATTGTTCGGTGGACATGGCGCCCGTTCCGGAGTCGGTCAGCAGATCAATCAACACGTCCTGAGAAGGCAGCAGAAAGAGGTTATAGTGCGCCTTTTGCAGGAGTTGTTCACGCTGGCTGCGTGTAGTGCAACGGATAGGCTCCACACTCTTGATGCGGAACGGCTCGATGATGGTGGTAATCGGCATAAGCCAATCATACTCACGAGGGGTAAGTCCGAGGGTGGCTGAGTTTCCGGCATCGGGCAAATTCGCCACTGCTTTACCGAGTTCAGTGATGTTGGGCTCGCGCTTCGCGCTGCCGGTAGTAGGAGGCGGCGTTATCCGTGAATGTGGCTTCATATTGCGGATACTGGCGAAAATCCTTGTATTTGCTCAGATCGAGCCTCTTCAGGACTTGCTCCAGCGGAACGCCGGAATGGAACAGTGGCGAGACCTGATCGCGCAGGTCAGCGAGGTAGTCACGGAAGCGTTGCAACTGCTCTTTGCCTGCCAGTTCGAAATGCCCTGGCACCACGGTTTCAATCGGCGCCTTGAGCATGGAATCAAGAATCGCGATCCAGTTCTCCATATCGCCCTGGTCCATTGCGGGGGAGCAGTTAGTGAGAAAGAGGTCCCCGGTGGCAATTGCGCGTTGTTGGGGAAAATAGACCACGGCATCTCCCATCGTGTGTCCCGGTCCAGGAAAATAAATTTCGATCTCATATCCACCCAGATAGAGTCTGATCCTGCCGGTGAACGTAATTTTCTCCGGGGCCGAGGAATACGCCGGAATGCGGCCTGCTTCCTGGCTGAGCGTAAATGTGGTGCTGATGATGGTTGCTCCGGGACCCACTGCGCTGTTTCCACCGCGGTGGTCGGGGTGGTAGTGCGTGTTCACAATGTAGCGCACGGGCAGGGCCGAGATTTTGCGGATCTCTGCCAGCAGCTTACGCCCTTCCTGGTCGTTCAATCCTGTATCCACGACGAGGATACCTGCGGTTGTGATCAGAAAAGTCGAGTTGGCGCTGCTGTCATTTTCAGAAATGTAGGCGAAAAGGTCGCTGCCGATCTTGTGGGTTGAAGCCAGGATTGTGGTCGGCATCATCAGTAACAGCGGCAGCAGCGAGAAGATGAGAGGCGCGCGGAGAAATGGCCGGGAAGGCAGACCCTGGAGCATAGCCCAGACCTTAGCACAACTCGCGGAATCTGAGCATGTGACGGAGACTTCTTCCGGAATAGCGGGTTCAATCAAGCAGAGCAGTTTTTTGGAGTCGCTATATGGCTACCTGGTTAGAAAGGCTAATCGGCTTATTGCTGGGGACCGTGGCGGTGCTTTGGGCAGCTTATCATTTGGCCAGCGTCCGCGAGTTTCAGGCGGAATTCTTGAGGTTGGGCCCAATGCAGCTCTTGATGGTGGGCCTCATGATGTGGCTGCACGGCAAATATCGCGCAGTCCACTTCACCCGTATACGGCGCGAATATCAGACCCGCTTCCGGGATTTCTAGTAGAATCGCAACCGCTGGAAAAATCCCATGAAAAGAATTCCTGCCCTTCTCCTGCTTGTGGTTTTACCTTGTTCGCAGTCATTTGCCTGGGGTTATAAGGGACACCGGATCGTCGCTGATATTGCCCTCAATCATTTGAGCTCCAGCGCAAAACAAAACCTTCAAACCTTGCTGGGCAACACTGACCTGGCGATGATTTCCACCTGGGCGGATGAAGTCCGGCCACAGCGCCCGGAATCCTACGGCTGGCATTTTGTTGATATCCCCAAAGACTCTGCGGGCTTTTCCGAAGAACGCGACTGCTACCGGCCGGACGAGAAACGTCCCTCCTCGCAAACCGACCATCACAATTGTGTTGTGGACCGCATCACCCTCTTCAAGCAAATGCTGGCCGACAAGAATGCATCTCAGCCGGACCGCCTGGAGGCGCTGAAATTTCTGGTCCACTTCGTCGGGGACATTCACCAGCCCATGCATGCCGTAGACGAGGCGCGTGGAGGAAACGGCATTCATATCGTGGAATTCGGCTCGGCGCAATGCGGCAAATATCCGTGCAATCTCCACTCTGAATGGGACACCGGCCTGATCGAGCACACGGGACGATCGGAGCAGGAGTACGTGGCTTTTCTGGAACAGATGATTGTCAGCAAGAAGCTGCAAGCGGGCGGCACACCCCAAGACTGGGCCAATGAATCCCTGCGTCTGGCCAAACAGGTGTGGGTGAATGATGGCGGAGCGGTAGATCAGGCTTACTATCAGGCAAACATCAGCGTTGTTGATGAAAGGCTGGCGTTGGCCGGGCTGCGCCTGGCGGCAATGCTCAACGATGCCTTAGGAAGAGCGACTACTTGAGGGCGCGTCCCAATTTGGTCACAATCCTGGCGGCCAGTTCCCGCTTCTCGGCCAAATGGGATACTCGTGCCGGACAAAAGTCAGAAACTGTGCAAAAGTGCACAGCTTTAGCGTTCTCGATTTGGCATAATTTTTTGTGAAGGGTTCAGCTAGCCCATATGCCTCCGGCCGCGCTTGCTTCCCATGGAAGTACCGAACGCCGCCGGGGGCCATTCTTTCTCTACTTAGTTTCTTTCAGCTACTTAATAAACTCCGCCACGCGATTTTGTAATTTATTTCTTTTCCAGCAATACCGTCGGTCAGGAGGACCTCGCGCTTCGCCTTCTCCATGGGCTCGCTGCAAGAGTACGAAGATCATTAAGTTGAGCATTACACTAGCTGGTCGGACGCTTTCTAAGAGACAATAGGGCGAACCAAAACCTTAACATTCATGCGTCTCGTTGATCTCATTCGCAAGAAGCGTGACGGCCGGGAACTGAGCGCCGGTGAAATCGAGTTTGTTGTCCGCGGCTATACAGCCGGCCAGCTTCCTGACTATCAGATATCCGCCTGGCTCATGGCGGTGTTGCTCAAGGGAATGACGCGGTCTGAAACGGCTGCGCTCACTCAGGCCATGCTGCACTCCGGCGAGGTGCTGCAATGGAACGATCTGCCCCAGAAAAAAGTCGACAAGCACTCGACCGGTGGAGTGGGCGATAAAACGTCCTTGATCCTTGCGCCGGTGGTGGCGGCGGGCGGGTTGCTCGTTCCCATGATCAGCGGGCGCGGGCTGGGCCACACCGGCGGCACGCTGGACAAGCTGGAGTCCATTCCCGGATTCAACGTAAATCTTTCAGCGGATGAGATGCGCAAGGTGCTGGCAGCCTGTGGCTCTTGCATGATTGGTCAAACGGCCAGCATCGTTCCCGCCGATAAGAAAATGTACGCCTTGCGCGACGTGACCGGCACCGTGGAAAGCCCGGCGCTGATCTGCGCTTCCATCATGAGCAAGAAGCTGGCTGAGGGCATTGACGCCCTGGTGCTGGACGTAAAGGTTGGTTCCGGCGCGTTCATGAAAGTGGAGGCTGACGCCGCCCATCTGGCCCAGCTCATGGTGGAAACGGGAGAGCAAATGGGCAAGAAAGTGGTCGCTCTGCTTACTGATATGGACCAGCCATTGGGCCGGGCCGTGGGCAATGCCCTGGAGGTAATCGAGTGCATTGATGTTCTCAGGGGAGGCGGGCCGGAGGACCTTTTCGAATTAACTCTTGAACTTTCCGCCTGGATGTTTTATTTGGGAGAACGCACAAAGACCGTGCAAGAGGGAAGAGAACTGGCGACGACCTTGATCGCCGATGGTGTCGCCTATCGAAAGTTCGGTGAGATGGTTCGCCTTCAGGGTGGCGACGAGCGAGTGCTCGACAACATCGGGTTGTTGCCTACGGCCACGCACAGGATGGACGTCAACAGCTCTGGCTCAGGCTACGTGAGCCAGGTGGATTGCGAAAAGATAGGCGTTGCCAGCCTGGTCCTGGGTGGAGGCCGTTCGACCAAAGATGATGTAATCGATCCGGCAGTGGGCGTGATGGTGCACAAGAAAGTGGGGGACGAGGTGGCTGTGGACGAACCGTTGTGCACGCTGTACTACAACCGCAGCGAGCAGATCGAAGAGGCGCGCGCTCTGATCCAGTCCAGCTACACCATGAGCGCTGCCCCTCTGCTGAAGAGCAACGCGTTGATTCACCGCATCATCGAGCACGCGGGTGCGGGGACGGCCGTTACGTAGCATCGTACCAAGAGATCAAAGTTGAGGCGAAGGCGCTTGTTGGGGTTTCGCCGGCAAGGACTTGCATGGGACGCTTCGCGGGATTGCTGGGCATCGTTGTCTTACTCTTCATTGCTTACGTTTTCTCCACGAACCGCCGGGCTATCAAATTGAAAACGGTCTTGTGGGGCCTGGGGCTGCAATTCTTTTTTGCCATCCTCGTGTTCCGGCTTTCCCTTGGCGAGGCGACCATGCACAGGCTGGGCGCAGCCATTACCAACTTTCTGGGCTATTCCTTTGCCGGGTCGAAATTTGTGTTCGGCGGTCTTGGAACGCCGCCGAGCGAGCCCGGATCCATGGGTTTTTTCTTTGTCTTCCAGGTGCTGCCGACCATCATTTTCATTTCTGCATTCTTCGCGTTGATGTACTACCTGGGCATCATGCAGTTGATCATCCGGGCATTTGCCGTCGTCATGACGTGGGTCATGAGCATCAGCGGCGCTGAATCCTTGAATGTGGCGGCCTCAATTTTCATGGGGCAAACAGAGGCGCCCCTCACCATTCGTCCGTTTCTGCCGGAATGCACCCGCTCGGAATTGATGACCATCATGACCGCGGGCATGGCCCATGTTTCCGGCGGGATCATGGGAGCTTACATCCTTTATGGAGTTAAGGCGGAGCACCTGCTCAGCGCGGTTATCATGACGGCGCCTGGGACCATCCTGATGGCCAAAATGCTGGTGCCGGAAGAGGAAGCACCCAAGACCGCCGGCCATGTAGAGATGCCCAAAGATGAGAATACTAAGGATGAGAACCTGCTGGGAGCGATTGCACGGGGCACCATCGACGGCGGAAAGCTGGCCTTCAACGTTGCCATCATGCTGATCTCCTTCATTGCTCTGGTCGCGGCGCTGGACGGCATGATGGGCGGCATCCACAACCACTGGGCATGGTTCCCTGCAAGCCTGGCGACGGTTTTGGGGGCCATCTTTAAGCCCATCGCCTGGCTGATCGGCGTGCCCTGGCATGATTCGGCGGCAGTGGGAAATCTTCTGGGCAGCCGCATGGTGATCAACGAGCTTTATGCTTATACTTTGCTGGGCGCGCAGAAGGCGACCCTGGATCCGCGATCCTTCACCATAGCCACCTTTGCGCTGTGCGGCTTCGCCAACCTTAGTTCCATAGGAATCCAAATCGGCGGCATCGGGGCCCTGGCTCCCAATAAACGCAACGTGCTCGCCAAGCTGGGCTTTCGCGCCATGATTGCTGGAACCATGGCCAATCTTCTCTCGGCATCCATCGTTGGCCTGTTAATGAAAAGCTAAGCCCAATGAACTCTTCCACTCCATTCCAACAAGACGACTACTCTCAGGCGGGTGAGGCGGCGGACTTCATCCGCGGGAAAATCAAGTTGCAACCCAGGATCGTTCTGGTATTGGGTTCGGGGTTGGGTGGCTTCGCCGACGAACTAGACGAAAAAACGGTCATTCCCTATTCACAGATTCCACATTTTCCCGTGACCAGCGCCATAGGACATGCGGGAAACCTGGTGGTGGGAAAGATCAGCGATATACCGGTGGCCGCAATGCAAGGGCGAGTCCACTATTACGAAGGACATTCCTTGCAACGCGTCACCTTTCCCATGCGGGTTTTCGTTCGCTTGGGCATCAAGGCCGCATTGCTGACCAATGCCGCAGGGGGAATCAGTTCGCAACTCAAGCAGGGCTGCCTGGTAGTGCTCAAGGATCACATTAATCTTCAGGGCGGCAATCCCCTGATTGGACCGAACGATGAACGCTTTGGCCTGCGATTTTCTGATATGACGGAAGCTTACGCCATGGACTTTCGACGTATGGCTCTGGAAGAGGCCCGCCGCCATGGAATTGATATTTTTGAGGGCGTCTATGCCGTAGTCTCCGGGCCGAGTTATGAAACTCCGGCTGAGATCCGCTTTCTACGCACCATTGGCGCAGACGTGGTTGGCATGTCCACAGTGCCCGAGGTGATCGTGGCGCGCCATTCCGGGATCAAGGTGCTGGCCATCTCCTGCGTGACCAACCTGGCTGCGGGAATCTCCGGTCAGCCTATCAACCATTTGGAAGTTCTGGAGACTGGAGAGCGGGTGCGAAGGCAGTTTGTGGGTCTGCTGAAAACACTAGTTCCGCGCATGGCTGCATCGCTCGAGTAAGGCAGGGGAACATAAGGACAGGCAGTTTCTTCAGGCCTCCGTGGTGCATCTGTCACCTTCCCGTTTTGGCGGCACAACTTGGCCTTTTTATAGAATTGCGTCCGCCAGAAGGCCTCGCATGCAGAACCGACTCAGCCGCCGGACGATGCTGCAATTGTTGCTTGCCGGCGTTGCCTCGGGAATAGCGCTTCCTTTCAAAAGCGGGCACCGGCCCTTCCTGTTCGTGACCAACAGCGAAGGTGCAAACATCGATGTGATCGACCTGGAACGCCTGGAGGTAGTAAAGGATTGGGCTGTCGGTGAGCGTCCCCACGGGATCGCTGTGCCGGCAAGTGGACGCCTGATTTATACCACTATCGAAAGTGAGAAAGCGCTGAAGGTGCTCGATGCCGTCTCAGGCAAGGTGCTTGGCACGGCTGACCCTTGCCGGCCGGCCGAACCAATGTGCGGTGACGCCCGATGGAAGGTTCTTGGCTGTGCCGATTGCCGACGGCGACTGCGTTCAGCTTGTGGCGGCGGACGAGATGAAAGTGGTAAAGACTCTTCCGATCAAGAGACCTCACAATTGTTTGAACGCTGGAAACAACCAGCACATGTTCGTGACCTCCATTGGCGCCAATCAAGTCAGGATGATCGACCTCAAGACGCTGGAATACATCGCGGAAATTCCTGTGGGCGGCGTGCCCCGTCCTATTGCCGTCAGTCAGGATGAGAAGACCTTGTACGCAGCGCTGAGCGGCTTCCATGGTTTTGTGATTGCGGATATTCCCACTCGCCAGGTGGTCCGCAAAGTCGAATTCCCGTCGCTTCCGGTGGGAGTTGATCTACGTCCACTGCTCAATACCGCCACTCACGGCTTGACCCTGACACCGGATGGAAAGCAACTCTGGGCGGCCAGTCTGGCCACCGGCAACGTGTACATCTACGATGTGGCAAGCGGGACGGTATCCCCCAAAATTCCGGTAGGAGAGTTGCCTAACTGGATCGCATTCTCACCCGATGGGCGCTATTCCTGCGTGAGCAACACCGGAAGCAATGACTGTTCCATCCTCGATCGCCGCAGCCGGAAGGAAGTTGCCCGCATCAAAGTGGGAAAAGCGCCCAAGCGGATTGTGGCCGCCGCAGTGGAGCAGAAGACTTGAAGTTCGGCAGAAGTGATCAGGGGCAATCACGTAACCGAGGATAGAAAAACTTTTCAGACGACCGGCGGCCCGATTCAGAATCCTGGCCCTCTGATCAGTCTCATGGGATCCATGGCATCCGCCCCTGCTCCACGCCCGACGGCCTGCTTCTCTTCTTCTTTATCGCCTTCTCCCGGCGCCAGAAGCATGTTGGATTCCACGCCGTGCTGCTTGGTATAGAGTTCGTAATACCTTCCCTGCAATTCGAAGAGAGAGGCATGCGTGCCGCGTTCGACAATGCGGCCTGCCTCCACTACCAGAATCTGGTCTGCCTGGCGGACGGTAGAGAGACGGTGTGCAATTACGAATGTGGTGCGGCCCTGCATCAGGTACTTGAGGCCCTGCTGGATATAGGCTTCAGACTCTGAATCCAGGCTGGAGGTGGCTTCGTCCAGGATCAGGACTCTGGGATCGGCCAGAACCGCGCGCGCAATCGAGACCCGCTGGCGCTGTCCCCCAGAGAGCTTCACTCCACGCTCGCCGATAATGGTGTCATATTTGTCTTTAAATTTTTCCGCAAACTCCGCCACGTGGGCGATCTCACAGGCGCGCATGATCTCTTGCTCTGTTGCGTCAGGGCGGGAGAACGCAATGTTCTCGCGGATGGTGCCATCGAACAGAAAAGATTCCTGAAGCACCACTCCCAACGCGGGCCGGTAGGAATCCAGCCGGACATGACTCAGGTCTGCGCCATCCACCAGGATCCGGCCGGCGGTTGGTTTGTGAAACGCGGCCACTAGCCCGATGATGGTGGACTTGCCCGAACCGGAAGAGCCGACCAGAGCCGTAACCGTTCCTGGAAGGGCGGTGAAGCTGATGTCATTCAGCACGGGCTTGCCGGGTTCGTAGGAAAAGTCGACATGGTCAAAGCTCAACTCGCCGCGAATCACCGGCAACTCGATGGTGCGGTCCGGGTCCTGGTGCTCATGGCGTTCGCTCATGATCTCCCGGGTACGATCCAGCCCCGCCAGGCCTTCCGTAAGCTGTGTGCCTATGTTGGTGATTTGAAAGATTGGAGCGGCCAGGAACCCGAGGTACATAATGTATTGAAGCAGGTCGTAGGAATCGTGCCACACTCCTGTCAACAAGAGCCTGGCCCCTAAGAACATGATGATAGCGCTTACCAGACCCATCATGAGCGTCGAAGAGAGACTCATCAGGGAAGTCGCCGTCAGCGTACGCAAGACGTTCTGCAACAATCTTTCTACACCAGAACCAAAGACCTTTTGCTCCCGTTCCTCAGCATGATAGCCCTTGACTACACGAACGCCACCCAGCGATTCGGTGAGCCGTCCAGTAACTTCAGCGTTGATCTTGCCCCGCTCACGGAAGATCGGCCTGATTACCTTGAAGGCCCGGCCCAGCGCCAGGCCGAAGACGACCAGAAAACCCAGGGCAACCCCCGTCATCAGGGGCGACATTTTCCACATCAGGCGCAGCACTATCACCGCCGTTAATAGCCCTCCCACGATTTCCACGAGTCCGGTGCCGATGATGTTCCGCACACCCTCCACGTCGCTCATAATGCGCGAGACCAGCACACCGGTCTTGTTGGAATCGTAATAAGCTACCGGCAGCTTGCCTACATGGGCCTGGACTTTGCCGCGTAATTGGGCGATCGCACGCTGGCCCTCTTTGGACAGCAACTGGGTGAGCGCGAATGATGTTACAGCCTGAATCACCGTGGCCAACACCACAGCTAGGATGAGAATTGTGAGGAAGCCGAGTCCATACCTGCCATTGAGGTAGATGAAGGCCGCTTTGGCCGGCGCAGGTAACGACCATTTCGAAACCGGGAGCTTATTAATCACGTCGCCCAGGGTTCTGGTTGAATAAGGCAACGCCAGCCCCATGATCCGGTTGGCGAACAGCAAAGCAAACCCGATAACCAACAATGGAATCCGGGGCAATACCAGGTCCCTGATCTGCGGCCATACGGATCTGAACTGCTGAACTGCCGATTTCGCTGGTTTCTTAGTTTCCAAAACAAAGGCTCCCATGCTGCTCGAAGGGTATTGGATGATTATAGAGGCATCCCTGGTTCAGCTTAAATTCCACTTCAATCCTTGTTTGGGCGAGACGGCGATTTGCCATTTCTCTGCAACTTACGAGATAATAACGACTTGCCCAGAGCTTTTGGGTTTCTCTAGGAAAGGAAACCAGTTTCAGTGTTAATGATCAGACTGGCGCGCATTGGTGCGCGCAAGCAGCCTTATTATCGGGTGGTAGTGATTGACAAGGAGCGTGCGCGCAATGGCCGTTCTGTAGAGGTGGTGGGTCTTTACAACCCGCGCACCAATCCAGCTACGGTCGACGTGAAACGCGACCGTATTGATTACTGGGTTTCCAAGGGAGCTCAGCTCTCGGATACGGTCCGGCGGCTGCTAGCCAAGGTACCAGCAGCTCCCGCGGGCACCGCAGCCTAAAGTGGTAATTTTCGGTCTTCCTGGAAACTGAAAGTGGATTAGCGGCCCCAGCAATGCAGGAGGACGGTTTATGACAGAACCGGGCGGCGACATGCGTATGCTAGTGGAGCAGATTGCTCAGGCACTTGTGGATGCTCCCAACGACGTTCAGGTAACCGCAGTTGATGGTGAGCAAGCTACCGTTTTGGAACTGCGCGTGGCGACTGGAGATTTGGGGAAGGTCATAGGCAAACAGGGACGGACCGCCAAGTCCATCCGCACCATTCTGGGCGCGGCCAGCATGAAGTTAAAGAAGCGCTACACGCTGGAAATCATTGAATAATCCGGTGCCGGGGTCCACAGCGCGCGCCGGGATTGCGCGTGATGGGTTGGACGTGCCGGCCAACGAGGGCAAGCGTGCAGTGGCACAAGATGAGTTTGTCACCATTGCCAAGGTGACTAAGCCTCAGGGACGCCAGGGTGAAGTGGCGGCCGCGCTGTTCACTGATTTTCCCGAGCGGTTTGCGTCGCGCAAGCGGTTGTTAGCGCTGGATATTCGGGAGCAACGCCGGGAAATGGAATTAGAGCAATACTGGTTTCACAAAGGCCAGGTGGTGCTCAAATTCAAAGGCGTGGATTCAATTACCCAGGCAGAAGCGCTCGTGGGCTGCGAAATCCAGGTCCCGTGCAGCGAACGCGCCGTGCTCGAAGAGGGCACATTGTACGTGAGCGACCTGGTTGGCTGCGCGGTATACAACGCCGGCTTGCAAGTGGGCACGGTGCATGAAGTCCAGTTCGGCGCCGGTGAGGCTCCGTTGCTGGTGGTGAGAGGAGCAAAGGAGCATTTGGTCCCTTTGGCTGCCGAGTACATTGAAAAAATTTCACTCCAGCAGAGGCGTGTGGAGATGAAGCTGCCGGAAGGCATGCTGGAGCTGGATGCGCCGTTGACAGCAGAAGAAAAGCATCGGCAGCAGCAACGTGATTATATCGAGGACCAGACCCGGATGCGGTTTGGAGCGAAGTGACAGGATTAGCAGGTCTGCCGGAATGAAGTTCGAAATCGTCACGATTTTTCCGGACTTTTTTCGGGGGCCGCTGGATTACGGTATTGTGCGCAGGGCGCGCGAAGCCGGGCTCATTGAAATCTCAATCCATGATCTGCGGGTCTTTACCTCAGACAAACACAGGACAGTGGACGACCGTCCGTTTGGAGGAGGCGAAGGCATGGTGCTCAAGCCGGGGCCGATTTTTGAATGCGTGGAGTCGATGAAAATCGGGCCACGCGAAGAGCGCATCCGGCAGGCAAGCAGGGAGAGCGTGATGCTGCTCTCGCCACAAGGCCGGTTGTTTACGCAGGCGATGGGGCAGGAACTGGCCGGATTGAACCGCATCGTGCTCATTTGCGGTCGTTATGAAGGAGTAGATGAGCGCGTGGCTGAGAATCTGGCCGACCGGGAAGTCTCAATCGGAGATTACATCCTGAGCGGCGGTGAGTTGGGCGCAGCGGTGATCGTGGACGCGGTTACACGGTTATTGCCGGGCGCTTTGGGGAACGATGCCTCCGCCCAGCAGGAAAGCTTTACTGCCACGCAGAAGACCGCAGCAGAAGGGCCGGACAGCACGTGCGGTTCCGGAGGATTGCTAGATTACCCGCATTACACGCGTCCAGCGGAGTTTCGCGGCATGAATGTGCCGGAAGTTCTGATGGGCGGAAATCACCAGCAGGTACGCAAGTGGAGAAGGCAGCAGGCTCTGGAAAAGACGCTACGCAATCGCCCGGACCTGCTGGAAGAGCAGTCACTGAACGAGGAAGACAAAGAGTTGCTGAAAAAGATGAGCAGTTAGTATTTAGTTCTTAGTATTCAGCTGAAAGCCAGGACGGCATTTGATCTCTGGTTTTGCTCAGTACTCAATACTAAGTACTAAATACTTTGTTATTGCCGCATTCTGCTGCTCACATCAAGGTATGAGCATCTGTGCGATGGAGAAGGAGTCAACGTCATGTCTCAACACCCGATTTTAGAAAGACTTGCTGCCAAGCTGCAGCGCAAGGACATCCCGGATGTGAAGCCGGGAGACACCGTCCGCGTCCAGGTCCGGATCAAAGAAGGCGACAAAGAACGCACGCAGGCGTTTGAAGGCACGGTGATTGCCCGTCGCAACGGTCCACAGGGCAGCTTTACCGTGCGCAAAGTCAGCTTTGGCCAGGGAGTGGAACGCATCTTTCCTTTCAATTCCAAGGTCCTCGATAAGGTCGAGGTCGTACGCTCCAATCGCGTTCGCCGGGCTAAGTTGTTTTATCTGCGCGATCTGAAGGGCAAGGCCGCTCGTCTGCGCGAGGTGGAGCGCACCCACGTTACGGGAGCAGCCCACGACGGCAATGAGCCGAAGCCAGCAGCACGTTCGTCAGAGGCCTCGAGCTAGCAGTAGGGCTGAAAAAGTTCTGAAGTTTTGGCGCAACCTGGGTTGTGATGAAGCATAATGCTCTGAGAACATTCTGCGATGCGCGGATCCCAGTCTCAGAACGGCTTTTCCTTTGAATTGCGCGAAGGCGGCTACTACTCCATCGTGGATGGTGATCGGTTCGCCATAGCCAAAGTGCTCAAGCTGGATCCGGATAAAGTCCACGTGCGCATTTATAAGCAGCATTTCCTTGAGCGCCCCATCAGTATCAATCCCTCCCTCTTGACCTTAGGCACCATCCACGATCCAGACGGCTTTGGCATGGGCCATTTGCCGCTTCGGCCAGAGACGTTTCACCGGCGGGAGCCTGTCTTTATCTCAGAGTCACCGGTTACGGCAAGCGAGCTAGAAGGATACGAGTTTTGGAGAGAATCCGGTGGTGAAGGAGTTTGGGAATAATGCAAACGTCTCACCCAAGCGGAAGGAAGCGCAAGAAGACTCCTATACCCATCAATCCCAAAACTGCTCTGCCCTATGCCAAGGGCACGCTGAAGATGCGGCTTCTCAAGCGGCTCAAGTGCACCCTGAAGTATGAAAAACTTGCCTGGGCCACTGGAGCAAAGTTAGTTGCAGGCGTCGACGAAGTAGGGCGGGGCTCACTCTTCGGCCCAGTCGTTGCCGCAGCCGTGGTCCTGGAGCCTGACTACCGCATCCGTGGCTTACGCGACTCCAAGCTGCTGGACCAGCCAACCCGGGAGAAGCTGGCTGAGCGCATCAAGGAACACGCTGTTGCCTACGCCATCGCCGCCGTGGATGTGGCACGCATTGACCAGCTCAACATTTATCACGCGTCCCTCCTGGCCATGCGCGAGGCCATCGCCCAGCTTGCTCCCGCGCCCGATCACCTGCTGATTGACGCTGTCCGCGTGAACTGGGAATGCCCACAGACTAACATCATCCACGGTGACGCTCTTTCTGCCTCCATCGCCGCCGCCTCCATCATTGCTAAAGTCGCGCGTGATGCCATGGTCCGCCGCTGGGACCTGGTTTATCCGCAGTACGATCTTGCTTCCAACAAAGGTTATCGCTCGCCAAAACATCTGGCTGCGCTACGCGAATACGGCCCCACACCGTTGCACCGGTTGTCATTTGCTCCGGTGTGGATGTCGAGCGTGCCCCAGGAAGCCTTCTCTTTCATGAACGAGGATGACTCAGTACTTGAGAGCGTTGAGCCCCTCGATGGTTGAAGGACGTTGAGAGATTGGGTAATTGGGCAATTTGTTAAGTGGGTAATTTTTGCGATGGCCGAAATGGCGGCCTTTCAGTTACCCAATTACCAAATCACTCAATTGCCCCATCTCTTTGGCCACTCTCTTCACACACGCGCTGGTAGCAGCAAGCTTAGGCCAAGCCGGGAAACCCGGCTGGCGGCAGGATTGGCGTTTCTGGTACGTGGCCGTCCTATGCTCGATCCTTCCTGACGCTGACGTCCTTGGATTCCGCGTGGGGATTCATTATGGCGACCTGTGGGGCCATCGCGGCATGACCCACTCGCTTCTGTTCGCCGCCATCATCGCAGTTTGCATGGCACTCCGCTTTCGATATCCAGTTTCTGACCGCTGGAAGCTGGGAGCGCTTTTGTTTCTCATCACCGCTTCCCATGGCCTGCTAGATGCCATGACGGACGGCGGCCTGGGCGTGGCTTTTTTCTCGCCTTTCAATCGCCAGCGCTACTTCCTGCCCTGGACGCCTATTCACGTGTCTCCGATAGGAGCCAGCGGTTTCTTCTCGGCGCGTGGATTGGACGTGATCTGGAGCGAAATTGTGTGGATCTGGGGGCCGGCGGCTGTGGTGGGCGTGGTCAGCTACGCGCTGGCTCACCGGCTCAGAGAAAAGGGCAGGTGAGCGAAGCGTAGATTGCAATGGCCGCAATTGCCAGAATTGGGAATCTGCACCAAAACACGGGCACATCTGAGGCAGGTCTCGATTGTGGGTTTTATTTTTTCAGCTAATCACTGAATTCGCAGTTATGAAAAGCTGGTTTTTCTGCATTGACCCTGCCTTACGCCAAAGTTAAACTGGATTCGCCCCATTCTTTTATCAGGAATTTTAAACGTGCCCGTACGCTGCCACTCCGCCCGCGCTATTGTTTCATCTTTTGAAGAGCTGCTGGTACGTCCGACACTCAGCCGCACTGCGGCGGGAGAGCACTCCGCCCGATGAGCACCACCGATGCGGTTGTCCCAAGCCTGAGAATGGACTCCATTGTTGAATTGAAACGCCTGGCTAACCGCCTGCGCATTGAGATCGTGAAGATGATCGGATCGGCGGGTAACGGTCATCCTGGCGGCTCCCTTTCAGAAGTTGAACTGCTCGTCTCGTTGTATTTCCGGGTGCTGCGGCACAATTCTAAGGATCCAAACTGGCAGGACCGAGATCGCTTTATCCTCTCCAAAGGTCACGGATGTCCGGCGCTGTACGCGGTGCTGGCTGAAGCCGGATACATTGACCCTTCCATTCTTGGCACGTTGCGCAAGCTGGGCTCACCGCTCCAGGGACATCCTGATAAGCGTTTTCTTCCGGTGCTGGAGGCCAATACCGGCTCGCTGGGCCAGGGACTCTCCATCGGGATCGGCATGGCGTTGGCTGCCAGGCTGGACAAAAAGGACTGGCACACATTCGTCATGGTGGGTGATGGCGAAATTCAGGAAGGGCAAAACTGGGAAGCTGCCATGTTCGCGCCCTACCACAAGCTGGACAACCTGACCCTGATTGTCGATTACAACCATCAGCAGCTTGATGGATTCACCAAAGACATTCTGGATGTGGCGCCGCTGGGAGAAAAATTCAATGCCTTCGGCTGGCGCACGGTAGAGATTGATGGCCATGATTTCAATCAGGTGATTCCCGCTCTGGAGCAGGCGCGTGCCGGAGCCAGAGGCAAGCCGACCTGCATTGTTGCCAACACCGTCAAGGGCAAAGGCGTTTCCTTTATGGAGAATAATCCGGAATGGCACGGAGTGGCGCCTAAACCGGATCAGGTTGCCGCAGCCGTGGCAGAGTTGGAAGCAGCGGCGAAGAACCTGTAACCACACATACTGAAAAATATGAGCTCAACAACTACACAGCCGGGCATCAAGCCCAGATTCGAATTAAAGATGGGCGTCGCCACGCGCGAAGCCTATGGGCAAGCCCTGGTCGAGTTGGGCCGAAAGAATCCCGACGTGGTCGCGCTGGATGCCGACTTGGCCAAATCCACCTTTAGCGCAAAATTTCAGAAAGAATTTCCTGACCGTTTCTTTACCTGTGGCATCGCCGAGGCAGACATGGTGGGCATTGCCGGTGGATTGGCGCTCGCCGGCAAGCTGCCTTTTGCCTCTTCTTTTGCGGTATTCTTGTGCGACAAAGGCTATGACCAGCTTCGCATGTGCATTGCCTATCCACGCGTGAACGCAAAGTTTGTGGGCTCGCACGGCGGCATTTCCATCGGTGAAGATGGTCCCAGCCAGATGGCCGTGGAAGATTACGCGTTGATGTGCGCTCTGGCCGGATTTGTAGTGCTTAACCCCTCGGATGAGTTTTGCGCGCGGGCGCTGGTGCATCGCATGGCCGAACATGACGGGCCGGTTTACATGCGCACCGGCAGGCCGAAAGCCCCAATCCTCTATGGCCCGAATGACACATTCGAGATAGGCAAAGCGAAGCAACACGGCGACGGAAGCGATGTAGCAATCGTGGCCTGCGGCCTGGAAGTGGGCTACGCTTTGCAGGCCCAGGCGCAGCTTGCGGATGAGGGCATCCACGCCCGCGTGCTGGACATGCACACCATTAAGCCCGTGGATGAAGCCGCCATTGCACAGGCAGCCAGAGAGTGCGGCGCGATTGTAACCGCTGAAGAGCACCTTCTGGATGGCGGGCTGGGCTCCCAGGTAGCGCGCACCGTGGCACGGACGCATCCGGCTCCCATGGAGTTTGTGGGGATCCAAGACACGTACGCCGAATCGGCAACTCCTGACCAGTTGATGGAAAAATACGGGCTGACCGCACCTTTCATTGCGGGCGCAGTCAAGAGAGTTCTCAAGCGCAAATAGCAAATCTTCCCGGTTGCTTCACGGAACATCACTAACGTATCACCCCTGTCCCACCCGTGCGGCTAGCGGGTCTTCCTATGTCCTTTTGTCCGCTGCGTTAATGTACTTATGGCCATATAGATTGATTGACCGTATTCCGCACCGGGCAAGCGGGATCGCATATTTTCGATTGCCAATCTAGAATATTAAGGATACTTAATGCTATTTTGGCACTGGGCCTTAAGTATTATTACGAAAAAATGTTTACAAAGTACGTAGTTTGGGAAATGATTTTTTCACCTAAACGTAGAAGTAGATAAGTAAGCTCTTGCCGCAATTGTAATCGGGGCAAGGGGTTCGCGCAGCCTCCCGCTCCATAAGGATGGGTCAGGAACCTGACTACAACGCGCAGAGAGGGGGTGACATGATGAAGAGATTCAAGATCCGTGAAGTAGAAACGTTAAAGACGACCAGTGCACTCTATCTGCCGGGCATATCCGTCACCGGCTAGAGGTCGGCTCTGTGCGACTCGTATTTGGCTGGGGACCTCCCCCCGGGCGATCCCCAGCGCTCCTTGCCATCCTGGATTCTATGTACACTCGAGACACCCTTGTTGCCGTCCAGTCTTTCACGCGCCAGTCGGAAGGCGAAGACGTAATTATTGGCAGACCGGAAACCGGGATTTTTCTGGCAGTTCCTCCGGAAGCGGTCGAGGTGCTTGACCATCTGGCCGAGGGCAAGACCGTAGGTGAGGCCGTAGACCTCTACCAGGGGAAATACGGCGAAGCGCCCGACATGGATGATTTCCTCGCTTTTCTGGAAACGAAAGGAATCGTTCAGTCTGCCCTCGAAAACGGACACAATCCCGGGGCAATAGCTGCTGCTTTCCCGAAGCGACTGAAATATCACTTCAGCAATTTTCCACATTCCTTGGCGCAGCGAATTTTCACCCGCCCGATGCTGGCCGGGGGCCTGATGGTAACCGCCTTGGCCGTAGCGGCTGTGATTCGGCATCCATTGCTGCTGCCGGGGCCGCGTGATCTGTATTTTCCCGACCGGCGCACGTTAAGTTGGACGATTTTGATTGTTGCCAGCTATGCCACTTTGTTTGTTCACGAATTCGGACATCTGGTTGCGGCCCGAGCCCTGGGAGTGAATTCACGAATCGGTATTGGCCACCGGCTCTGGTATCCGGTCGCCGAAACTGACCTGACAGGACTCTGGTCGGTTCCGAGACAGAGTCGTTATCTACCCTTGATCGCCGGCACTCTGGTGGACGCGGCTTCAGGAGCGCTGCTGATTTTGCTGCTCTTTGCGCAGGAAGAGAAATGGCTCCTGCTGCCCACGCTGGCTACACGCCTTGTGCGGGCAATGGCTTTTACATACCTGGCACGCGTTGTATGGCAATGCTTTCTATTCATTCGCACTGACTTCTACTATGTGATTGCCAACTTTTTCAACTGCAGGAACCTGCTCGGGGACACTGAAGTTTTTCTTCGCAACCAGCTGGCGCAGTTCGTCCCCGCAATTCGCGCGGTAGACCAGTCAGCAGTGCCGGAATCAGAGTGGCGCGTGATCCGGGTCTACGCATGGGTCTGGGTGGCGGGCCGGATCGCCGCTTTCACTGTGCTGGTTGCGATCACTATCCCACTGGTAGGACACTATGTGAGAAACTTGGCGGGAGCTTTCAGAACCGGATATTCCGCCAATCCCTCTGACTTCCTGGATGCACTCCTGGTCTCGAGCTACTTTCTCATTCCGTTCGTGATCGGATTAACACTTTGGATCAGCGGCTTGTTCCGCCGTGAAAGGGCCTGAAATGGCAACTTCTGCCGCACTTGCCCCTGTTTCTTATCCGGGAGATTTACCGCGAATATGGATCGTGGAAGCGTCAGCCGGAAATCAACGGAGCAAATGGCTTGGGCGCCGTCTGCGGCAAATGGCCCGTGCAGAGTCACGTACATGGCTGTTCTCCTGCGACTTTGATCGGGGAGGGCCATGGGCGGGAGTAAAGGAGTTGTTCGGCTCCCTCCTTCCGGAAATCCAGGTGAAGCGGCCTGATCTGATCGAGCGGCATACGCTCGAACTGGTTTGCGTGTTGCCCCAGCTCAGGCGGTCACTGACCTTGCGTAATCCCACGCTTACTGACCTGGCTCCTCGGGATGAGAGGGCGCGCCATTACGCGGGAGATCGCGCTTTCCGCAACGTGCACGGGCTGATCGATCTGCTGGATAGCTGGAAAATGGCGGTCGGGGCGGAGGCGCGGTGGATCATTGGCTGCGACTCCTATTGCCAGGCGGGCGTCATGGGCGCGCTTTTCTTTCGCGAACTTATACGGCGAAGGGCAGAACGATTGAATATCCATCTCCTGATAGGTGTGGAACCTGGGAGAGCGGCAGCCGTGCGCGCATCCTTCCGCCCTGAAGTGACCACCGAAGTTACCGCCGTTGACTTGCCTGGCGAACCGCCGTCAGCACCCGCGCCCGACATCGCCGCCAGGCTAGCCGGCGAACTGGAGAGCAAGATCGGCGACGATCCCATTGAGCGGCAGATCGCTCTGCCTGAATTGATCCGGCTCTGGCGCTCGGCGGGTCAGCCCGAGAAGGTTCTGCAGTGCCGGTATTTCGCTTTGGATATTTACAACACCCAGGGACTTTATGCCGATGCGCTTCACTATGGCGAGGGTTTGGCGCAAATGGCCGCCGAGTATGCGGAGGAGGACCGGCGCCTGCGCTGGCAAATTCTGGTGCGGTTGCTGAACACGTATATCGGGTTGCAGGATGCTCGAGCCGGCTTGCATCTGGTTGAGGGAGAGGCAGCAAAGTTCGTGGAGCACGAGCGGCCACTCTGGCGCGGGCAGCTGTGCCATTGGATTGCCATGCTGTATGCGCGATATTCCAAGCCGCACAACCTGGTGAAGGGTGAAGAATATTTGGAGCGTGGGCTGGCCTGGATTGAGCAGGACACTGATCTCGCGGAGGCTGATCTGCACTTCCACTCTGTCTTCAACCGCAACGGTCTTGCCATGATCCGCAATTTCCAGGGCCGCCATCAGGAGGCGATGGAGTTTTGCCGCGCGGGCATCGCTCGGCTTGATGCCCACTTAGGCGCGGAAAAACACCGCCTTCACCGGTCCATCCTGGTCTATAACATTGCCCAGATTTATGCGGCCACTGCTTCCCATGAAGAGGCAATCCGGTATTACTCGGATGTTATAGCAATGGATCCCAACTATTCCGAGTACTACAATGAGCGTGGAAGTATCTTCCTGCGTCTGGGACGGCTGGAACAAGCGCGCGCCGACTATCTGAAAGCCATCGACCTGAGCCCTCCGTACTTCGAAGTGTTTACCAATCTCGGCCAATGTTACCGGCGCATGGGGGCGACGGTAGATGCCATCGATGCCTACTCGCGGGCACTGGACCTGGAACCCGATCAGTTGCTGGCGTTGTTGGGACGGGCCAAAGCGCATGAAGACTGCGGACACACAGACCTGGCGATAGCGGACTACACCGCTGCTCTAGCTCGAGATCCAGCGCAATGGGAGGCGATTGCAAGCCGGGGAGTGCTCCATTACGAGACCGGCAATCTGCGGGCCGCGCTTGCTGACTTCGATCTTGCGCTTGAGCTCAATCCTGGGGAACCTGATCTCCATCAAAACCGCGCCATTGTCCTGGCTGACCTGGGCCGCCACCAGGAGGCAGTGTGCGATTTGGAGGCCGCGCTGAAGCTCAATCCGGCAGACGCCGACAGGGCGGCTCTTCAAACTCGTTTGGAAAACGAGATGCGCCTGGCCTCTTAACAAGCCTCCACCCTGCTCAATCGGCTCCCCGTGCGGAAAAGAGTCGAGAGCGACTTCTGATTGTTAATGAATGCTAATATTACCGGGTCTGGTTCCGTTGACTGAGAAGAATTGGTCGTTTGTTCCGTTTTCGGAAATGTTGGGACTCAAGTAGTGGATCTCCGGGCCACCACCCTATACTCTATGCCGCCACTCGTTTTGTCGCCGAAGCTAGTTGGGATTTGGAAAAGCCAGAGGGGACGCAAATGCATGCCTTGCTGCAAGATCTGAAGTACGGGTTACGGATTCATGCGAAAACACTGGGCTTGACCACTATTGCCATACTGACACTGGCGCTGGGGATCGGAGCGAGCACGGCTATGTTTGGCGTGGTAGATGCCATCCTCCTGCGGCCGCTTCCGTACTCCGAGTCGGAGAAGATTGTAATTCCCTGGCGGCAGCCGCCCAAGGGAGTGGATCTGGGTTATGACAAGATTCCTTGGGGTGCAAGAGATTTTCGTTTTTTTTTGCGGGAGTCGAAGACATTCCAGGATTTAGGCGCCTTCAAGAGCCAGACTTTCACGCTCACCGGGGTTGAAGAGCCGATGCTTTTGGAGGGACTGCAAGCCTCCGCCGGATTCTTTTCCGTGCTGGGGGTGTCTCCGGTCATGGGGCGCACTTTTGCTGCCGAGGAAGACCAGCCAGGCCACGAACATGAAGTGATCCTTAGCTATGAGCTTTGGCGCGACCAATTCGGAGCCAGCCAGCACCTTTTGGGGCTGCCGTTGGAATTGAATGGGGAGCCCTACACCATTGTCGGTGTGATGCCTCCCGGTTTCGTATTTCCGCACGCGAACGAAATGCCGGGCAGCTTTGAATTCCCCCGGGAGGCGCAGCTCTGGGTCCCGCTGGCTCTTCCTGCGACAAGTACCGCAGCCGATCCCAATGAACTGGCAGTGATCGGACGGTTGAAAGCAGGCGTTTCCATCCAGCAAGTGCAGTCGGAGATGGACGTCTTTGCCAAACGTGAGGACCAGGAGTATCCCAAGGCGAGCGGTTGGTTCAACTCCCATGCAACCCTTTTAAATGAACAGGTAGTGGGAGATACCCGGCGCCCATTATTGCTCATGCTAGCGGCCGTGGGCCTGGTGCTGTTGATCGCATGTTCAAATGTTGCCAGTCTCTTGCTGACCAGGTCATTGGTGCGCAGAAGGGAATTTACTGTACGGGCCGCGCTCGGCGCTGGTCACCGACGTTTAGTGCGGCAGGTGCTCACGGAAAGCCTGCTGCTTGCGCTCGCAGCCGGCGCTGTGGGTGTCTTGCTAGGCAAGGCAGGTATCTATCTGGTTAAACTTTTTGGGCCCACCAGTATTCCCCGTTTACAGGAAGCCAGCCTTGATCCCGTAGTGTTTGCGTTCGCGCTTGGCATCACTCTCGTCACCGGAATTCTCTTTGGACTGGCGCCGGCTGTGGGCGCCATCCGCAAAAATTTGTCCGAATCACTCAAAGAAGGAGGCCAGAGGTCGGGTGGCAGTCCTGAAGGCCCAAGGATCCGCAAGGCCCTTATCATCTTTCAGGTGGCGATGGCCCTTGTACTCGTCATTGCTTCAGGGTTGGTGACCAGGACCTTTTTCCGGTTGCTCAGAGTGGAGACCGGGTTTAACGCCGGGCATGTCCTCACGTTCGGTGTATCGCTGTTGGACTCCAAATATACCGATAACGATCACATTGTGACGCTGTACGACAAGTTACTGCACCAGTTGCAAACTGTGCCGGGCGTGCAGTCAGTGGGAATCGCGGCGGTAGTGCCCATGGGCGGCACTCCGGACACCACGGTGATTCGGATTATGGATCACCCGGCGGCCACCGAGAAGGAACAACCTTACGCTTCTTATAACGTTGCGTCACCCGGGTATTTCTCCGCCATAGGCACGTCGTTGCTGCGCGGGAGAGACTTTCTGGAGTCGGACAAGGGCGATTCCATGCCGGTAACCATCGTTAACAATGCCATGGCCAAAAAATTCTGGCGGGACGAGAATCCGATTGGCAAGCAGGTAGGGCCGGGAGATCCAAAGTATCCGCTCATGACGATCATTGGAATCGTCGCTGACGTCAAACACAGTTCACTTCGCGAGGAGCCGGCCCCGGAGATGTACGTACCTTACAGCCAGAAGCCGTGGCGCTCCCTGTTACGGATGCAGGTGGCAGCGCGCACATTGGCCGACCCAACATCTGTGACTGGAAGCGTGCGGGAAGCCATTCGTAAGGTTGATCCTGACCTGCCGATGGCGAAAGTTGCCACCTTAACAACGCTGGCAGACCAGTCGATGGCCCAGCCGCGATTTGCAATGTTGCTGCTGGGGGCGTTTGGCGTACTGGCCCTGCTGCTCGCTTCCGTCGGCATGTATGGCGTGATCTCTTATTCGGTGACCCAGCGAACACAGGAGATTGGTATTCGTATGGCCCTCGGCGCCCAGCACCGGGACGTGTTTGGAATGGTCCTTGGCCAGGGAGCCCGTCTCGCGGGTGTGGGTATTATGATCGGTCTCCTGGGCGCGGTGGCGGCCACGCAGTTGATGGGAGATCTCCTGTATGCCGTGCGTCCGATTGATTTCCCTATTGTTTATGTCAGTGCTGTTTCCATGCTCCTCTTGTCGGTGGCGCTGCTCGCCTGTTATGTGCCAGCGCGGCGCGCGACCCGGGTGGATCCGATCATTGCCTTGCGGGACGAATAGCGTCCGGCGCCACTAGTCCAATTGTCTCAATGCTGTTCTTCTCCCGTACACAACCACGGCTCCTACAAACGCCACCGAAACCATTCCTGCGATTGCGTGCGGAGCGCTCACCACTCTTGCCAGCGATCCGGCGATCAGGCTGCCGATGGGCGGCAAGCCAAGAAAGGCCGTGGAATAGATGCTCATCACGCGGCCGCGCATGGGGTCGTTCGAGAGATGCTGGAGCAGACCATTGATGGTCGCTACCATCAGGATCATGAAATATCCCGCCAGCATCAGTAGCACCTCAGACAGGGCAAAAGAACGCGAAAAGGTAAACGCAATAATCGCGGCATAGAATCCCAGCGCCGCACTGAACACAAACCTGCCCCGGCGCGCGATCTTGCCCAGATACGCGATTGTCCCCGCGCCAAAAAATGCGCCTATGCCAGAGCAGGCCATCATGATGCCCAGGCCACGCTCGTCGGAGTGCAGCACGTCGCGAGCAAAATAGGGCACAAAGACCAGGTAAGGCAAGGCCAGCAGGCTGCCGATTCCCACCAGGATTACCAGCGACAACATCTCTTCATGATGAAAGACATAGGTAAATGCCTGCTTGAGCTTCAGCCAGAAGCGCCCTTCGCCGGGAGCGGCATGCTTGGCGTAGCGGATCTGGGTGAGCGCAATGATCACGGCCATAAAGCTCAGGCCATTGAGAAAAAAGTTGCCCGCCACGCCCACGGCGGCCATGGCAAAGCCACCCAGGGTCGGGCCGAGCACACGGGACATATTGAACTGTGCCGAATTCAAAGCTATGGCATTGATGAGGTCTTCACGGGGAACGAGTTGTGGCACCAGCGCCTGGTAGGTGGGCGTATTCAAAGACATTGCAATGCCAGTACCGGCCGCCAGCACCGCAATCTCGGTGACAGTGATAACTTTGGCGTACGCCAAAGCGGCCATGGCGAAAGCAAAGACCATCATGGCGGATTGTGTGCCGATCAACATCTTGCGCCTGTCCACATGATCGGCAATGACCCCGCCAATCAGGGCAAACAAGAGGATGGGGATGGTAGAAGCAAATCCCACTACACCAAGCCAGAAAGCCGAGTTGGTGATTTGCAGCACCAGCCAGCCCTGGGCGACATTTTGCATCCAGGTGCCGATATTGGAGAGAAAGTTTCCGGCCCAGAACAGACGGAAATCGCGATTGCGCAATGCCCTGGCAATGCGCGGAAACCCCATGGCGGGGGTTTCGGCGGCATCGGTGACTGCGCCCTGCGTCAGGCCGGCAACAGCGTCCCCGCCGGGTAGTGTGGGATCATCCACCAGGGGCATATCAGGATTTTCGCTGGAACTGATTTGTAAGCCTTTGTTCAAAGGGTATGGTCCACTCGGGGGTGAACAAACTCAGTTCATAGTGTAACCTTTTCATTTCGGCAAACCCTACCAGGAGAAACAGATTGAAATTCGCCAAACTCAGTCTTGCGCTTTCATTTTTTGCGCTTACCACCTTCGCCCAGAATACGGGCAGCTCTCAGGCCGCCCCGGTCTTTGGATTTCACGATTTTTCCCAGCAACACCAATGGGACCAGAAATTCATCGCTGTGCCCGATCCTGGGCGCGCCGAAGAGCATCTACGGATTCTCACGGCAGAGCCTCACGTGGCCGGATCACCGGAAGACCGCAAGACTGCCGACTATGTGGCGCAAAAGTTCAAGGAAGCAGGACTGCAGACTGAGATTGTCGAATACAAAGTTTGGATGAACCGTCCGGCGGAGATCAGCGTGACTGTGACCTCGCCCGCGAACGTGAAGATGAGCGGCCCCACACGGGAGCGTGTTTCCAGCGATCTCTATCAGGATGATCCCCGCATCCTGCCGGCATTCAACGGCTCCTCGCCCTCGGGTGACGTGGAAGCTGATGTTGTCTACGCTAATTATGGGCGTCCTGAAGATTTCAAAAAGCTCGAGGAATTGAAGGTCGATGTCCGGGGCAAGATCGTGATCGTACGCTACGGCGAAAACTTCCGCGGAGTGAAAAGCTTCATCGCCGAGGAACACGGCGCCGCCGCGGTGATTATCTATTCCGATCCCTGGGACGATGGTTACTTCAAAGGCGATGCTTATCCCAAAGGACCGTATCGTCCTGAGTACGGGGTACAGCGGGGCTCCATCCAGTACATGTTCAAGTATCCAGGCGACCCTACGACTCCCGGCATCGCCTCCTTGCCTTCGCTGCCGGATTCCCAGCGTGTGCCGCCGGAGCAGGCAACGGACATGCCCAAGATTCCAACCACTCCACTCTCGTATGGAGATGCAGCGCCCATCCTGCAGAATCTTGGCGGTCCGGAGACGCCGCGCGACTGGCAAGGCGCTCTTCCATTTACCTATCACGTGGGGCCGGGACCGGTGCGGGTCAAGCTGCATCTGAAGCAGGACTATCGCTACTGGCCCATCTGGGATGTAATCGGCAAGGTTCCGGGCAGTAAATATCCAAATCAGTTGGTGGTGCTCGGCAATCATCGCGACGCCTGGGTCTACGGCGCAGTTGATCCCAATAGCGGCACCGCTGCCATGCTGGAGGCAGTGCGCGGCATTGGTGAGTTGCTGAAGCAGGGATGGAAGCCGGATCGCACCATCATCTTTAGCAGTTGGGACGCGGAGGAAGAAGGCCTGATCGGCAGTACGGAATGGGGAGAAGAACACGAACGCGATTTAAGCAACGCCGTGGCTTATTTCAATCTGGATGTTGCCGTAACCGGCCCAAACTTTAGCGCTTCTGCCGTGCCCAGCCTGAAGGGCTTCGTCCGTGACGTGACAAGGCAGGTGCCCAGCCCCAAGGGCGGTACGGTCTACGATGTGTGGAAGGAGCGCCAGAAAGAATCGACATCGCGGAACGACCGCGGCGGCACACAGCAGAACCGCTCGCCCAACGCAAAAGTAGAGAATGATGTTCCTGTAGGGGACTTGGGCAGCGGGTCGGATTACAGCGTTTTCATCCAACATCTGGGGGTGCCTTCCGCGGACATGACATCCAGCGGGCCATATGGCGTTTATCACTCTACCTTCGACGATTTTGCCTGGTTCAAGAAATTTGGCGACCCCACATTCGCATACGAGCAGGAAATGGCGAGAATTTTTGGGCTGGAGGCGCTGCACATGGCTTCTGCTGAGGTTCTGCCGTACGACTACGAACTTTATGGAAAGGAAATCGGCGCTTATATAGAGAGAGCTCAGGCCAGAGCGCAGCAGATGCTTGGGGCCGGCGCGCCGGATTTCAGCCACGCCTCACAAGCGGCCAAACGGTTTGCTGATGCCGGAGCAAAATTGCTGAGCATCCAGAAGGGCCCGCCGCAGGATGTCGTCCGGCTCAACCAGACCCTGATGGCCGCGGAGCGGGCTCTGCTCATGGAAAAAGGCTTGCCGAACCGTCCCTGGTTTCGGCACGCCATCTACGCTCCCGGCCAGTACACGGGATATGCGGCAGTGGTGATTCCAGGCGTGAATGAGGCCATAGACGCCAAAGATGCGCCACTTACAATGCAGCAACTCCAGCTTCTTGCAGATACTTTGAACCGGGCGGCAAGTGTAATGGAGGCGTATAAGCAACAATAGCAGTCGTCCCCGTACTGCTTGGCGAGATTCGGTAGAGGTTCGTAAACACACGGTTGCCATTTCTCTAACGATTTCGATTGGAATCCGCTAAAATCCTCTCGTGTTCACCTATAAAGGATTTGACCACATCGCCCTGGTTACTCGAAACCTGGCGGCGATGAAGAAGTTCTACAGCGAAAGCCTGGGCCTTCCAGTCGAGAGTGAAGGAAAATCCAAGGCTGGATATCAAGTTGTCACGCTCCGCGCCGGAGATGCCTTGCTTGATCTTTTCGAAGCTACTCCTACCAACCCCGCGCCCTCTGCCAACCTGAGCGAGGAGCATTTCTGCCTTTGCGCCACCGGTTCCAGCATCTATGACGTAATCGCCACACTGAAGCGCAAAGGCCTTGAGCCAACCCAGGCAGAGGTGAACAACGGCGCTCGGGGCAAAGGCCTCTCTACGTTTGTTCGCGACCCGGACGGAAACAAGATCGAAGTCAAAGTCGATTAGCGGAACCAATCGTCTGCCGGTTAGGCTTTGTGCATAAATAAATGATTCAAGCTGTTTGCCCCGATATGGTGTAGTTCCAATCCCCGTGGAAGGAATGACGCACGAGGTTAATGGCGGACAGTTCTACATCGGAGATCTTCCTGCCCTTG
>Ga0209168_10000348_pt1 | contig 49193 bp, 43 predicted proteins | sample Coa_R1_FD_187156 | JGI IMG/M metagenome (GOLD analysis project Ga0209168, IMG submission 187156) | Surface soil microbial communities from Centralia Pennsylvania, which are recovering from an underground coalmine fire - Coalmine... | ecosystem: Environmental > Terrestrial > Soil > Unclassified ...
ACTGATCCCTTCGGAAAATTTTGTTTCCGAAGCGGTGTTGGAGGCCATGGGCTCGGTGCTCACCAATAAATACGCCGAGGGCTATCCCGGACGGCGCTACTACGGCGGCTGCGAATTCGCCGATCGCGCCGAACAGCTGGCCATCGACCGCGCCAAGGCGCTGTTTGGCGCAGAGCACGCCAACGTGCAGTCACATTCCGGAACGCAGGCCAACGTTTCCGTGTACATGTCCGCGCTGCAGCCGGGCGACACCGTCCTGGGCATGAACCTGTCCCACGGCGGCCACCTGACACACGGGCACCCGCTCAATTTTTCCGGGAAGATGTACAAATTTATTCCCTACGGAGTGCGCAAGGATACGGAAACCATCGATTACGACGAGCTTGACCGCCTGGCGCGCGAGCACCAGCCGAAGATGATCGTCGCGGGCGCCAGCGCTTACTCGCGCATCATTGATTTTCCGCGTATCGCGGAAACCGCGCGTTCCGTTGGCGCGCTCTTTTTTGTGGACATGGCGCACATCGCGGGACTCGTGGCCGGCGGCATGCATCCGAGCCCCGTGCCGCACGCCGATTTCGTTTCGACCACCACGCACAAAACGCTGCGCGGACCGCGCGGCGGCCTGGTGATGTGCAAGGCGCAATACGCCAAGGAACTCGACCGCATTACCTTTCCCGGAACGCAAGGCGGCCCGCTGATGCACATCATCGCGGCCAAGGCCGTGTGCCTCAAGGAAGCGGCCGATCCCGGATTCCGCGAGTACGCCAAGCAAATCGTGGCCAACGCCAAAGCGCTGGCCGCCGAGATCGCCCAGGCCGGTTTCCGCATCGTCAGCGGCGGCACGGACAATCATCTCTTCCTCATCGATCTTTATTCGCGCGGGATCACCGGAAAGGACGCGCAGCCCGCGCTGGACCGCGCCGGTATCACCACCAACAAGAATTCCATTCCGTTCGATCCCACGCCGCCCATGACCGGAGGCGGCATCCGCATGGGCACGCCCGCTGTAACCACGCGCGGGATGCGCGAGCCGGACATGGCGCGCATCGCCGCATGGATCGCGGAGGTGCTTTCTCATTTGGGCGACGCCGAACGCGAGCGCCGCATTCGCGCGGAAGTCGCCGATTTTGCCGTGCAGTTTCCGCTGTACACGCGGCGCTGGGACATCGCGCCCTCCATGGCCGGGAGCCGCGACTCCGCGCGCTGAGCGCCCGCGCCGATGCGTGTTGCCATCGATGTGCGGCGCGCCGGTGATTTCGGAATCGGCACGTACATCCGCAACATCGTCAACCAATTTGCGCGCAACAACGATGGCAGCGAGTACCTGCTGATCGGCCAGCAATCGCACATTCAGCAATTCGATCCGCTTCCCGGGAATTTCACGCTGCTGGAATATCCCTCCGACCCAGGGTCCTTTCACACGCACATGCACCTGCCCTACCTGCTGCACAAGCGCGGCGTGGACCTGCTGCACATGCCGTGGTTCTATGCGCCGGCCATCGTGCCGTCGCGCCTGGTGCTCACAGTTCACGACCTGACCGACATTCTCACTCCGCCGCCGGGTATTTCGGCGACGCTTCAAGCGGGGCGATTGTTCTTCGCGCGGCGCGCCCTGGCCCGGGCCGACCGCATCATGGCCGTTTCCCATTCATCGAAGCGCGATCTCTCGCGCGTCTTCGACGTGCCGGAAGGCAAAATCGAAGTGGTCTACAACGCGCTCGACGAACGGTTTCTGCGCGAACCGATGCCCGACGGCGCCGACCGCATCCTGGAGCGCCACGCCGTCACCGATCCCTTCGTGCTGTACGCCGGGAACATCAAGCCTCAGAAAAATCTGCCGCGGCTGATTGAAGCGTTTGCCGTGGCCAAGGGAGACCTGCGCGATCATCCGAAATATTCCAACCTGAAATTGTTGCTGATCGGCGATTCGGCGGAAGAACATTCGGACCTGCGGCGCGCCGTGATCCGCTCGCGCGTTCAGGCCGACGTGCGCTTTCTGGGGTTCGTGCCGCATCCCGTGCTGCGTGTTTTCTATTCGCGCGCCAGCGCCTTTCTGTTTCCGTCGCTCTATGAAGGTTTCGGGCTTCCCCCGCTGGAAGCGATGGCCCACGGGGCGCCTGTCCTCACGTCGAGCGTATCGTCGTTGCCCGAAGTGTTTTCACAGGCGGCGCTGCTGGCGAATCCCGAAAACATTTTTGAAATTGCCCGCGGCATCCGGCAAATACTCACCGAAGACGTGCTGCGCGAAACGCTGATCCGCCGCGGCTATGAACTGGTGCAGAAATATTCGTGGGAGCGCTCGGCGGAACAGGTGCGCGAAGTGTACCGCTCGGTAGTGGCGGGCGAGCCGGTCAAGTCCACCGCGTAGCGTGCCGGGGCAGGGTTTAGCGGCACAGACTTCAGTCTGTGGATTTTCGCAAATGAACCGACAGTTGTTCGCGCGGGCGAAGATCAAATGGAATTCCACAGATGAAACCAAGCCGCACAAAAGTGCTTCGTTTTGTCATTCTGAGCGAAGCGAAGAATCTCTCTTCGATTTAAGTCCAGAACAAAAACAAAGAGAGGTTCTTCGCTTCGCTCAGAATGACAATGTCTTGAGTTTTTCCGCAGCCTGAAAAGCGAGCGCAGCCTAGGAAACCGCGATAATTTCCACTTCCGTCACTAATCCGTCGCGAATCGAGAACGCCCGGACCGGTTTCCGCGCATCCGGCCGAGGCGAAACGATGAAGTAGACGTGCTCCGGATACCCGGCCTGCTCGATATCGCTCGGCGAAGGCGCATTTTCGCTCGCCAGGTGCGAATGATACTGCCCCAGATGTTCCAGGCCCGCCTCTCGGATCGTGCGAAACAGTTGAAACAATTCGCGCGGCGCAATTTCGTAGACGGTGGCGCTGGCCAGCGCGTTGGCAGCCGGATAAATCGCGGTAATCGCACCGTCTCTTCCCGCCAGCAGCCCGCAACATTCCTGAGCGGCTTCCCGCCGCGCGTGCAGCAGCATTTCATTCAGAATTTCCGCGCGCACATGGACGGGATCGGCCATGCGTTCGAGTGTACCTCAGGACGCATGGCCGAATCAGAGTGGCGAGGTTCTGCGAGGCTTCTGGCGTGGTTTCAAGCGTGGTTTGAGGCGTAATGTTCAGGCTGTCATGCTCGGGCCTGATGGGTCGAGACCATGGATCGAAAAGAAATCAGAAATGAATCTGAGACGGATCATCGACGGATCAGGCGCTGACGTTCAGGCTCCCGGAATTCGCCGGCGCAGCCGCGCCCGGCGAAGCGCTCGCCGCTCCGGTGACGAAGCCGCCGATCTGCTGCAAATCGCTGCTCAGGGCGGCGAATGCCGATTGCGCTCCAGAAAGATTTCCGGACTGCAAAGCCTGCGCCAGCGTGCTGAACGCCTGGTTGATGGCGCTGTCCCGTTGCGAACTGGCGGATGCGGATTGCGCGCCCTCCGCGTGATGATGGTGGCGGCCATGGCGCCCGTGCGCCTGCTGCGCATTTTGCTGGGAGTCCTGCTGCACCGTGGCGTAGTCCTGCTGCGCAGCCTGCAGGTTTCCCGCCTGCAGGTCTTTGCCCAACTGCGTGAACGCCTGCGCCGCCGGATTCGCGGCGGATTGCGCCGCGCCCGAGATATTCTGCGAAAGGGTGGTGAAATCCTGCTGCGCCTGCGTCAGGTTTCCGGATTGCAGATCCTGCCCCAGTTGCTGAAACTCCGTTTTGATTTGCTGGAAGTTCGACGGCGTGTTCTGGACGTTCTGGTTCGTCTGCGTGTTCTGACTGGCCGGAGCTCCGGCGGAAAACAAATTGCTGCTCAAGATTCCAATGATCGACACGATGGCACCCCTTCTGAAAATCCCGACATCAAGTCCGGTCTCCGTTGGGCCCAAGCTGGCTCACAGAGGTAATCGGCGAAACGGTGGCGCACTTTAGCGGTCAAGTAACCGCGGACCGGCTATTTCCTAGGAGCAAGCGGCGGGCCAATTTCGCGAACGCTAGGCAGCTTGTTTAGTCGATCGTTTTGTAAAGATTTGCGGTGGGCAGGATTTTGCGGGCTTGCGTCCGGGCATGATCGCTGGGCAAGAATTCATCGCGGCGCCGCAACACGCGGCAAAAGTTGCCCACTGCATCGAGGGTGGCACAGACCTCAGTCTGTTGAGGTTGGTCCTTGCGATTACAAAACCCACAGACTGAAGTCTGTGCCACTTGTGTTCCTAATGGTCATGATGCAATGACACTCTCGCTTCCAACAAAATCGCCAACTCTCCAGGCGCGCGGCTCACATTGCCCGCGCCGATGGTCAGAATCGCGTCGCCCGGCGGGTGCCGCACCCTTACGCTTTTTAAGGGTGCGGGTTTAGATTCGAGACCCTATCCGAAATTCCCTGCTGCTTTTCCGAGTTTTCCTCGTTCCCAGAATCTAAATCCGCGCCCTTGAAAATCCCAAGGGTGCGGCACCCGGCATGATGCGCTTGAGTGGCACAGACTTCAGTCTGTGGGGGTTCGTCCTTGCATGGATAAAACCCCACAGACTGAAGTCTGTGCCACAAAAAAGCGTCCCGGCAAAGCCGGGACGCCTCGGAAAAACTCGGAATTGAGGGAGCGCGCTACGCTTTCTGCGCCGCTCTCCGCAAGAATGTGGGAACGTCCAGATCGTCCGCCGCCTTGGTGTTCTCCTGGTGAATCACTTCATTCACCGCCGGCCGCGGCGCCTCTTGCGGAATTTCCTGCGGCACCACGTCCCGCACCGGTTCTTCCTCGCGGCCGGCCTTCCAGGTCTTCGGCAGGAACGAGGGTTTCTGGTGCGGCTGCCGCCGCGCGGCTTCGCGGAATCCCGCGGCGATCACCGTGATCTTCACCTGCTCCTTCATGTTCTCGTCGAGCACCGCGCCGAAAATAATGTTGGCATTCTCATGCGCGGCCTTCTCGATCACGGAGGAAGCCTCGTGCACTTCGCTCAGCGTGAGGCTGGAGGATCCGCAAATGTTGATCAGGATTCCCTGCGCGCCCTGAATGGAATTGTCCTCGAGCAGCGGGCTGTTGATCGCGCGTGTCGCGGCATCGACCGAGCGGTTCGCGCCGGAAGCCACTGCGGTGCCCATCACCGCGTAGCCCTGCCCCTGCATGATGGTGCGGACGTCAGCAAAGTCGCGGTTGACGATGCCCGGAATGGTGATGATGTCGCTGATGCCCTGCACCGCCTGCCGCAGAACGTCGTCAGCGATACGGAACGCTTCAAAGAAGCTGGTGCCGGCTTCCACGGTTTCGAGCAGGCGTTCATTGGGAATCACGATGACCGTGTCGACGCTGCCGATCAGTTCGGAGAGAGCTTCCTCGGCCTGCTGCTGCCGGCGCTTGCCTTCAAAGAGGAATGGCTTGGTGACCACCGCGACGGTCAGCGCACCCAGTTCGCTCGCGAGAGAAGCCACCACAGGTGCCGCGCCGCTGCCCGTGCCGCCGCCGAGCCCGGTGGTGAGGAAGATCATGTCTGAGCCCTCGAGGGCTTCGATAATCTTGTCGGTATCCTCAAGCGCCGCCTTGCGGCCGATTTCAGGATTGGCGCCTGCGCCGAGTCCCTTGGTGAGTTTGCCGCCCAACTGCAGCTTGACCGGCGCTTGCGAAAGCTTAAGCGCCTGCAGGTCGGTGTTCGCCGCGATGAACTCGACGCCCTCGACCTTGGCGCGGATCATGCGGTTGACGGCGTTGCATCCGCCGCCGCCCACGCCGATCACCTTGATCTTCGCGCCCTGCTGCTGATTTTCCTCGCTGAAAGAAATCCGGATTCCCGCGTCTTTCGCCATTTCGCTTCCTCCCGCAAAAAATTGGCCCTGCCCCGCCGGAGTTTTTCGCATCACGCTCCGGCGAACATGCTCTTAATTTTTCCCACGAACGAAATCGGCTTCTGCGGCGCCTGCCGCCGGGCGCGCGCGCCGTACAAAAGCAGGCCCACCACCGTCGCATACTCAGGCCGGGAAAGCTGTTCGGGCATTCCTTCGAGTCCTCGCGGCGCGGCCACGCGAACCGGCAAGTGAAAGATGCTTTCGGCCAGCTCGACGAGCCCGTTGAGATGCGCGCCGCCGCCGGTCAGCACCAGCCCGGCGGGAATCAGGGAAGTGAAACCGCCGCGCTGCAGTTCGTCGCGCACCAGCGAAAGCAGCTCCTGCCCGCGAGGCTCCAGAATTTCATTCAACATCCGCGTGAACACGGTGCGCGGAGGGCGATCGCCCACGCTGGCGATCTCAATCGGAATGTCCTCGACGATCAAATCCTTGAACGCGCAGCCGTGCTCGCGCTTGATTTTTTCCGCCTCCGGAATCGGCGTGCGCAGGCCGACCGCGAGATCGTTGGTGAAATGGTCGCCGCCCACGGGAATAGCTGCCGCGTGCCGCAGCATGCCGTTGCCCAGCACCACCAGTTCCGTGGTGCCGCCGCCGATATCGAGCAGGCAGCAGCCCAGTTCGCGCTCATCCTGCGTGAGGCAGGATTCCGCCGAAGCCAGCGGCTCGAGCACAGTGTCCGCTACTTCCACGCCGGCCTGGTTGATGGCGATCACCAGATTCTGCATGGCCGAAGCCGACGAAGTGACCAGGTGAACGTTCACTTCCAGCCGCCCGCCGATCATGCCCAGCGGATCGCGAATATTATCATGAGCGTCCAGCAGAAATTCCTGGGGCAGGACGTGCAGCACCACGCGGTCTTCGGGAAGGGAAATATTGCGCGCCGCGTCCACGGCGTGATGCACGTCGTCGCGGTTGATGTCGCGAGGCCGGTGGCCCAGCGTAATTCCGCCGCGGCTGTTCACGCCGCGCACGTGGCCTCCGGCGACTCCGGCGATCACCCGCTCGACCGGAATTCCCGCGACGCCTTCCGCCTCTTCAATGGCCCGGCGCACCGAAGTGGCCGCCGCGCCGATGTTGGCGATCAGTCCCTTGCGCAGGCCCTTGGATTCGGCCGCACCCATGGCTACAAATTTCGCGCCGGTGTCGGTCAGCTCGCTGATGATGGCGCACGTTTTGGTGCTGCCCACATCGAGCGCGACCAGGTACTTTTCCTTTTTCGTCAAGCCGCCGCTCCTTCGACCTCTTGTTGCCCTGCCGGGCGGCTAGCGCCCGCGCAGAAAATCTTCAGTCCCTGCTCAGTGCGCCTTGCGCGCCACAACGTGTTGGGGCGCGTGCTGCGGCGCATGCTGCGCCACATGCTGAGGCGCGTGCCGCGCCACGATCGGCGCGGCCACCGGTGGTGCGCTCGGTTTCAGGTTGGCCGCAATCGTTTTCGATTCCGGATTCACCACCACCTGCCGCGCGAACCGCAAGTCCACCGAATCGACGCTCCCCGCGCTGGCTCTCCACTGATCGATATTTTCGGAGAGCAAGTGGTAGCGGCTGCCGAAATCGGCGTTGCCGAAATGCACCAGGATCGGCGCGGCATTCGCGGAGACCAGGCCCAGGCCGGTCAGCGTGGCGCGCACATCGCTGGCGTCGGAGAGGTCCACCTCGCTCACATGATCGTTCGCGCCGGGCTGCATCTGCTCAATGTCTTTCATGAACTGCGCATACAAATTCATGCGCTGCTCGCGCGTCGCGAGGGCCATCGACTCGCTGAGGCCGCTCACCACCGGAAAACGAAACTGCCCATCGGCGGGCCGCTCCAGGATGACGCCGTGCACATCCACCAGTGAGAGGTCGCTGCCCGAGCGAAGAAACGCCACCGGCGTGCGCTCGGTGATTTCGACGCGAATCCGATTGGGCATCACCCGCTGCACGTGGGCCTGCTCGACCCACGGCAACGTTTCGATGGCTTCGCGGCGCTCGGTGAGCGGAACGCGCACCACGCTGCGTCCCAGGTCCGCGGAAAATTTTTCGGTGACGGCGTCGGGAGTCACGAAGCGATTGCCCTGAACCTCAATCTGCTCGGCAGTCTGCAGCAGGACACTCGGAGAATAGAGCAGGTAGGTCACCGCCTGGTACAGCGCGAAGCCCACGACCGCGGCGGCGATCACGCCGATGGCAATGCGCCGGTACAAGGGCAAAGCCTTGCGGCTGAACTTGCGCTTGCGGATTTCCACGGGCTTCTGGCGGCGAAGATACTTCGGCTCGTCCTCGGCCAGCGCATCCGCGGGAAGATAATCGGGTTCGGCGCTCATCGCACTCTCAACAGTCCTCTCAACAGTTCCTCAGCGGGCTTTCCAGACAATCACTTCTTCTTCCAGCTCCACGCCGTAGCGTTCGCGCACACGTTCGCGCACGTCCTTGATCAGCGCAAGCATGTCGGCTTGCGATGCGTGTCCGGCGTTGATGAAAAAATTGGCGTGGCGGTCGCTGACGCGGGCGTCCCCGACGGAGTGGCCCTTCAGGCCCAGCTCGTCGATCATGCGCCCGGCAGACCCGCCCGGCGGATTTTTGAAAATACAGCCTGCGCTTTTTTGATTGAGCGGCTGACTGGCTCGCCGCTTCTCATTGCAGATGCGAATTCCTTGAAGTATTTCGCTGTACGGTTTGGACGGAAGTTCCAGTCGCACCGAGAGCATAATATCATCGGGCGCAAAACTTGTATGCCGGTATTCAAAATTTATTTCAGCGCCCCTGAGGATTTCGATCCGCCCGGTGGCGGCCCGGTAGACGGTCACCTCGCGGACAAACGTTCCGATCTGGGTGCCGTAGGCTCCCGCGTTCATCCGCAGCGCCCCGCCGATGGAGCCGGGCACGCCGATCAAGCCCTCCATCCCGCCCAGATCGTGTTTCGCGCAGGTGGTGACGGTGCGACCGAGGTCCGCGGCGCAATCGACGAACACGTTGTTGCCTTCGATCCTCACGTCGGGCTCCCGCCTCGCCAGTTGCAGAATCGCCCAGGGAAGTTCGCCGTCCGGCAGAAGGACGTTGCTGCCTCCACCGAGAAAACGGTGCGGCACGCCGGCTTGTTTCAACAGCCGGATCAGTTCTGGCAGGGATTCGTGCTTGTGAATTACCAGGAGGTCGGAAGTCCCGCCGATCTCCAGGGAAGTTTTCGGTCCCAGCGACACTCCGGGCCGATACTCGATGCCCAGGGCTTCGATGGCCGCAATCAAATTGGTATCGCTAATTCGCATGTCTCACCGCGGTTTTCTTCTTCGTGGGTGCCGCACCCTTACACTTTTTAAGGGTGCGGGTTTAGATTCGAGACCCTATCCGAAACTCCCTGCCGCTTTTCTCAATTTCCTCGGTCCCGGAATCTAAACCCGCACCCTTGAAAATCCCAAGGGTGCGGCACCCGGCATGTGGCACAGACTTCAGTCTGTGGGGGTTCGTACTTGCGAGGACCAACCCCCACAGACTGAAGTCTGTGCCACTTTGTTCCTAATGGTCATGATGCAATGACACTCTCGCTCCCAATAAAATCGCCAGCTCTCCGGGCGCGCGGCTCACATTGCCCGCGCCGATGGTCAGAATCGCGTCGCCCGGCCGCGCGGCGCGCAGCAGTTCCTCAATTCCCTCCTGCATGGAGCTGTGAAACACCACGTTCTTGTGCCCGGCGGCGCGAATGGCCTCCGCCAGCGCCTGGCCAGTCACGCCGGGGATGGGCGGCTCGCCCGCGGCGTAGATGTCCATCACCACCAGCATATCGGCATGATTGAAGGCGCGGCAAAATTCATCCCACAAATGCTGGGTGCGCGTGTAGCGATGCGGCTGGAACAGAACCAGCAGGCGATTGAAATTGCAGACGCGCGCAGCTTCCAGCGTGGCGCGAATCTCGACGGGATGATGGCCGTAATCGTCGATGAGCGTGATGTTGTTGATCACGCCCTTCACGTCAAACCGCCGGCCCACTCCCGCAAATTCGCCGAGACCCACGCGAATTAGTTCCGACGGCACATTCAGGTAGAGCGCGACTGCGGCGGCCGCAGCGGCGTTGCGAACGTTGTGAATTCCCGGCGGCCCGTTCAAATGGAATTTTCCAAGATCGTCGCCGCGGTAGGTGAGCCGGAACTCGCTCTCGAGGCCCAGCAGTTCGACGTCGCTGATCACCAGGTCTGCCTGGCTGGAAAGTCCGTAGGTGATGATGGGCCGCTTCACGAACGGAATGATGGCCTGCACGTTGGGCTCGTCGAGGCACAGAACCGCGGCTCCATAAAACGGAACGCGATTCACGAACTGCGTAAAAATCTCCTGAATTTCGTCGAGAGATTTGTAAGTGTCCAGATGTTCGCGATCGATGGTGGTCACCACGGCAACCACCGGAGCAAGCAGCAAAAAGGTGCGATCGCTTTCGTCGGCTTCGACGACCATGTATTCGCCGCGCCCCAGCCGCGCGGTGGAACCGATGTGGTTCACCCGGCCGCCCACGACGAATGTGGGATCGAGCCCTGCGGCGGCCAGAACGCTGGCGGTCATCGACGTGGTGGTGGTCTTGCCGTGGGCCCCGGCGATGGCGATGCCATGTTTCAGGCGCATCAGTTCCGCGAGCATTTCCGCGCGCGGGATCACCGGAATTTTCAGGCGGTGGGCCTCGACGATTTCGGGATTCTCGGCGCGAATGGCCGACGACATGACCACCACGTGCGCGCCGTGCACTTGTTCGGCGCGATGGCCCTCAAAAATGTCCGCGCCCATGTTCAAGAGGCGCTCGGTGATCGGCGAGGATTTGGCGTCCGAACCCGAGACCGAGTAGCCCAGCGTGAGCAGCACTTCCGCAATGCCGCTCATGCCGATCCCGCCGATGCCGACGAGATGAATGCGCTTGAAATTGTGGAACGTAACCATCATGCGCGAGCGATTCCTTCGATCAAATTCACGATTTCCCGCACGGCGTGCGGCTTGGACAGACGTCGCGCGGCGGCCGCCATGGCCTGCAAATCGGCGGGCCGGTCAAACAATCCAAAAATTTCCTGCGTCAAGCGTTCCGCGGTGAGCTGGGGCTCGGCAATCACCCGCGCCGCGCCCGCCCGTTCCATTTCCTGGGCGTTGCGCAACTGGTGGCTGTCGGTGGATGCTCCGAAGGGGATGAAGATAGCGGCGCGTCCGGCTGCGGCGACCTCGGCGGCGGTAATGGCGCCGGCGCGGCAGACGATCAAATCGGCCTGGGCAAATCTCTCCGCCATGTTTCCGATGAAGGGCAGAACCTCCGCATTGATTTCACGTCGAGCATAGGCCACGCGCACAGCATTATAGTCGCGTTCGCCGGTCTGGTGCACGATGGAGATGCGATTTTTGTGCGCCGCCAGTAAATCCGCGGCGTCCACCAGCGTGCGGTTGATCACCAGCGCGCCCTGGCTGCCTCCGGTGATCAGCAGGTGAAACGGCTCCGCAGGAGCGCGCGCCGGAATGGCGAAAAATTCGGGACGCACGGGAATTCCGGTGAGTGTCGCTTTCTTACCCCATAGCTTGGTTGGCCGCTCGTAGGCGGTGGCGATCCGTGTGGCCCGGCGGGCCAGCACGCGGTTGGTGAAGCCGGGCTCGGCGTTGGGCTCAAACACTACCGTCGGCAAGCGGCGCAGCATCGCCGCGAGCATCATCGGCCCGGCGGCATAGCCTCCCACGCCCAGTGCCGCGACGAAACGGTGCCGCCGCAGGATGGCGAACGAATCCAGCATCGACGGCGCCAGCTTGGCGGTGTTGCGCGCGAGCTTCAGCCCGCCGATGCCCTTGAGTCCCGCCGAGCGAATCGTCTCTAGCGGAAACCCCGCTTCGGGCACCAGGCGCGCTTCGATTCCGCGTTTTGTTCCCACGAACACCACTTCGCGTTCTCCTTCTCGTGACATCCACTCGCGAGCGATGGCCAGCGCCGGGAAAACGTGCCCGCCTGTGCCGCCTCCGGCGATCAATAGTTTTCGAGTCCGCGCGTTCATGGTTTCAGTGGCACAGACTCCAGTGGCACAGACTTTAGTGGCACAGACTTTAGTCTGTGGGGGTTGGTCCTATCGGGCACTAACGTCCAAAAACCCGCGGGGTTACATCTGTGCGTGGACGAAACCCCACAGACTGAAGTCTGTGCCACTTTGAACCTCAGTCCGCCTGCCGGCTGATATTCAGCAAAATCCCCGTGGCCAGCAGCATCACCATCAGGCTCGATCCTCCATAGCTGATGAACGGCAGCGGAATTCCCTTGGTTGGCATCATGCCCAGCACCACGCCCAGATTGATCATCGTCTGGCTCAGGATCATCACCGTGATTCCCAGCGCGGCGAAGCGGCCGAATTCATCATGCGTCCGGAACGCGGAGCGAATCCCCCGCCAGCCGTACACTGCGAACAGGCTCAACACGATCGCGCCGCCGATGAATCCCAACTCTTCGCACAAAACCGCGAAGATGAAATCGGTGTGCGCCTCCGGCAAATAAAACAATTTCTGCTTGCTCTCCATTAACCCGACGCCGGTGAAACCGCCCGACCCAACGGCGATCAGCGATTGCAGCAGCTGGAATCCGTGTCCCTGCGGATCGGCGGTGGGATTGAGGAAGGCCACCACGCGCTCGTAGCGATACGACACTCGCACAATCAGCAGGTAAACAATGGGCAGCGCCGCGAGCCCCGCTCCGATGATGTATTTTCCGTTGAGCCCCGCGACGTACAGCATGGCCACCGCAATCAGGGCAATTTCCACGGCCGTGCCCAGGTCCGGCTCCATCACCACCAGGCCGATGAGCGCCAGCACCGGAACGATGGCCGGGAGAATGGTGCGCTTCCAGTCATTCATGCCGAAGCCTTCGGGCCGCCGGCGCATCTCCAAAAACCATGCCAGATAAAAAATCACCGCCAGCTTGGCCAGTTCGGAGGGCTGCAGGCTGGCCGGACCGAGGCGAATCCAGCGGTGCGTGGCATGCGATTTATCGAGGAAGAAGACTCCCGCCAGCATCAGCAGCACACCGGCCAGCACGGAAAAAATCACCTGCGGCTTGCGCAGCTTGCGGTAGTCGAGGTTCATCACCGCCATCATCGCGCCCAGCCCGAAGGCCAGCCACAGAAGCTGGCGCAGCAGGAAGTGCGAGCCGTTTCCATACTGATCGCGCGCTGTGACGGCGGAGGCGCTGAACACCATGATGGCGCCGACCAGGCACAGGGCCAGCGTCGAGCCAAACATCCATCGGTCGGTTTGCAGTTGCCGTGGCATCGTGGAAGCCCTTTCAGCTTGCCGCGTTTCAGAAGACTTGAAACTTTCTCATTTTGTCATTCTGAGCGAAGCGAAGAATCTCTCTTCGATCGACCCGCGGAGAGATTCTTCGCTCCGCCCAGAATGACAACACTTTGTTGCGAGTCGCTCTACTCAAGCCGCGTTCTTTTTTTCCAACTCGCGGACCAGTTGCTTGAAAACGCGTCCGCGGTGCTCGTAATTCTCGAACTGGTCGAAGCTGGCGCACGCCGGCGCAAGCAGCACGGTATCGCCCGGCTGGGCCCGCCGCGCTGCCGCTTCCACTGCGCGCGCCAGCGTTTCGGCGCGTTCCACGGGGACGACTCCCGCGAGGTCTGCTTCAATCTTGTCCGCCGCGCTGCCGATTAAAAGCGCCATGCGCGCGTGGCTGCGCAGCGCCGCCCGCAGAATTCGGAAATCGCTGCCCTTGTCCTTGCCGCCGAGAATTACCAGCACGTTGCCGGGAAACGCGTCCAGCGCCTTGAGCGTGGCATCGACGTTGGTGGCCTTCGAGTCATTGAAGTAGTCCACGCCGGCCACAGTGGCCACGTATTCGATCCGGTGCTCCACGCCCGCAAAGGTTCGCACGCCCTCGGCAATCGCCGCCGGCTCCACTCCCGCGAGCCGTGCCGCGCAGGCCGCAGCCAAAACATTTTCTAGGTTGTGGCTGCCGCGCAGGCCGATCATCTTGCGTTCCAGCAACACCGATTCCGTGCCATCGCAACGAAATACAATTTCATCGCCGCGCAGGTAGCAGCCGCTGGCCACGCGCTTGCTGCGGCTGAACCAGAACACCCGCGGCCCGGACGGAGCGTATTGCGCGGCCAGGGCGTCCTCCGCGTTGATCACGGCGGCGTCGTTTTCCTTCTGATTTTCAAACATGCGCGCCTTGGCCGCGCCATACGCTTCAATCGATCCGTGGCGATCCAGATGATCGGGCGTCACGTTCAGCAGCACGGCAATGTCCGGGCGAAACGCGGAGATCAATTCCAGTTGGAAGCTGCTGGCTTCGACCACGGTGAAACTCGCGTCGCTGGAAATATCCACGCGCGAAATCAGCGGCGTGCCGATGTTTCCCGCGACCTGCACCGGAAATCCCGCGGTCTCCAGGATGTGGCCTATGAGCGACGTGGTGGTGGTTTTGCCGTTCGAGCCGGTAATGCAGGCCAGCCGCCCGCGCAGAAATCTCCAGGCCAGCTCGATTTCGCTCCACACCGTAACGCCGCGTGCAATCGCGGACGCCAGCGCCGGCATGGCCGGAGGCACGCCGGGACTCGGCACGATCAGGTCTTGGTGCAGAAAAGTTTCCGGACGGTGGCCGCCGAATTCGAGGGTGACGCCTGCGGCGCGCAACTTTGCCGCCGCTTCGGCCAGATGCGTCTCGGCGCGTTCTTCAGTCACCGTGACGCGCGCGCCGCGCTCCGCGCAGAACAGCGCCGTCGCGATGCCCGTGCGCGCCAGCCCCACCACCAACACCTTCTTGCCCGCGAGTTGGAATGCCGGTTTCAATGGCTACCTCAGCTTAAGAGTGGTCAGCGAAAACAGCGCAAACACCAGGGCCATGATCCAAAACCGCACAATGGTTTTTGACTCGCTCCATCCGCCCAGCTCAAAATGATGGTGCAGCGGCGACATCCGGAAAATTCGCTTTCCCGTCAAACGAAACGAAAGGACCTGCAGGATCACCGAAGCCGCTTCCAGCACGAACACGCCGCCCACGAAAAACAGCAGGATCTCCTGCTTGATGGCCACTGCAATCATTCCAATCGAGCCGCCCAGCGCCAGCGAGCCCACATCGCCCATGAAAACTTCCGCGGGGTGCGCGTTGTACCAGAGAAATCCCAGAGAAGATCCGACGAGGGCGCCGCAAAAAACGGTCAGCTCGCCCACTTCCGGCAGGTGCGGCAAATCCAGATACGAAGAAAACCGCGCGAAGCTGGTTACGTACGTCAGCACCGTGAGCGCGCCGGCGGCTACCACCACGCAGCCGATCGCCAGACCATCGAGACCGTCGGTAAGATTCACAGCGTTGGACGAGCCGACAATCACCGCCGCCACAAAAATCAAAAACGGAAAATAAGCCAGCCACCAGACATACCGTGCGGTAAGAAGCGAATGGATTACCAGGTCGGGATGAAAATTCTTGAAGAACGGAACGCTCAGCTGGGTGGAATAAATTCCGCTGGCGGTCAGCGTGAGCAGGGTCACGGCAATGGTGCAGCTGGCCAGAACCTGCAGCGAAAATTTATGCTGGCCGGTCAAGCCGAGATTTCTTTTCTTCATCACCTTGCTGTAATCGTCGATGAAGCCGATCACTCCAAACACCAGCATGGTGAAAACCGCCAGCCACACGTAGGAATTTTCCAGATCTCCCCAAAGCAGGGTGGGAATTACCGTCGATCCGACGATCAGCACGCCACCCATGGTGGGCGTACCGGCCTTGGACTGGTGGCTCTTCGGCCCTTCCTCGCGGATGAATTGGCCGATCTGCAGGTCGCGCAGCCGCCGGATCACCCACGGACCCATCATCAGGGTGATCAGCAAAGCCGTGAGGCTGGCGAGCGCTGTGCGCACAGTGATGTAGCGGAACACATTCAGCGCGTGAAGATAGCGCTCCAGCACGTGGTAGAAGAGGTAGAGGAGCATCTCAGGCACGCTCCCTGGGCGTGCCACCGGCCATTGAAGCCGGCGTCCCGGCGCTCGCGCGCGCGAACCGCGCGTCCAGCGCTTCGACAATCCGTTCCATTTTCACGCCGCGCGAACCTTTCACCAGCAGAACATCTCCCTTTTGCATCAGACCGCTCAAGAATTCACCCGCTTCCGACGAAGCGGCGAAAAATTTTGCCTGCGCAGCCGGGTGCCCCGTTTGAATCGCGCCTTGCACAAGATGCTGCGCGTCGCCCTGCACGCCGATAATCCAGTCCAGGTTGCCAGCTTCCGCGGCCAGCCGCCCGGCTTCCCGGTGCAGGTGCGCCGACGTGGGGCCGAGTTCCAGCATTTCACCCGCGGCAAGGATGTGGCGGCCCGCCGCGGGGGTGCTGGTCAGCAGCCCGACCATCGCCCCCAGCGCCACGGGATTCGAGTTGTAGCAATCGTTGATCACCGTGAAGCCGGCGTCATACTGCAGCACCCGGCCGCGCATTCCGGTGGCTTCCAGGTTCGGAAATACTTCAGCGGCTTCGCGCGCGCCCACGCCCCAGACGCTGGCCGCGGCCAGCGCCGCCAGCGCGTTGGAAATATTGTGGCGGCCCGCGAGCGGCAGGCTCAACCGCGCGCGCCCTTCCGGAGCCAGAAAATCGAATTCCGTGCCGTTCAATCCGCGGTCCTGAATATGTTCCGCGGAAAAATCGGCGCGCTCGGCAACTCCAAACGTGAGCACCCGGCCCGGCGCGACTTTCGCGAACCGCGCCACCAGCGGATCGTCGGCATTCAATACGGAAACGCTGTCGCGGCCCGCGAGTCCTTCAATCAGTTCGCGCTTGGCCAGAGCAATTTCCTCGATGGAAGCGAAAAATTCCAAATGCACGGGAGCCACGCGCGTCACCACTCCGACATCCGGCCGCGCAATTTCCGCCAGGCGTTTCAATTCGCCCGCGTGGTTCATGCCCAGCTCGACCACCGCGGCCTCGTCGGTTTCTTCCAGCCGCAACAGTTGCAGCGGCAGCCCATACTCGTTGTTCAGATTGCCTTCGGATTTCAGTACGCGGAACCGCGCGGCCAGCAGCGCCGCCAGAATTTCCTTCGTTGTGGTTTTTCCAGCCGACCCGGTAACGGCCGCCAGGCGCCGCCCCCAACGGGTGCGTACGGACTGGGCGAGGAACTGGAGCGCGACGAGCGTGTCCGGCACGGCGAGCAACTTCGATCGCTGCGTCTCGGTATATCCCGCAATGCGATCCGCCGCCACGACGCCCGCCAGCGCGCCGGCCTCCAAAGCGGCCACCACGAAATTGTGTCCATCGTGACGCGCTCCGTGTATGGCGACGAAGAGCTCGCCGGGAACCACGGTGCGAGAATTAATCGAGACACCGGCCAACCGGGCCAGGGGGTCGACGCCGCGGGGCGCCGCAACGCCCAATGCACCAGCCACTTCTTCAACCGTCCACTGCATAGCGTCCTCAAGGGGCTGGGTTGCACTGGTCTCGGACCACCCTTGGATCAGCGTCCCTGACTTTAAGAGAGCACGTTCGGTACCGCACCACTGGTGGCACAGACTTCAGTCTGTGGGGTCTGGTTCTTGCAAGGACCAAGCCCCACAGACTGAAGTCTGTGCCACCCTAATCCCCGTATCCCCCCTTGCTCAGGATACGGCGCGCCACTTCACGGTCGTCAAACTCAATCGTGCGGTCGCGCAGAATCTGATACGCCTCATGCCCTTTCCCGGCCAGCAGCACGATGTCTCCGGCGCGCGCCGCGTCCAGCGCCACTTCGATCGCTTTCTGGCGGTCCGGCTCGACCAGCAGCTTGGTCTCAGTACGCTGCACGCCCACAATCACGTCGTTGATGATCAGCAGCGGGTCCTCGCTGCGCGGATTGTCCGACGTCAGCACCACAATATCGCTCGCCCGGCCGGCGGCTTCTCCCATCAGCGGCCGCTTGGTACGGTCGCGGTCCCCGCCACAGCCGAACAGAGTGATGATGCGTCCATCCGGATTCAATTCCCGGGCGGTCGCCAATAGGTTGCGCAATGCGTCATCGGTATGCGCATAGTCCACCACCACCAGAAACGGCTGTCCCGCTTCGATACGTTCAAATCGCCCGGGCACTGCGGAAAGCTGCGCAATGCCCCTGGCAATGACTTCCCCGGGAAGTGCGAGTGCCACTCCGGCACCAACGGCCGCAAGTATGTTGTAGACGTTGGGCCGTCCTACCAGATTTGATCGAATCTCGATCTTCCCGGCCGGCGTTTCAGATGTGAACTCAATCCCGGAAAGGGAAATCGTCGGCTTGCGCGTGGTGATGTCCGCGCCTGGCTCCAGGCCATAGGTCAGCGTCCGCTTGGCGAGGCCCGCCAACTGTCGCCCGTACTCGTCGTCACGATTAATGACAGCTGTCGCCGGCGCCGCGGTGCCGGTACCTTCAAACAGTCGGCGCTTCGCCGCGAAATATTCACCCAACGTCTTGTGGTAATCGAGATGATCGCGGGTCAGATTGGTGAAGATGGCCACCGCGAACGGGCACCCCCACAAGCGGTCCATCGCCAGCGCATGGGAACTCGCTTCGAGCACTGCGTGCGTGCCGCCGGCACGAACGATTTCGGCGAGGTAGCTTTGCAGATCGAGCGATTCGGGTGTGGTGTTCGGCGCTGGGCGGAATTCTCCTCCCAACCGGTAGCCGATGGTGCCGAGCAGCCCGGTCTCGCAGCCTGCCGCGCGCAGGATCGAATCCATGAGGTAAGCAATGGTGGTCTTGCCGTTGGTTCCGGTGACGCCGACCAGTTTCAGAATTTCCGCGGGACGGCCATAGTAATTTGCCCCGGAAATTGCCAGCGCTTTTCGCGCATCCGCAACCTGGATCCACGGAAACTCCGCGGGAAGTGTTCCGGGATTCGGCAGCTCACTCATCACGGCGACGGCGCCGCGGGACACGGCATCGGACACAAATTTGTTTCCGTCGGTCTTTTCACCGCGAATGGCCACGAAAAGCGTGCCGGGTTTCACCACGCGGCTGTCGTAGGCAATCGCCGAAATTTGCAGGTCGCCGTGCGGCGTTGTTGCGCGCAGTTCGACGCCGCGCAGCAATTTGGCCAGGCGCACCGCTGCCCGTGCTGTTCCTGCCGATGTCATTTGCGCCTCGCTGTCGACATGGTCCGCCAATGTTGCCGCCTTCGTTCTCACTTCGCTTTTCCGTGGGCCGACGCGGTCACCAACGAGGCGCCGCGGCCGAATTGCACGGTGATCCGGCTGCCGCGGCGAATCATCGCCCCCGGCGCCGGAGATTGATCGGTAGCAATTCCCGTTCCCACCAGGATCGGTGTCAGGCCCAGTTTCAAGCACATTTCCGTGACGTCGCGAACCGTTTTTCCGTGCAACTCCGGGGCGGGGATGCCTTCGCCCTGCGCGAGTTCCACAGTCGGCGCGGGAGAAACGGGAGCGGAGGGCGGCGGCGGAGACGGAAGATCATCCATCGCCGCGCTGCCGGTTCCCTGAGTCGGCTCAAAATCGCTGCTGTCGGTCAGCTCTTCGTCTTGCGGATGGGCGGCGGGAGCGCGGCTGCTGCGCAACGTTTCCGGCGCGACGGGAATGTCGCGAGGAACTTCAAGGTAAGGCAAAACCTGTTGCGCCACCCGCTTGAAGACCGGTGCGGCCACCTGGCCGCCGTCGTGGGGGCCGACCGGAGAATCCAGCTGCACATAAATCGTTACGGCGGGCGTATTGAGCGGCGCGAATCCAACGAAGGACGCGATCAAATCGTGCGTCGAATACCGGCCGGTCTCCGGATCGTATTTCTGGGCGGTTCCGGTTTTCCCTGCCGAGGTGTACCCATCGAGCTGCGCTTTTTTGCCGGTGCCTCCGAGCACCACGCCCTCGAGCATCCGGCGCATGGAGGCCGCGGTGGTTTCCTTGATGACGCGGCGTGGCTGCGGTTCCTGCGGTTCGATCACTTCATTGCCGTGGCGCTGTTCGCGAATCACGTGCGGCCGCACGATCAGTCCGCCGTTGGCCATCGCCGACACCGCGGTGATCATCTGCAGCGGCGTCACGCCTACTTCCTGGCCCATGGAAATCGATCCGACCGAAACCGGCGTCCAGTTCTCCAGGCGGCGCAATTTGCCGCGGCTCTCGCCCGGCAAATCCACTCCGGTCGGCTGCCCGAATCCAAATGCGCGAATGTAGTCGTAGAATTTCGGCGCGCCTAGCCGCAGGCCGATTTTGATCGCGCCGACGTCGCTCGAATATTTCAAAATCTCCGCGACGGTCAGGTTGCCGTAGGCTTTGTGATCGCGAATGCGCTGTCCCGCGATGTAGATCGCGCCGTTCTGGCAGTCCACCACTTCATCCGGATTGGTGATGCCCTGATCGATGGCCGCGGAAAGCGTGACGATCTTGAAGACCGACCCGGGCTCGTACAGTGAGCTGGCCGCGCGATCGACGCGCGCATCGGGCGGGCTGTCCTTGGCGGCGTTGGGATTGAACGTCGGCACGTTGGCCACCGCCAGCAGTTCGCCGGAATTGGGATTTTCCACGATCACGGTTCCGGACTTGGCATGAGTGTCTTGAATAGCCTGCGCCAGCTCTTTTTCCGCGATGTACTGGATCTTTTCATCCAGAGTCAGCTCAACGCTCGTTCCCGTTTCCGGCGGCTTGTCCGCCGAGTCGTACCAGCGGCGGTGCGCGTCGGCCAAGATCAGCATTTTTTCCGGCTTGCTGCGAATGCTGTCGTCCAGTTCGTACTCGATTCCCCCCAGGCCTTTTTCATCCACGTCCACGTAGCCGAGCACGTGCGCGGCGAGTTCGCGCTTGGGATAAAATCTTCCGCCTTCGCGCTGAAAATAAATCCCGCGCAAATTCATGGCCGCAATTCGATTGGCTTTTTCCGGCGGAAGCTTGCGGGCAATCCACGCGAACGAATGCGAGCTGGCTATGCGCGTGGCGATTTCGTCTGAGGGCACATCCAGGACTTTCCCGATCAGGCGCGCCACCATGTCCGGGTCGGCAATTTCCGAGGGCACGGCGAACGCCGAATCCACCGGGACGCTCATGGCCAGCGGGTTCATGTTGCGATCAAAAATTTCCGCGCGGCTGGCGCTGACATCCACGATCAGCCGCTGCTGGTGCTGCGCGCGGGAATAATATTCGCTGTAGCGGAATAACTGCAGGTAGGCCAGCCGTCCGAACGCCGCCCCGGCCCATATCGCCGCGAGGGCAGCTACGATCAAAATCCGGGTCCGGGGACTGCGAGAATCCATATTTTGGCCGGGAACCGCGGGCCGAACAGTCGTGAGGCTAGAGCACGTCCGTCTGGCCGGGCGGCTCCGGCTCGCCTTTCAATTCTGTTCAGCAGTTTACGGAAAAATAATTGCGCTGCTCGATGGATTTTTCACGCAAGCTGCCAAGCCGTTGGCGGCACGAGGCCACGCCGCCATAAGAAGTTTATTGTTGCGCTTCCGCCGAAGCGTTTGCCGTGCGCGCTTCCGCCATCACCGCGTTCGGCGGCAATTCCGCCGGCGCGATTTGTCCCGGCGCGGGGGCTGTCAAACCAAGCTGGCGGCGCGCGATCGTGTCGATGCGTTCCGGCGCGCGCAATCCCGCCATTTCCAGTTTCAATTCCTGATTGAGCTCGCCGGCCTGCGCGCGCTCGCCGCGCAGCGCTTCCAGTTGGTAGCGCAGTTGAATGGTTTCAAAATGCTGCCAGGCGTACAGGAACGCGCCCAGCGCGATCAGCGCGCCGAGGGAAACCACGCGCACGCATTCGCGCATGTGGTTGGGAGCCACCACGCGTACCAGGCGCGAATTATCAATCTGTTTTACGGTGTAGAACTCGCTCATTGCTCCCACTCATCCTCTGGCGGCATCCCGTGCTGGTCGGGATCCATCTTCTCGGCCACGCGCATTTTCACGCTGCGCGCGCGCGGGTTGGCCGCAACCTCCGCGTCCGAAGCCTGAATTACTTTTTTGGTGAGAATTTTCAGCACGCCTTCGTGCGCGAGCTTTTGAAACGACTGCTTGACCGGCCGGTCCTCCAGCGAGTGATAGCTGAGCATCACCCACCGTCCGCCTGGAGATAGTGTGGCAGGAACCCTAGAAAGAAACTGCCCGAGTTCCTCCATCTCTCGATTCACCGCAATCCGCAGCGCCAGAAACGTTTTTGTCGCGGGATGCAGCTTCTGCCTTCCCCTTACGCTTCGGGCCCCTGCCACAACCGTTGCCAGGTGCGCGGTGTCCCGGATGGGTCGCGCTCGTACGATGTTCCTGGCGATTCTGCGTGAGTCCCGCTCTTCCGCTAACTGGTAGAGCAGGTCGGCGAGCTCTTTTTCCCCCGCCGTGTTCACAATGTCTTCGGCCGTTACTTCCGACTCGCGGTCCATGCGCATGTCCAGCGGGCTCGCCGCGCGAAACGAAAAGCCGCGCTCGGCCAGATCCAACTGCATGCTCGATACGCCCAGGTCCGCCAGCACGCCATCGGCGGGAGGAAGTCCGCGTTCCGCGAAGACCTCGCCGATTTGTGAAAAGTTGGCGTGCACCAAAGTCACTTTGTCTCCGAACTCTGCAAGCCTTCCGTGCGCAATTTCCAGGGCCTGAGAATCGCGATCCAGCCCGATCAGCCTGCCGCCTGCTCCGAGCCGCCGGGCAATTTCAACCGAGTGTCCGGCAAGTCCAAGCGTTGCATCGACATACAACCCCGAGGGCCTGATTGCCAGCCAGTGGATCGTCTCTTCGACCAGCACTGGCTTATGCTGAACGTTCAACTAAATTCCCAGGTCGTCCAGTATCTTCAGGTCGTCATCGTTAATCGGGCTCTTCTTAAGGTTCTCCAGCGACCGGCCGTGGTTCCAAACTTCCAGGTACGTCAGGTGACCCATAACATCAACGTCACCTTTCATTTGCGCCTCTTCCCGAAGCACCGGTGGGATCAGGATCCTGCCCTGGCTATCCGCTTCCACCGCCTGGCCGTAATAGTTCGTCCAGGTCAGGAACTTCCGCTTGGTACGGTTGTGCGAAGAGAGCCGCGCCAGCTTGCTCTCAATTTCCTCCCAGACTTTCATCGGGAAGATCCGGGCACAGTCACCGGTTTCGCTCGTGACGTAGAACTGCCCGCCAAATCCCTTGAGCTCTTCCAGAAACGCCGCGGGTATCTTGAGGCGCCCCTTCTCGTCCACTCTTGCCGGTATGTTTCCCCTTAGCATGTAGTCGTCTGCCCAAAGAAGCTGCCGAGCGTTCGCCTCGCATTGACGTTCCCCTTTAGTGCCTTCGAGCCGGTATCCCTTCGCCACTTAATTTCACTTGCCACCACTCTCTACCACTTTGTGCCACGATTCTAGTCAGGAAGGAAAACTTGTCAAGGAAAAACCGTAGTTTTCTAGAAATTTATTGTGGAAAATCCGTAGGCTCGTAGGGGTTTTCTGAAAACCACTACAGCTTGTGCTGTCGGCGCGAGCCGTGTCTAGGATTAGCGCGGCGATTTTTTTTACGATTTTGCCGGGTTGTTGCGAAAGAGTAACGACAGGGAGCGTTCCGGCGATTTCGCGGGGGGAATCCAGAATTTTGAGGAGTTTTTCGATCCGTTAGGACGATTAGCCTGCGTTCAGGGCGCTTCGGGGGCCATGCCGACGTGCAAATGGGCCAGTTGATCGAGCATATCCCGGTCTTCCGGGCTCAATCCCTCGACAAATGCCGGGTTGCTAAGCTTCGCCTGGCGCTCTTCCTCGGTCATATTCCGAAGCGAGTGCAGCCGCTGCAGGATGGCCTGGCGGCGCGCCGGGGGCATCTGCTGCCAGCGAGGAAAGAGCGATTGCCGGACGTTTCTCTGCTGTTCCGGCGTCATCTGTTCCCACACGCGCTGGCGCTCGCGCAAAGACTGCTGCTGCTCGGGAGTCAGGCGGTTCCAGGCCTCCAGACGCTGGCGAATCTGCGCTTGCTGTTCCGGAGGCAGGCTGAGGAAGCGCTCATTATTTCGCAGGAACTGCTCCTGGCGGCGCGGCGGCATCTCCTGCAGGCGCTCGATCGCTTTGGGAGGTAGATTGTCCGGCTTGCCTGCCGGCGGCAGCGCGTTGCGCAGACGCGGCCGCACGAGTGGCCGCTGCGGGCGCGGAGTCTCGCCCTCCTGTTGCGGAGCCGACCCCGCTTTCTGCGCCGACGCCGGAATGGCCAAACCGAACGCGAAGCAGGCCGCCAGCACTACGCCGAATTGGAATCTCCATTTCATTACCGGGTTTCTTTGGCCCCTTCCGGCACGGAACCCGCGACGGGACCCGGAAGTTCGGAAAGCGCGTCGAACTTCGACACCACATCGTAATTCTCCAGCACCGGCAAGTCACGAATCATGCCGAAATCGAAGTCCGCACCCACCTTGTTCACCTGGGCGGTCTGCGGAGCCGCCGGCAGGCTGGGCATGACGCGAGGCATCGAAGACATCCAGACCGATAGAGCGACCAGCGCGGTAACCGCGAAAGCCAGCCTGGGCGAAGGCATCCAATCCCAGAATCCCCGGCGCTGCGGTTCGGCGGCGATTCGCGCGCGCAATGACGCATCAAAGGCGGGCGATGGCGAGATCGCCGGAAGATCGTCCATCACGCTCCACAGCGAGCGGAACTCTTCCGCGCGCGAGCGGCAGGCGGCGCAAGCCGCCAGATGCGCTTCTACCGCGTGGCGCTCCGCGGGCCGCGCCCGTCCATCCAGGTACTGGACAAGCTGGCCTTCGATCGCGGCGCACTGTTGCCCGTTCTCATGTTTTCCAAACATAGGACCCTCACTTCCCTCACCATACTTCCACTCAGGCGGGTGATACAAACAGACCGCGCCAAATTTCAGGCGGGCTGCCCGCTGCGATTTGCCGGTACTCGGTCCGTCCTCACCGTAGGACTTACGAGTGGCGCCAGCTGCACGCGCAGCGTTTCATAAGCTCGAAATAACAGCGATTTCAGCGCGCTTTCCGAACACTCCAGCACGCGGGCAATTTCATCGTAATCCAGTTCCTGATACTTGTGCAGCAGCACCGCGGCGCGCTGTTTTTCCGGCAGCGCATGAATCGCTTTCAAAATCAGCTCCGCGCGCGAGCGCGCGACCAGTTCCTGCTCCACGGTCGGCGCGCGATCAGCAACCTGCAGCGGCTGCTGCTCGTCTTCTCCCGTGTCCACCGTCTGGTCCATGGAAATTTCCATTTGACGATGGCGATTGTCGCGCACCGAGTTCAACGCCAGATTCGTCGCGATGCGGAACATCCAGGTGGTGAACTTCGCGCTGGGAGCGTATTCCTGCCGGGCGCGATACACGCGAAGGAAAACTTCCTGGGCCAGATCTTCTGCGACGGCAGTATCGCGGACCATCCGGAAAAGGAAATTGACCAGAGGAGTCCGGTACTTGCGGAGCAAAAGCTCAAAGGACTGTTCGTCCCCGGCTTTCACGTCCAGCATCAATTGGACGTCGGTCCTGGCCATGGCCTCCACAGTCTATCAAACCCATTTATTGTCAAAAAGTTGCGGGGAAATCGCAGTTTCCAGATGGAGTGCTGGAGAAGTGAACCCCTTTCCCTTCATAGAGATCCAGCGATCCTAGGGGCTCCGATCCGGAATCAGGGGCGGTGCACGGCGTTTTCGATCGCTCGGATGCAATCATCAAGGCGTTTCTGTTCGTCGACCGTCAGTTCGTCACGGGCGAAGGCTCGGACGTCTTGGAGGGAGGTGAGCAGTTCTCCCCAGCCGTCGGTCAGCGGCGAGACCAGGGGATAACCGCGCAAGATATTTCTCAGCGCGCGCAGACAGCGGCGATCACACCAGGCTTCGACGAGTCCCTGAATGCTGCTGAAGAGCTGTTTATTATCTTCGATCATTTTTGCTGAGGGAGCATGCAAAATCAGCAGCGTTTACCGCCGGCGGTCAGATTGGGTAGAGCCACCTCGCCAGATCGAGATTGTGCTTGAAATAGTCAGCTGATGGCGCGCCCTTGGCGTTGTACACAAAGAGCGGAACATCGATTTCATGCAGCGACCCGTGCGACCGCAGTCCAGGAAAACTTTCCTTGGCATCGTCCAGTTCGCCGAACACCGTGTCCTTGTCACCCAGTGCCATCAGGTCGCCGATTCGAGAAGCCATCAAATGAAATTCCCGCGCGGCCTCTTCGCGCGTGAGAATCCGTTCGACTCCCTGCACGCCCGAGACAATCTCGCGAACGCGCGGCGCGTCCTGTGGCGATTTCAGGTGCAGGTACACTGCCCCGCTGCAGCCGCGGTGATGCTTCATGTAGCGGTCGCGTCCGGTGGAGACGGCTTTGCGGATCGGAGTTCCTTTTGCGGCGCACACCTGCTCCAGGTCCCAGCACAAACTTTTCGCGTTCATCCCATGATCGGCAGTGGCCAGAAATGCGGCGTCCGGAGCGGCTTTCATGGCCTGCCCCAGCAGATCGTCCATCCGCGCGAGGTGTTCCATTGATTCGGGAGCTTCGGGCGCCCACATGTGCATCGGATAATCCGTGGTGTGAACGTACAGGACGCCGATGTCAGGGCGCGTCTTCAGGACGTGAATCGCCGCGGCCATCAGCCAGTAATTGATATCCGCGCTATAAATCACCGGCGCGGGACCCAATTCCTTCACCCATTCGGCGCCCGGGTTTTCGGCGGTCATCACAATTTCGGCGCCGCGGATCAGCAGCGTCGCGGTTTTGGCTTTGCTGGAGAGCAGCGCCGATTTCACTCCGTGCTTCGCGGCGCGTTCAAACAAGGTGGGAGCGAGCACCAAGTCGGCCGATTCTACGTACAGCTCTTCCCCGCTCTTCTCATCAAAATAAGAATTGGCAATGATGCCGTGCGTTTCCGGCCACGCGCCGCAGCAGATTGACGCGTTGTTGGCGTTGGTGACGGAAGGCATCACGCCCTGCACTTGCTTGTAAAGCCCGCCGCGTTTCCATTGCGCGAGAACGGGCATCTTGCTGGCGGCGATGTACCGCGGATCGAAGCCGTCGAACATGATCACCACGACGCGCTGCTGGGCGCTTGTTTTGTTCTGGCCGAAGGAAAGATTTCCCAGCGCTGCGGACGCGGCTGCGGCGGTTCCGTACTTGAGCACGGTCCGGCGATTCAGCAAATGGTTCACAGATTCCCCCGCGATTTCGATTCCCAGTAGGACAGGCTTCAGCCTGTCAGGTTTAGGTTCAAGTGTGCCACAAATCTAAACCAGACAGGCTCAAGCCCGTCCTACTGGAGCTAAGTAGCACAGCGTTGCGCCGAATTCAATCTTGATACCTGTGCGACTCAAGCGTGAAACAACTTCGCCAGCAGCAGCATCAGCGACACGCCGAGAAAAACCAGCAGCGCCATGCGCGTATCCGGCTCGCGATTCACTTCCGGGATCAAGTCGGTCGCCGCGACATACAGCGTCACTCCTGCTGAAATCGGCAGCGCATAGCCCACCTGCGAATGCAGCAAGCCCATGAGCAGGATGCCCGCAACCGTCGCGATGCCCAGCCAGATTGCCGCTAGAAATGCGGTGCGCTTGCTTTGCCCGCTCGCCAGCATCAACGAAGCGACGGTAAAACCCTCAGGAATCTTGTGCAAGAAAATCGCCAGAAAAATAATTGCGCCAAGCCACCCCGAAACCAGAAATCCGGAGGCGATGGCGACGCCGTCAAAAAACGTGTGAATGGAGAGTCCCAGCAAAGCGGAAATTCCCGCGTGGTCCGGAACAAAATGCTCGACGTGCGTTTCCTCTCCAAAATGAAAATGGGGGGCCAAGGTGTGTTCAAAAAAATGAACGAGGAAGTAACCGACCAGCACCAGGAAATACGCCAGCGTTCCGGTCATGGCCACCGATTCCGGAAGAATCTCCAGAATCGCGGCCGCCAGCATGAACCCGGCCCCCAGCGCCAGAAAATATTTCAGGGATTGCCGCGACCAGTCGCGGCGCAGAATAAAAAGCCCGCCAAGGATATTGGCGGCCGCCGCCGTGAGCCCCAGCAACAGGGCCAGGATCATTCGCGAAGCGGGGACGCTGATGGCGGGAGCGGCAAGCATCGGCTAGCCGCTGTGGCGGAACAGGATCACGTCGCCTTCCTGGACAATGTATTCCTTGCCCTCCAGGCGCACCTGCGCGCGTTCCCGCGCGACCGGCAGGCTGCCGGCATCCAGCAAATCCTGGCAGCGAACCACCTCGGCGCGAATGAATCCGCGCTCAATGTCCGAGTGAATCGCGCCCGCGGCTTTCTGCGCGTTCATGCCGCGCTTGATGGTCCAGGCGCGCACTTCCGGCTCGCCCGCGGTAAAAAACGAAGTCAACCCAAGAAGTTCGTAGGTGGCCTGAATGATGCGATCGAGTCCGGAGGATTTCAATCCATACGCCGCCAGCATTTCCGCGCTTTCGGCCGGCTCCAGCTCGGCGAGTTCCGCTTCGATGCGCCCGCAGATCGAGAGCACCACGGTGTTCGGGCGCCCCACCAGTTTGTCGAGCTTGTGGCGCTGGACGGCCGTGTCCAGTTCGGCGACTTCGCTGTCCCCGAGATTCAGGACATACAGCATGGGCCGTTGCGACAGAAATTTGTAACCGTTGATCGTTTTCCGCTCTTCCGCGTTGAATTCCATTTCGCGCAGCGGCTTTTCCGATTCAATCGCCGCCTTGCAGCGATTTAGAAGGACCAGTTCCTGTTCGAGATGCGGCTCTTTCTTTTTCTTTAAATCTTTTTCCACGCGCTCGATGCGCCGGGTGATCTGATCGAGATCGGAGAACATTAGTTCCAGATCCAACACCTCAGCATCGCGCAGCGGGTCAATGGAGCCCGCGGAGTGCGGCACCGACGGATCGTCGAAAACGCGCAGCACATGCGCCAGGGCGTCCACCTCCCGGAGCGGCGCCAGCACCGCGGAGTCCTTGGAGCGATCCTTGACCATGCCGCCGACGTCCACGTATTCGACCGTGGCATAGGTGATTTTCTTTGGATTGTAAAGCTTGGCGAGCTGCTCCAGGCGCGGCTCCGGAACCCGCGCGACTCCCACGTGAGTGGCCGCGCGGGCCGACTTCTCATCGAGCTGCGCCCGCGTCAAGATTTTGAACAGAGTAGTTTTTCCGACCTGAGGAAGTCCGACGATCCCTGTCTGCATAGGCTGCAAATCGTAGCATACCCGTGCGCACAGCGCCTCACGTCGCCTGCGTCTCCCACTGCATGGTTTAAGTCAGGCGATTACAGCATCGACTCTATCGAATCCCTCCTTTGCCAAGAACAAGATGGCCTATGGCACGAATGGACCGGACACCGTTTTATCAGGAATTCTAGTTTCGGAATTTGAGGAGGGACCATGTACAAGGTTGCAAAGCATGTGATTCCACTTTTGGCGATGTTCCTATGCATGATCGGTGTCTCGCGCGCCGATCAGGACAAGACCGACGCCACCGAGCGTCTGCAAAGCGCGGCTACCACCCTTCGCGAGGTTGCCCAGGCGCCGGATAAAGGGATTCCCGACGAAGTATTTAAGGGCGCTAAGTGTATCGCTGTAGTGCCCCGCATGATCAAGGGCGGGTTCATCGTCGGCGCCAAGCACGGCCGCGGGGTCTCTACTTGCCGCTTGCCCAACGGCGGCTGGAGCGCTCCGGCATTTTTCGTCGTAACCGGCGGATCATGGGGCGCGCAAATCGGAGTGGAGGACGTGGATCTGGTGATGATGATCATGAACGATGAAGGCATGCGCCACTTGCTGGAAAATAAGTTCCAGGTTGGCGGCTCGGCCTCGGCATCCGCGGGCCCGGTTGGACGGCACGCTTCGGCGGGCGTCGATTGGAAAGTGGAGACACAAATGCTGACCTACTCGCGGGCCAAGGGCTTGTTCGCGGGCGTCGATTTAGACGGTTCATGGATCGAACGGGACAACGATACGATGGATGCGCTCTATGGCAAGGACGTGAACACCGCGGCAGCGCTCACCGGCAAGGTGCATCCGCCGGCAGCGGCCCGTCCCTTCCTCGCCGAAGTTTCTCGCGTGGAAGCCAAGACGGAAGCGAAGAACCAGGAGCGGGATCACGATCGGTATTAAGCGACTGAAAGTTGCAATCAATGAAATCTCTTGCTGGGGACATCGCTGAGCAGCGCCCCGCCCTTGAATGCAAATTCAAGGACGGGGCTTTCTTCTGAATGTCATGCTGAGCGAAGCGAAGAATCTCTCTTCGATTGCCCTCGCTTCGCAGATCAATGCCCTAACGCCAGAACCCGAAGAGAGATTCTTCGCTTCGCTCAGAACGACACCCATCTGGATGATCATGCATGACGTCCGCGGCGGCCCGGCTCTTGACGCTGCCGCGCCGCTCTCCTAATCTCCTAGTCTCACCATGCCTCGAACTCATTACCCGGTGGACGCCGAGCACGTAATGCGCGAGCTTTGCCGCGCGGACCGCCACCTGGCAAAAGTGATCCGCAAGGTGGGATCGTTTCCCACCAAGCGGCAAAAGCCGCAGCAACCCTACCAGAGCCTGCTCCAGGCCATTGTCTACCAGCAACTCGCCGGGAAAGCCGCGGCCACGATCTTCGGGCGGGTGAAAGCGCTGGGCGCCAGCGGATTTCCCACCCCCGAAGAAATCCTGCTGCTGGACGAAACCAAGCTGCGCGGCGCGGGGCTTTCCCGGCAAAAAATCGCGGCCGTGAAAGATCTGGCCGCGAAAACGCTGGACGGCACGGTGCCTCCGCTGGCCAAACTCCGGCGCATGAGCGAAGCGGAAATTCACGAGCGGCTGGTGCAGGTGCGGGGGATCGGCGAGTGGTCGGTGCAGATGTTCCTGATGTTCCGGCTGGGACGTCCGGACGTGCTGCCCACGCGCGATCTGGGAATTCAAAAAGGATTTCAGTATGTCTACCGTCTGAAAGCGACGCCAAAGCCGGAGCACATCCTCGAACACGGCGAGCGCTGGCGGCCCTACCGTTCCATCGCCAGCTGGTACCTTTGGCGCGCCGTAGAACAGCAGATCGCAGCGAAGAAGAAACAGAACAAGAAAAAGTAGGACAGGCTTCAGCCTGTCTGGTTTTGACTAGCGTAGTGCATAAATCTAAACCAGACAGGCTGAAGCCTGTCCTACTCCGTGCCTTGATGCGCGGTTCGCGTGCCGTCAGTTTGACTTGTGATTCGGGCGGTCGCGCTCGATTCCGTCGAGCGCCGTCCACAGCGCTCGCGCCGCGCGCGAAATCCCTTCCAAGGCCTCCTCGGCATTGCGGCCATCGCGCTCGACGAGCGACGAAATAATCCCGCGCCACACACCCGCGTGATGGACGTCGGCCTCTTCGTGCACCGTGAAATAGCTGCAGGTGCGATCATCGGCTCCGTAATGTTGCTTCAGACCGTTGCGCTTCTCCGCGGAAATTTTCGGCACTTGCGATTCGTAGGCAAAGAGCGCGCCAAACGCCGCGGCCACCGGCGCTTCGCTCGCCAGCGCGCGAAACGCGTTCACCAGATCGCGCACTTCGGCGATCGCGGCCTGCCCGCTGCCATTGGAATTTGCGCCGCCCATGCCCTCCGCAAACCGCAGCCACAGGTCGGAGTGAGCCACTCCGTCGCATTCTTCCTCATAGGCGTTAGCCAGAACGCCGCGGCGCATCGCACCCTCGGGCAGCCGCGAATGAAGCGAGGTGAGGTACGCAGGGAACGCGGAAACCTGGTGGTAATACTGATCCGCATAAAATTTCAGATCTTCGCGGGTGAGTTCGCCCGCCGACCACGCCTGATAAAACGGATGCTTCAGCAGATCGAACCGCGCCAATTCCTCGCCCGCTTTTTGCCAGAATACGGAAACTTCCATCTCGATTCCCCCTGGGGTGCGGGCTCCATCCGGAATCCCGCGAAAATGATGACGCCGCAAATTTTAGCTTCCGAGGGACGCCGCTACAACCGCAAAAAGCTGTTCGCAGCGAGAATTCGATGGGACGTTGAAGAGTTGCAGAGGCGCTCAGGAGGATTTTTGCCGCGCGGTGAGAAATAAGGCCACGAGGCCGGAGAGCAGCACGGCCATTTCGAGCCGCACCGAATACTGGTGCAGGCGGTCGAAGGCCATGCGCAGCGGCGCGTCGGCGGGCGTCGCATCCACGGAACCCATCTGCGCGCGCAGCGCATCCATGCGCGCAATCACGCCATACTGCGAAGCCGTCGTGCACACGATCATCAGAAACACCAGCAGCGCCGAAGGGCGCACCAGCGCCGCCACGGATTTTTCCAGGAACACCGTCGCGATCAGATAGACCAACCCTGCCACCAACCCCATCATATGCAGCCTGGCCAATGAGTAGCCGACCACCACTCCGGTCAAATCCTTGGTGGGAATCACGGAAAAAATGCCCGCTGTAAAAACGATGAAGAAGATGATGCTGCCAACCCAGCAGCCCAGGGAAAGAAATTGAAGAAATCGCAGAGTAGCCGCCAATTCGAGGTCCTTTAAATCGCGCGAACCGAAAGAGTAGCACAGCTGCTCCCGGCTGTGCGGTCTTGCGGGCTGCTGGTAAGGAAAGCCGATCCACCACCCGCGACGTTACCGACCCACGCAAACCCGATGGGCCCGCTTCTCTTAGTACAGCCAATCCGGCGCCATTCAAAGACTTTTTGAGCACAACTTCGCTGGCAATCGCTAAAACTTTTCGTCAATTCATGGCAACATAGATTGGCTTGAGTAGTGGTGGGCGATCAAGGACTTGAACCTTGGACCTCTCGCGTGTGAAGCGAGCGCTCTAACCACTGAGCTAATCGCCCGTCAGACAGACTTCGTTTGTAGCAGAAGCGATAGGGATTTTCAACCACATGACCACAGCGACCGCAAACCAGATCGCGCAGTTGCAGGCATCGATTTCCGGCGTGATTCGCGGCAAGGACGAAGTCATCCGCCTGGCGCTGGTGGCCCTGCTGGCCAAAGGCCACTTGCTGATCGAAGACGTTCCCGGTGTGGGCAAAACCACCCTCGCCCAGGCCATCGCTAATTCCTTTCATTGCAGCTTTCAGCGCATTCAGTTCACTTCGGACCTGCTGCCATCCGACGTGGTCGGCACCAGCGTATTCAATCAGATCGAACAGCGCTTCGATTTCAAGCCCGGACCGATTTTCGCCAACATCATTCTGGCCGATGAAATCAATCGCACCACGCCCAAGACGCAGTCCGCGCTCCTTGAAGCGATGAATGAAGCGCAGGTCACCGTCGATAACCACACCTACAAGCTGCCGCAGCCTTTCATGGTTCTGGCCACCCAGAATCCGGTCGAGCACCACGGGACCTATCCGCTCCCGGAATCGCAGCTGGACCGTTTCGTGCTGCGCATCGGCATGGGCTATCCCTCGCGTGACAGCGAGCGGGAAATCATGCAGCAGCACGCCAGCGGGCGCAACGCCGCCGCGGAAGTCACTCCAGTAATGGAAGCCGGCGAAGTGGAAGTGATGCAGGCCGCCGTGGAGAAAGTGCGCGTGGACAACAGCCTGCGCGACTACGCCCTGGATATCGTGGAGCGCACGCGAAACTCGGAGCAATTGACGCTGGGGGTAAGCCCCCGCGGCGTGCTGATGTTGCAGCGGGCGGCCCAGGCTCGCGCGTACCTCGAAGCGCGCGACTACTGCACGCCGGACGATTTTAAGCAGCTCATTCTCCCTGTCTTCGCGCACCGCGTGGTGGTCAACACCCGCTACGCCGCCACCCAGAAAAAATCCACACAGGCGGAAATGGTGCTGCGCGAAATCATGGAAACCACTCCCGTTCCTCTCTGAGTTCTCTTCTGATGAATCCCGAATTTGTCGAACGCCGCGTCGGCCCTCCGCTTTTGCGCAAAGTGGTGGGAGTTTCGCGCGCGGCGCAATGGAGCCGCCTGCGCAAGACGCTCGACCAGCCCAGTTGGCGCAGCTTTGGCATCGCCATGTTCGCCCTGGCCGCGGCGCTCTTTCTCGCGTTGTATTCCGGCGCGGCCGCCGAAGAGGGCCACATGATGGTCGCCGGCATGTCGGCGCTGGCGGCCCTGGCGCTCGCCGGATGGGTTGCGCTGACCATCGTGCCGGCGCTGGCGCGGCGCACGCCCCTCGGCTGGCTCAGCTATCAACTCGATTATAAAGTAACGCGCGAAGGCATCGTGTACTTGGTCGGGATTGTGGTGGTCATGCTGGCCGCAATGAATACGGGAAACAATTTGCTGTTCATGGTGCTGGCCTGCCTGCTCGCGGGCCTGCTGATTTCCGGCTTGCTTTCCCGGGTGGTGCTCGGTGGAGTCGATGTGCGTCTCGAATTGCCCGAGCATGTTTTTGCGCAGCGCGCCACCATGGCCATTGCCGAGCTCTACAACGAGAAGCAGATGACTCCATCGTTTTCCGTCTCGCTGGTCAGCGAGGAGCCGAAAGCGAAGAAGGGCGTCCCGGCGGAGGCCGCGCCGCAGATTCTGGATCGCCCAGTCTATTTTCCGCATATTCCCCACCGGCAGGCAGTGCGGCAAAACATCGAGCTGACATTTCCGCGGCGCGGCGTTTATCGCCAGGATGCTCTCGGACTGCGCACTCGGTTTCCGTTCGGCTTCCTGCAAAAGACGCGCCGGGTGAAATCGGCGATGGAAGTGGTGGTCTATCCCCGCATTCAACCGACAGAAGAGTTTTACGAGATTCTCCCGCTGGTAAGCGGCGAGCTGGAAAGCTACCAGCGCGGCCGCGGCAACGATCTCTACGCGATCCGCGACTACCAATTCAATGACAGCGCCCGCCACGTCGACTGGAAAGCTTCGGCACGTACCGGCGCGCTGCAGGTCAAGGAGTTCGCCCGCGAGGACGAGCGCCGCGTGATGATCGTTTTCGATCCCTACGTCGATCCGCGGGCTTCGGGAGAAAAAGCCGCGGAGCAGTTCGAGCGCGCCGTAACGCTGTGCGCGGGCCTGGCCTGGCATTTTTACGAGATCAATTCGGTGATGGAGTTTCGTTCCGCGGGATTCGCCACGCCGCGCATGAGCGCCGGCGAAATCATCTATGACGTTCTGCGCTACCTGGCCGGCGTCACGCCGCTGAAGCAGCAGCCCGGCAAAAATTTTCTGGATACGCTGAACGATACTCCGGATATTTTCAAAATTGTGCTGACCAGCCACCCGCGCGGCACCATCCCTTCGCACCTGTGGAACACCGCGTACTTTCTCTTTGTCCCTACCTTGTAAGATTTTTATCCGCTAAACATCCACGGCGCAAGCGCGCTACCGTGCGGCACGGATTTCAACCTAACTGTTTTGGTCGTTCCAAAACTAAGATCCGCGGGACGAACAGTCTGCGAAAAAAGTCCAGTCTTGTCATTCTGAGCGAAGCGAAGAATCTCTCTTCGATCTAAGTACAAGCAAAAACCACGGAGGGATTCTTCGCTTCGCGCAGATTGACAACTGTTTCGCTTTTTCCGCAGCCTGTGAAGCCTGTGCCACTCGATCTGTGCGAAAATCCCTTCGGTGAGCCAACCGAAAATTCCCGCCGCGGATTTGCCGAAATTCAGGCGCCGCTTGCTTTCCTGGTTTGCCCGGGGCAAGCGCGATCTCCCCTGGCGGCGCACGCGCGATCCGTACCGCATCTGGCTCTCGGAAATCATGCTGCAGCAGACGCGCGTCGCGGCCGTAATTCCCTATTACCAGCGTTTCCTCGAGAATTTTCCCGACGTGCAATCCCTTGCGCGCGCGAAAACTGACCGAGTGCTGGCAAGCTGGGCCGGTCTCGGCTACTACAGCCGCGCCAGGAATCTGCAAAGCGCGGCCCAACAAATCATCGCGCGCCACGCCGGTGAGTTTCCTCGCGAATACCAGGCGGCGCTCCAGCTTCCAGGCATCGGCCGCTATACCGCGGCAGCGGTCCTGAGCATCGCCTACGGCGCGCCGCACGCGGTATTGGACGGCAACGTCGCGCGCGTGATCGCGCGGCTCGGCGCTTGGCGCGGCGACTTGCGCGAACCGGCGCGCTGGCGAAAACTGGAAGCCACTGCGCAGGAATTGCTGGCGGTGAACGCGTCGGGCGACTGGAATCAGGCCATGATGGAGCTGGGCGCAACCGTCTGCACGCCCCAGTCGCCGCGCTGCGACGACTGTCCGGTCGAGAAATGGTGCCGCGCCCGCAAGCTCGGCATCGTCGATCGGGTGCCGGCCATCCGCAAGAAACGCGCCACCGTCGACGTAAAGCTGGCGGCCGCGGTCCTGGTCGATCCGCAGAGGCGCACGCTGCTGGTGCGCCAGCGCAACGGCGACGGCGCTCTCTTCTCCCGCATGTGGCAGTTCCCGGCCCTCGAGATCACGCTCGAAAATACCCCCGAAATCGATCCAACCGCCGCAAGCGCGGCCCTCGCCCGGCATTTGCGCGAGCAACTCGGCCTGACCGGCAACGAAACCGTAAAGCCGTTGGCAACAGCCCGCCATACAGTGACCTTCCGCAACATCCGCTTGGAGCCTTACCTGGTTCGCGTGGCGAAATTGCCGGTCGTCGAAGGAACCCGGCGCCTCCCACTGTCCCAAATCCGAACCCTGCCCATTTCGAACGCCACGAGAAAAATCGCCGACGCCGCGTGGGATGGCCTCAAGTAGCACAGCCACTTTGGCTGTGCGCCTTTCGCGGCTCCATGTTGGCCGGATATCCAGCCACTGCAACCTACACGAGTACGACCCAGGCAAAGGCCTGTGCCAATCGAACCATTACCCGATAAGCCTCACCCAATCCCCCGTGCCCCGCGCAATGTTAAACTGGTAGTTCGCGCCATGGACCCCGCAGGCCAAATCCTCGCCGAACCGATCCCGGCGCACCTTTCCGCCATTCGTCGCCATTTTGAGATCTCCCTTTATTTTCTGCTGCTCACGGGCGTTCTGACCTTGGTCTCCACCGGCAAGCTGGACCTGGTGACCATCCTCGCGCTTCCCGCGGCCATGCTCTTCAAGGGCTATCGCTGGTGGCACGGCAAGGGCCCGGAAATCTCCAACCGCGTGGCCAACTGGCTGACCGTGGCCTACTTCATCTTCTTCCCCTTCGATCTGTGGATCATCTCGCGCATGCTGGCGGCGGGCGCGCAGAATCCCGGACTGTTCGCGGCGCTGCTGGCCACCGTTCACCTGATGCTGTTCGCCACCGTGGTGCGGCTCTACAGCGCCACCACCATTCGCGACTACCTGTTCCTGACGATGATGGGATTCACGTCGATGCTGGCCGCCGCCATCCTCACGGTGGACACCGTGTTTCTGGCCTTCTTCTTCATCTTCCTGGGCCTGGCGGTTTCCACGTTTGTGGCCCTCGAAATGTGGCGCAGCGCGCAGGGCGCGGTTACGCGGTCGATGGAATCCGGCACCAGCGCCGCCGAGCATCTCCACAACGCTCTGGGCATCACCTCCGCGGTCATCGCGCTGGGCGCACTGGTCGTCGGAGCGGTCATCTTCCTGATCCTGCCGCGCTTCAGCGGCGGCTACATGTCTGCGCTTAACATGCAGTCAACGATGATCACCGGCTTCAGCGACGACGTGGAACTGGGCGAAATCGGCGAGATCAAGAAAAACAGCATGGTGGTGATGCGCGTGACCGTCGACGGCGGCATCGCCGCGGCCCACGGTGTGCGCTGGCGCGGCGTGGCGCTCAGCAAGTTTGACGGCAAGCGCTGGTACAACGAACAGCACGAACCAACCACGCTCACCGCGCCCTCCGAGGGCGGCTGGTTTCGCCTGAACTCCGAGCCGGGCTCAGCGCCGAAAACTGGAAGACAGATCCATTACACCGTGCTGCTCGAGCCGATTGGCAGCACCGCGCTTTTTTTTGCCAATGAAGTGCAAAGCGTGCGCGGGCGCTTTAGCGAAGATTCCGGCGGGGCGGCATTCAGCCAGCGGCATACTTACCTTTTGAAAGATTTCACCGGGTCCGTTTTCAATCCGTATCACAGCTACACGCGCATGGAGTACGAAGCTAACTCCATCCTGCCGGCGCCGCCCACCGCCGCCATGCGCGATGCTGGCTCGGATTATCCGCCCGTGATTCGCGACACGTATCTGCAATTGCCTCGCATCGATTCGCGGATTCCCGAACTGGCCAGGCAAATTACCGCGCGCGATACCAATCCCTACGACAAAGCGCGCACTCTGGAAGGCTACTTGCGCTCGCACTACGGCTACACGCTGGACCTGACCGGCACGCCGCCGGCTGATCCGCTGGCCTATTTCCTATTCCAAAAACGCGCCGGACATTGCGAGTATTTCGCCGCGGCCATGACCGTGATGCTGCGCACACTCGGAATTCCCTCCCGCTACATCAACGGGTTTCAGACCGGCGAGTACAACGATGTTGCCGGCGATCTGGTAGTTCGCGCGAGCGACGCGCACAGTTGGGTGGAAGCCTATTTCCCCGGAGCCGGATGGCTGACCTTTGACCCCACGCCGCCTTCGGCGGAAAAGCCGCCCGGATTTCTGGCCCAGCTTTCGCACTATTGGGACTGGTTTGAGTTGCAGTGGAGCGAGTGGGTCATTAACTACGACTTCCTCCACCAGGTGACCGTGGCGCAAAGTGTGGGCCGGTTGTCACGCGACTGGGCGGAACGCATTCGCGTTGAATTTTCCGACCTGCGCCGGCACGCCACCGACCGCATGAAGCACTGGCAGGAGGAGATTTCACGCAGCCCCTCTGGCCAGACGGGATTCTTTGCATTTTTTGCGTTGTTGTTCGTGGCCGTGCTGATTCTGCGGCCGGAGGTTCGCCGCAGGCTCATGGTGCTGTGGCGAACGCGCATTTTGCCCGCCCGCAAGATGACGCCGCACCTGGCGACGCTGCAGTATCTGGAAATGCTGCGCGTTCTGGACCGCGGCGGAATCCGCAAAACGGACGCGCAGACTCCCATGGAATTCGCCGCGTCGCTGCCGGACGGAACGCTCGCCGCCCCGGTGATCGAGTTGACCTCCATCTACCAGGCCGCCCGCTACGGCGGCAAATCCGCCGACCCGCAGCAGGCCGCGACCCTGATCGACCGCGTCCGGAAATTCCTCCGAAAACGGTAGGACAGGCTTCAGCCTGTCTGGTTTAGACGCGTAGCGGGCCGACATCTAAACCTGACAGGCTGAAGCCTGTCCTACAAAAACCGCGAGCCAGCTCCCCATGCTAGAATGACAGGACCGTCCCGCACGTGCGCGACGCACCATCATGCCGAAAGCCGGATTCATCAGCCTGGGATGTCCGAAAAACCTCGTCGATAGCGAGGTGATGATGGGTGTGCTCGCGCGCAACGGCTACGAATTCACGCCGCGCGCCGAGGAAGCCGACGTCCTGGTGGTCAACACCTGCAGCTTCATCGCCCCTGCGCAAAAAGAGTCCATCGACACCATCCTGGAAATGGCCGAGTACAAAAAATTCGGCGTGGCGAAAAAACTAATCGTGGCCGGATGCCTCGTGGAGCGCTTTCGCGATCAGATTCTTGAGCAGATTCCGGAAGTCGATGCCATCGTCGGAACCGACGAAGTGGAAAATATTCTGGCCGCCGTCGAAGGCGAGCTGCGATCGGATGCCGCGAGCACGGCGGCGCTGCCTTCCTACCTGTATCACGATCTAACGCCGCGAATTCTCTCCACGCCGAAGCACTCGGCCTACATGAAAATCGCCGAAGGCTGCGACCATCCCTGCACCTTCTGCATCATTCCGCAGCTGCGCGGCAAATTCCGCAGCCGGCGGTTTGAATCCGTCGTACGGGAAGCGGAAAATCTGGCCGCTGCCGGCGTGCGCGAAGTGACGCTGATCGGACAGGACACCACGTCCTACGGCGAGGACCTCGGCCTGCGCGACGGCCTGGCGCATTTGCTGGAGCGCCTCGCGGGTGTCGAAGGTTTGCAGTGGGTGCGCTCGCTGTACTGCTACCCGAACCGCGTCACGCAGCGCCTGCTGGACACCATCGCCGCGCATCCGCGCATAGCCAAATACGTGGACATGCCGCTGCAGCACTCCAGCCGCAACGTCTTGGCACGCATGAAGCGCGGATCGAATGGCGACGCGTTCCTGCAACTGCTCGGACGCATGCGCGCAACCATTCCCGGCGTGGCGCTGCGCACTTCGTTCATCGTCGGGTTTCCCGGCGAAACCGATTCCGATTTTCGTGAGCTGTGCGATTTCGTGAAGGCCGCGGAATTTGACTGGATGGGTGTGTTCCCGTACTCCGACGTAGACAACGCGGCGAGCTTCGCGCTCGACGAAAAAGTCGACGAAGACACCATCAAGGACCGCCAGAACCGCCTGATGGAAATCCAGCAGAAGATTTCCGCGCGCAAGCTGCGCCGTTTCCGCGGCCGGCGCGTGACCGCACTCGTCGAAGGCCCGTCCAAGGATACGCCGCTGGTCTGGGAAGCCCGCCTTGAAACGATGGCCCCGGAAATTGACGGCAAGCTGTACTTGAATGATATCGAGATCGCCGGGAGCACCATCTCCGCCCGCACCGGCGACGTGGTGACCGCAGAAATTACCGAGACGCACGAGTACGATCTGGTCGGCCGCGTGGTGGAAATTCTGGACGTTCCGGCTCCGCGCGCAGCGCAAGCCGCGGCAACCGCGCCAGTGCAGCGCGTGCTGACCGGCGCAGCTCTGAGGGTTCTGGGTTAAGTGGCACAGACTTCAGTCTGTGGGGTTTCATCCTTGCAAGCACAAATCCCCACAGACTGAAGTCTGTGCCACCCAAATCACATGGAACCGAAATGTCCAATTCGCCGGGTGCCGCACCCTTGTGATTTTCAAGGGTGCGGGTTTAGATTCCAAGTACGAGGAAAATTCAGAAAAACGTTCCCGTGAGCTTCTGATAGGGTCTCGAATTTAAACCCGCACCCTTAAAAAACATAAGGGTGCGGCACCCGTCTGTAGCTCAATCGAAAACCCGGACAGACTGAATTCTGTCCTACTAAGAGCGATGAAACTGAAATGCCCCATCTGCAAGCAGTCGGTGGATTCGGAAACCACGGCGGAGTTTCCCTTCTGCAGCGCCAAGTGCCGTGAGCGCGACCTCGGCAACTGGGCCACCGAAAAATACAAAGTAGCCGTCCCCAACATGGATGAATCGGAACTGGAAGAAACCGAAACGAATGAGCGATCCCGCCCCGAATCTGCCGACAACGACGACGAGTAGCGAGAAGCGCAAGCCATTCGTTTCGCTCGCAATGGCGACGGCGTTCGGCCTCGGCTATCTCCCCAAGGCTCCTGGAACGTGGGGCTCGCTTGCAGGGGTGGTCCTGGGTTGGGCAGCGTTAGCCATTACCCCTTTGCAACTGGCGCCACGAATTGGAGCCACGGGCGAACTATCGAATCCTCCTGCCTCATGGTGGCTGCAGTTCGCCTGGAACGAAGTCGAACTCATCTTCATCATTTCAGTGATCGGGGTTTGGGCGGCTGGCCGGACGGCGCGGTATCTCCAAAACCACGACCCGCAAATTGTGGTGATTGACGAAGTCGCGGGACAATTGATTTCCTATCTGGGACTGGCCACTCCGAAGACATTCGCCCTCAACTGGAAATATTTGTTGCTGGGCTTTATACTTTTTCGTGTCTTCGATATCTGGAAGCCGTTCCCCGCGCGGCAAGCCGAATCGCTCCCCGGCGGCTTGGGAATCATGGCCGATGACTGGATCGCGGGAATCTACGCCGCACTGGGATTGTGGATCGCGCGGGCAGCCGGGCTCTAAGATCGAGATTTCAAATCTCAAATTTGAAATTTCAAATTTGAGATCCCGGAGCTGGCGGCTGCGAATTTGAAATTTCAAATTTAAGATTTGAAATCTGAGATTTGAATTTGGAAACCAACGGCATACCGCGCATAGACCGCATCCAGCCGGGTGCAGGCATTCCCGGCGGGGACGTCACGATTTACGGCGCGGGCTTCGTACCCCGTCCTAACTCGCGGCCGCACGTGCGCTTTGGCGAAACCGAAGCCAGCGTGCTGATCTCCACGCAAAATTATCTGATCGCGCGCGTGCCGGAAGGCGCGGCGGGCAGCATCGTCAGCGTGGAAACTGTGCGCGCCGCCAGCCCGCCGTTCGCGTTTCACCTGGGCGTGCAGATTGCCGACAATCTTCATCCGGTGGCCAATCCGGCGGTGGACGTGGAGGGGAATATTTATGTCACCTACAGCGGGCATCGCGGGCAAAAAGTAGCGGTACCGCTCTACAAGATCACGCCGAATTATCAAGTGAAGCCGTTCGTCACCGAACTCGTGAATCCCACCGGCCTGGCGCTCGATCGCGAAGGCTACCTCTACGTTTCCTGCCGCGACGACGGCACCATCCATCGCATCGCGCCGGACGGCCGCTCGCAGCTGTGGGTCGAAGGCATGGGCGTGGCGACGGGCATCGCGTTCGATACCATCGGCAATCTTTTCGTCGGCGATCGCAGCGGGACCATTTTCAAGATCGGCCCGGACCGCGAAATTTTCGTATTCGCAACGCTCGAGCCATCGGTCGCGGCGTACCACCTGGCGTTCAGCCCCACCGGCGAACTATTCGTCACCGGCCCGACCACTTCGAGTTTCGATCGCGTCTTCCGCATCAACCAGAAGGGGGAAGTCAGCAGCTTCTTCCGTGGGCTCGGCCGGCCGCAGGGCCTGGCCTTCGATCGCAAGGGCAATCTCTATGTCGCCGCCTCCTATCAAGGCCGCCGCGGCGTCGTGCGCATTTCGCAGGATGGCCGCGCCGAACTGGTTCTCGGCGGCAGCGGCATCGTCGGCATGGCGCTTCTGCCGGGCCACCGCGCGATTCTCGCTACCAGCAGCGCGCTTTTCACCGTCGATTGGGAAGTGGAAGGCCTTCCGCTTCCACGTTAACCTCCAATGAAAGCTGAAATCATCGCAGTTGGATCGGAACTGCTGACCCCGGACCGGGTGGACACCAATTCCCTTTTCGTTACCGCGCGGCTCAATCAATTAGGCATCGAAGTGACCCGCAAGACAGTCGTCGGCGACGATCTCGCTCCTCTGCGCGGCGCCTTCGAGGATGCCGCGAAGCGCGTTGAACTCATCATCGCCAGCGGCGGCCTCGGCCCGACCGAAGACGACCGCACCCGCGATGCGGTGGCCGATCTGCTGGGGCGGAAGCTTTCGCAAGATCCTGCGGTGATGCGCAAGATCGAGGAGCGCTTCCAAAAGATTCGCCGCCCCATGTCCACGGTGAACGCGCGGCAGGCCTTGGTGCCCGAAGGAGCGACCGTTCTGGACAACGATCGCGGCACCGCGCCGGGGCTGTGGATCGAGTCGAGCGGCCGCATCTTTATCCTGCTTCCTGGCCCGCCGCACGAACTGAAAGCGATGTTCGGGACACAGGTGGAGCCGCGGCTGGCGCGCCTCTCCACGGGAGTGCGCCTCCTCGGACGCGAATTGCGCGTCGCGGGCATGGGCGAGTCCGACGTCGACCAGCGCATCGCGCCCATCTACACGCGGCACGACGACGTGCAAACCACCATCCTTACCGCGCCAGGGGAAATTCAGATTCACCTACGCATGTGGACCACCGACGCGGCCGCCGCCGAACGAAAGCTGCAGGACATTCAGGAAAGCATCGTCCTCGCGCTGGGAGAATCGGTGTTCACGACCAAGGGCGAATCGATGGAAGAAGTCGTGGCCCGCGAACTCACCCTGCGCCATGCCACCATCGCCACGGCCGAAAGCTGCACCGGCGGGCTGCTCGCCGAGCGGCTCACGCGCATCTCCGGCAGCTCCGCCTATTTTCTGGGCGGCGTGGTTTCCTACAGCAACACGCTGAAGTCCGCCTGGGTGGATGTGCCCGCCGAAATTATCGAGTCGCGCGGCGCCGTCAGCGCAGAAGTAGCCGTCGCCCTCGCCGATGGAATTCGCCGCCGCACCGGCGCAACGCTGGGCGTCGGAATTACGGGCGTTGCCGGGCCCACCGGAGGCACGCCGGAAAAACCCGTCGGCACCGTGCACGTGGCAATCGCCGACGCCTCCGGCAGCAAGGAGCGCGGCGTTCACTTTCCCGGCGAGCGCGACCGCATCCGCTGGCAAGCGTCGCAGACGGCCCTCGATCTGGTGCGGCGATATTTCCTGTACGCGTCGCAGCCGAAATCGGGGTAGTGTTTTGTCATTCTGAGCGAAGCGAAGAATCTCTCTTCGATTTACGTACGAGTAAGAAACACGGAGGGATTCTTCGATTCGCTCAGAATGACAACCTTTTTTTGCAGCCTGCGGAGTCTGCACTACCAGAGACGCCGGGTGCCGCTCCCTTGCGATTTTCAAGGGTGCGGGTTTAGATTCCGCGTTCCAGGCAAATTCAGGAATAGCTACAATAAGTTTCGGTATGATCTCGAATCTAAACCCACACCCTTAAAAGTCATAAGGGTGCAGCACCCGCAAGTGCTTTAGCCTCCTTCACCGGGCGCGTTGGAATCAAGCATACGCGGAATCCAGTAGGACAGGCTTCAGCCTGTCTGGTTTAGATTTACGCCTGACGCTAGACAAAACCAGACAGGCTGAAGCCTGTCCTACTAGTGTGGATTTAACCCATGCGCCTTTTCGTCGCGCTAGACATTCCTGAAGATGTTCGCAAATCCCTCGCCGCGCTCGTGGCCAGGCTGCGCGTCGTGTGCCCCGAGGCGCGTTGGGTGCGCATGGAAGGCGTTCACGTCACTTTGAAATTTATCGGCGAAACGGCGGCGGATCGGTTGAGCGCGATCGGGGCGGCCCTTGCGAGTCTTCCGCCGCGCGCGCCGATACCCATCAAGTTTCACGGCACAGGATTTTTCCCCAACGCGCGCCGCCCGCGCGTTCTGTGGACCGGCGTGGAATCCGGGCCGGAACTGGCCGCACTGGCGGACGATGTCGAGTCCGTGCTGGCCGCTCTTGGCATCCCGCGCGAGGAACGCGCCTTCTCTCCGCACCTGACGCTCGCGCGACTCGATGACCCGCGCGGTCTGGACGCCCTTCGCGCCGCCATAGAGCAAGCAGGGCCGATGAAATTTGGCTCCGCCACCGCACAAAACTTCCATCTCTATCAAAGCATTCTGAAACGCGGCGGGGCAGAATATACTCGGCTGGCTACTTATTCCTTCACGGGGAGAAAACCCGAGTGAATCTGGAAACGACGTCGAGCGCGGCGGCCCTGTGGGGAACGCTGGCCCTCGGATATCTGCTGGGATCGATTCCCTTCGGCTACCTACTGGTGCGCGCGACCGGTGGCGGCGACATCCGCTTCATCGGCAGCGGAAACATCGGCGCCACCAACGTCGCGCGCGCGTCGGGCTGGACGGTGGGCGTGGCCACGCTGCTGCTCGATGCCGCCAAGGGATTTTTCGCCGTGTGGATTGCGGAGCGCCTCTCCGCGGGAAATATTCGCTTCATGATGTTCGCCGGCCTCGCCGCGATCGTGGGACACGTCTTTCCCATCTGGCTCAAGTTTGAAGGCGGAAAAGGAGTGGCCACCGCGCTGGGCGTCTTTCTGGCGATCTGCTGGCCGGCGCTGGCCGCCGCCGTTTTTCTATTTCTTCTGGTGGTCTTGTTCTGGAGGTATGTCTCCCTGGCCTCGATTTCCGCCGCGGCTTCGCTGCCGCTGCTGGTTTATTTGCTCTACGCGCCGCGCCACGCGCCGCCCACGGCAGTTTCCGTGTGCACGCTGCTCGCCGCCGTGCTGGTCATCGTGAAGCATCGCGACAATATCGAGCGGCTGCTGGCCGGAACCGAACCGCGCTTCGAGATCGGCCGGAAAAAATCATGAAAAAAATTGCCGTCATCGGCGGAGGAAGCTGGGGCACGGCTCTGGCCATCGCGCTGACGCGATCCTCGTCCCCGCATCGTTTGGCGTTGTGGGCCCACAGCGCGGACGTAGTCGAAATTCTCGCCGCGCGGAGAATGAACGAGATTTATCTGCCCGGCTTTGAACTCCCGTCAGCCGTGGAAGTAACCGGCAGCCTCGAAAAAGCGCTGGCGGGCGCGGACATCGTTCTGGGCGTGATGCCTTCAGCCCACGCGCGCGGGCTGTACCGCTCAATGCGCCCGCACGTCGAGCCACGATCCATTTTTGTAAGCGCCACCAAAGGGCTCGAACCGGATACCCACGCGCGAATGAGCGAAGTGATCGCGCAGGAAATGGGCGAGGGTTCAGCGTCGCGCATCGCCGTGCTCTCCGGTCCAAGTTTCGCGCTGGAAGTAGCCGCCGGAGATCCCACCGCCGTGGTTCTGGCGTCAGCCGACGCGGCGCTCGCCTCCATTGTTCAGGAGGAATTCTCAGGACCGCGATTCCGGCTCTATACCAACGACGATATTCTCGGCACAGAAATTGCCGGCGCGGTGAAAAACGTGATCGCCATTGCCGCGGGAATTTGCACCGGCCTGGAGCTAGGCACGAACGCCGTAGCCGCCCTCGTGACCCGAGGACTCGCCGAGATGACGCGCCTGGCCGTCGCTCTAGGCGGACGCCGCGAAACCCTCTCCGGCCTGGCCGGAGTCGGCGACCTCATCCTCACCGCCACCGGCGAACTAAGCCGCAATCGTTCCATAGGCATCCAGCTAGGCAAAGGCCGCGAGCTCAATGAGATTATCGGCGCAACCCGCAGAGTAGCCGAAGGCGTAGGCAGCGCCGCCGCCACCCTGGAACTGGCACGCCGGGCACAGGTAGAGATGCCCATTACGGAACAGGTCCACGCCGTCCTGACCGCAGGCCGAGTAACCCGCGATGCCATCCGCGACCTAATGGAGCGCCGCTTGAAGCAAGAGTAGGACAGGCTTCAGCCTGTCAGGTTTAGATGAAGCCAGAATCCAAACTCGATGGCCTGTCAGAAAACGAAAATGCCACAAGTCTTTGTAGCGCCCGCCTTCAGGCGGGCACGTTGGTGTCGCGCAGATGCCCGCCTGGAGGCGGGCGCTACATGTGTCGGGCCCGCCACGCCGTTAGCTAACAAGTAGCACCCCAAGTTTCCGTCCTTCGCCCCAAGCCCCTCCAAACGTAAAATAGTAGAGATAGGATCTGCCCAACCGTGGACCTGCAACGCCTCAAATCGGTTTTTTCCCACCGGCCGAGGATTCTCTGGCTGGTGCTGGGAGCCATGCTGCTGGTCAGCGTGCTGCCCTTGGCGCTGTATCATCGGCAGGTTCTGCAACTTAGCCAGGGCAAGCTGACCGATACCGAAAGCGTCCAGCAGACCGAAGTGACCCGTTCCCTGGCCGAGGAAATCCAGCAATTTGACGCCAACCTGTACCAGCAGCTGATCAGCGAACGGCAGATTCTGGCGCTCACCGGCCTGATTGACAAAGTCGATAACGTCCAGAACGCACCGCAGGTTACCCGCGTGCTGGAGAACTTCGTGGCCAGCAATCCCAACATCTTGTATCTGACCGCCGTTGGCAAGGATGCCAAGGGCAGCGGCGCGGGCAACTTCCAGGCCAACCAGGATCCCTTCGTCGCCAAGGCCCTGCAGCGCGCCTTCACCACCGCATCGCAATCGCTCGAATTCCGCAGCGATCCGCTGGCCATCGGCACGGAAAATCGCCCGGCCTTCGTGATGGCTGTGCCGCTGGAAGTGAACGACCAATTTTCCGGAATGCTGGCGGCGGTCGTATCGCTTGACAGCGTTCTCCGCCGGTTGCAGGAGACCAGCGTGCGCGGGCGAGTGGTGTTCGTGGTTGACCACAGCGGACACATCGTGGCTCATCCGGAAGTACATCAATTCGTGCCCGGTGCGGATGCCAAGTCAAGCTCGCCTGTGGTCAACCAGGTGACTCTGCTGCCCAAGGGATTGCGCACCACCGAAACGCTGCGCCGCTTTGAGACCAAGGACAACGGCAGCAAAGTGGAAATGGTGGGAACCTACAGCACGATTCCGGATCTGAACTGGGCGGTGGTGGCAACGCGCGGCCTGGACAAGGCGCGCGAAGATGCCGGCGTTACCGAACTGAACGCCCAGGCGCTGAAGTTCGTGGTGGTGGTCACATTCGCGGCTCTGATCCTTGGATATTTGTTTGCCGTCGGCATCAGCGGGCCGATTCGAGCTCTGGCCGCGTCCACGCTGGCGATCAGCCGCGGAGAATTTCACCAGCGCACTCCGGTGCAGGGCGCCGCCGAAATCAGCGAACTGGCCGAAACCTTCAACCACATGGCGGGAGATATCGAGGAATTCGTCGTCCAACTGCGCCAGGCGGCCGATCAGAATCACGAACTCTTTCTCGGCTCCATTCGCATGCTCGCCGCGGCCATCGACGAAAAAGATCCCTACACGCGCGGCCATTCCGGACGCGTGGCCAAGTATTCCATTATCATCGGGCAGCAACTCGGGCTGCAATCCGAGGAGCTGGAAAAAATCAGAATTTCAGCGCTGCTGCACGACGTGGGAAAAATCGGAGTCGACGATCGCGTCCTGAAAAAGCCCGGCGCTCTCACCCCGGAAGAATTTACGCTGATGAAGCAACATCCCACCAAGGGCGCCAACATCATGCGCCCGGTCGCGCAGCTCAAGGAAATGCTGCCGGGAATCGAACTGCACCACGAACAGGTCGACGGCCACGGCTACCCGCACGGACTCGAGGGCGACTCGATTCCTCTGATGGCCCGTATCATCGCCGTTGCCGACACCCTCGATGCCGTTACCACCAACCGCCCCTATCAATCCGCCATGGATCTGGAGTTCGCCATCAATCGGATTCACAGCCTGGCCAATACGAAGTTTGACGCCGCAGTGGTGGACGCCCTGCAACGCGCCTTCCGCGCCGGAAAAATACGCCTCACCGCAACGCTAGTTGAAGTTTAGTAGGACAGGCTTCAGCCTGTCTGGTTTTGTCTAGCGTCATGCGTGAATCTAAACCAGACAGGCTGAAACCTGTCCTACCTGGGCGCGACAAAACCCTGGGGAACCTTCAGAACGCCGACTCGTGGTAAATCGTGATCATCCACCGGCCGCCCGGCTGCCGGCTAACAATCCAGTTCAGCAGTCCCTTGCGATTCGGCGCATCCTTGCCGTCGCGCGTCCGCGCTCCAGTCATTTGCCAGTCGATATCGACGGAAGCAATGTCCGGCGTCAGGAAGCGAATGCTCCGCACCTGGTCGGTGCGATGCGCGTCCTTCAGAAACGTGGTGAAGATTTCGTTGTAGTGCGCCTCAAGTTCCTTCGCGCCATGGCTGGGAACTCCCGTGGTGCTGGAAAAGTCGCCGTCTTGGACGTACGCCGCGGCGGTGGCCTGCGCGTCGTGGCGGTTCCAGGCGTCCTCCCATGCGGCTACGCACTGCTTGATGGCCACGGAGTCCGAATCCTTATTGGCCGGCATCTGCGCCGCCAGCAATGTTGCAGCGATCGCAAAGAATAGAACTGCCGGCAGCGTCATTCTCAAACGCAAAGCAATCATGGCATCCTCCAAGCATCCCGAACTAAAATGCGGATTCGTGATAGACGGTGATCATCCACTGTCCCTTGCTCTTTGTGACAATCCAGGTGAGCAGGCCTTTGCGCAGCACTCCGCCCGGAGCGTTGGGATCACTTACCAGCCAGTCAATATCGACAGAGGCGAGGTCGGGCGCGAGGAAGCGGATGC
>Ga0209168_10000350_pt1 | contig 49114 bp, 39 predicted proteins | sample Coa_R1_FD_187156 | JGI IMG/M metagenome (GOLD analysis project Ga0209168, IMG submission 187156) | Surface soil microbial communities from Centralia Pennsylvania, which are recovering from an underground coalmine fire - Coalmine... | ecosystem: Environmental > Terrestrial > Soil > Unclassified ...
CATTCCGAAAGTAATCATTGAGGTCCTGAAACTCCATCGAGATTTCGTTGGACCGTGATATTCAAAAGCAAGGAATCCGTACGTCCGCATGCGATGAACGTTTCCCTCTGGTCGATCTGGAACTCGGCAGCAAGGCTCGGGATTGCGAAGCCCACGGGGTCAGAGTTGTCTCTGCTGATCCTACTCGGCGCTTCCCTGCTCGCTCTGCGCGCCTTCCGAGAAACCTATCTAAAAATTTGGGTTGTAGGATGGCTGGCGCTGCTAACCTCCCGCTTGGCAGAGCACTCACTCGCTTCGAAGATTCCCGCTCCATTCGATTTGGTGGTTGTGCAGGCATCATTCGTGCTTGCGGTAGGAGTGTTGGCCGGCGCCATCTTGGTATACGCCCGCGTTCGTGACCTGTTCATCCCGTTGGCGGTCATCACTCCTATTCTCGTAGGATTCACCGGCGCTCGCGTACTATTGTGGCCGGAATCACTGCCTCTGCGCGTGGCCGTGGAAGTCGGCTATCGCATTCTGCTCTTAACCGCCTCGCTGGCTTTGCTCCGGGCACGCCGGGGACGATTCGAGCCATCGGCTTGGCTGATGGCATTGGGCTTGCCCTTGCTCCATCTCACCTGGTCACCGTTCACCGTGCAGATTCCTGCCGCAGCGTCTCTTGGCATCGAGATAACGCTAGGCATCAGCATGCTGCTGATCGTATTCGACCAAGCACGGGCCCGCACACGCAGATTGCTTGCGCTGCAGGCCATTACCAACAGCATGGCCAGCGCGCAGCAATACGGCAGCATCGTGCAGTGTGCCGTCGACGAACTGAAGCGCGTAATGCGCGTCCGATCGGTATGGTTCCGGTTGATGGAGAGTGGCCATCTCATCGCAACTCACGCGTCGGGACTCTCGAATGATTTCCTCCGCGACGCCGGTTTTGCTGAGATCAACGAGAACGTATCGAAACTTTGGGAAAAGCGCGAGACCCAAGTCACAAAGTCAGACAAGACCGCCACCGAATCCACCGAGTGTTTGAATTCTGCAAAGATTCGCCAGGCAGTCACCGTATCGGTAATCGGCAACAAGTCTCCTGTTGGACTGTTGCTGCTGGGCACATCCGCCGCCCGGCAGTGGACTCCAGAAGAACTGGGTTTCGTCCAGTCCTGTGCCCGGCAACTGGCTTTGGCGGTTGAGAACTTCCGCCTGCTCGAGCAGGTCATACGCTCACAGCGTCAGTGGATGAACACTTTTGATTCCATCCATGACGTAATTCTGGCTCACGATTCCGAATATCGGATCATCAAGGCGAATCAGGTGGTGCTGGAGCAACTCGGGAAGGCGGCTGCCGATATGATCGGCAGCACCTGCGAGGCCGCACTGCCCCACACCTTCGGGGACTGGACCGGTTGCCCATACTGTGCGATGGGAGGGGACGAAGAGTTCACCGAAGGCGCCGATCCGTGCTTCGGTGGATTCTCAGTGGTCTCGACCTCTTCTTATACCGAACAAGGCAGCCAGCAAAAAGGCACCATTCACGTCGTTCGCGACATTACGGCGCGACGCTCCGCAGAAGAAAAATATCGATTACTCTTCGAGCAGGTGCAAGAAGGCGTCTACGTCGCCGATACCACGGGACGGATCATCGACTGCAACGACGCGTTCGTCCATATGCTCGGCTACGGCAACCGTGACGAACTGCTGGTCCTGAATCTGGATACCGAGATCTGCGTCGACCCCAAGCAGCGCGATGCCTTCCGTCGCGAGATCGAAGCGCACAATTACGTCCGCAATTTCGAAGTCACGCTTCGCCGGCGCGACGGCACGCTTCTGCTCGCCATCGAAAGTAGTTTCGCCACGCGGGATGCAACGGGCAATGTCGAACGCTACCAGGGATTCGTCCTCGATATGACGGAGAAGCGTCGTGCCGAAGACGAAATGCAGCGGCGCAACCGTGAACTCAACGCGCTGAATGCAATGGCCGTGGTTGCGGCGCAGTCTTTCGATTTAGATGAGATTCTGAACCTGACACTCCGCCAAGTGGTCACTCTGTTCGGTGCCGAGAGCGGCACAGTTTATCTTTCTGATACGGATTCTCCGACCTACCGCCGCCGCGCCGCCTGGGGGCCGCGAAGTCGCGATAAGGTGCGCCCGGCAGAGATCTCGTTTGCCGAGGGCTTCGGCGATCTTGTGATACGCTCCCGTGCCGAAGTCGTGACGGCCGAGTATCTTCCTCACTTGCCCGCCAATGTTGCCGAATTCATGCGCTCCGACGCCGAACGCTCGTGGATCTGGATCCTGTTCTGGGCCAAAGATAGTCCCGTCGGCCTCATGGGCCTTTGCAGCCATCTCGGATATCAATACTCCTCGAACGACGAGAACCTGTTGGTTGCCATCAGCCGCCAGCTGGCCACCACAATTGAGAAAGTCCGGTTGTACGAGGAAACCTGCCGCGCTTACGAGGATCTGCGCAAAACTCAGGAACAACTCTTGCAGAGCGAAAAGATGTCGGCCGTTGGCCAGCTGATCGCTGGCGTGGCCCACGAGCTCAACAACCCGTTGACCGCAATCCTCGGTTACGCGCAGCTTCTCGAGACCGAAGGCCTGAACCCGCGTGCGCAGGATTTTGTCAGCAAACTATTTAAGCAGGCGCAGCGAACTCATCGGGTCGTGCAGAACCTGTTATCTTTCGCGCGACAACGCAAACCGCAGCGCGACGATGTCGACGTCCGCAAGGTACTGGAAGAGACTCTCGCTCTGCGCGACTACGATCTGAAGATCAACAACATCAAGGTCGAGAGTAATTTGCCCACAGAACCGGCCATGGTGGTTGCCGATCCGCACCAGATCGAACAGGTTTTCCTGAATATCATCAACAATGCGGTAGACGCCATTCTCGAGACCGGACGCAACGGAAGCCTGAAAATCCGAGTCAGCACCCAAAACGGTCATGTCTGCACGCAATTCAGCGACGACGGCGCGGGCATCAAAGACCCTAAGCGCATCTTCGATCCGTTCTATACCACCAAGAATGTCGGCAAAGGCACTGGCCTTGGACTCAGCATCTGCTACGGGATTGTGAAGGAACATGGCGGCGATATCACGGCGAGCAACAACCCCGAGGGCGGCGCAATCATTGAGGTCAGGCTGCCTGCAGCTGTGGCTGCGATGCCGGAACCGGAGGCCGCGAAGACCGCTCCTCGCCAGCACGAGCATGCCGTACACGGCCGCGTGCTGCTGGTGGAGGAAGAAGAGGCCGTTTTGGAATTCGAGCGCGACGTTCTAACCGGCGCCGGAGCGACTGTCGTCACGGCAAAAAATGCTGAGGACGTGAAGACACGGTTACTATCAGAACCGTTTGACGCCCTCATCATGAATGGCAAAATGCCGGGCGAGTGGAGCGCCAGAGAATCCCATCCGTGGCTCAAACAGAATTGCCCCGGCATGGAGACCCACGTTCTGTACACCTTTTCGAACAACCTAGAGCCCGGCGAAGGGCGCACTTTCCTCCAGGAAAACAACATTCCCTATCTTGTCAAGCCGTTCGAAGTCGCAGAACTGATTAGCCAGGCACGACGGTTGCTTGTGAAGGCTCAAGCGGCCGGAGCTGGCTCTGACTAGAACGCCAGCATCGGTCGACCAATCACTATTTTCCCTTGTACGTCTTCGGCGAGCCAATTCCCGTGCATTGATCAAATCCGACGGTGCACCGAGGATCGCCTTGGGTGATGTCGTTGAAATTATCGAAGTATAAAGTCGGATACGCCAACTCCCGATACATCGCCGTAAGCTCGATTACGCTGCTCTTGGCCTTATGCGCTGCCGCATTCACAATCCCCGCGAAGGTCGGAGAAGCCCAACTCGTGCCTCCCACGGAATACCAGCCTCCCTCGAGATATATCGGGGCACAGCAGAAATCGGAGGCAACATCGGGATATCCGCGATGCGATCCCACCACATTTGCCACCCCGTTCTGATACGCCGGCCTTGGTTCGTAGGGACTGAGGTCGCCGCCCCCGGCGCCAGTGTAATAGACCTCATTCACAAAATTGCCACCCTGATCGCGATTGAAGTACGTGCCACCCACCGAGACAACATTCGGCGATGCGCCGGGATAAATGCTCACACCTAACCCACTGTCGCCGCTGGCGGCAAAGAAGACCACGCCCTTCGTCATAAAGTACTTGTCCCAGGACAATTCCTGACTCACTTCCGGATCGCCCCAGCTCATACTGACCACGCCCCCACCTGCCTCAGCAACCAGTTTGGCGGCAAGTTGCACTGCTGCCCAAGTTGGGTCGGTATTCACCTGGACAGACTCGACCAGATAAATTTTTGCTTGCGGGGCCATCGCGTGCGCCCACTCAATGTCGAGCGCCTCCTCCACGAGCCAGTTTGAGTAGATCGGGGGCTTTTGTGTTCCCGGCCAAGTCACGGTCAGGTCCGCTGCCGGAATTCCATAGTACGTTGAAAACGCCGCCAGATCCTGGGCCGCAGTTGGATAGTGCCCGGCATCCACGATCGCGATCGCGCCCCAGCCTCCCGAAGGCACGGTCGTGCTGGTGGCTACTGGGCATCCAGATGGTCCGCTTACCAAGTGGTATACACACGCCACCGAGCCGGGCGTCTCTACTCCCGGAGGCGGCTGCGGCGCTGCCTGGTCGGAGTCCACAAAGAAATAGTTCGTGTGATGGCGGCCGATCTGCGGAATGCTCGATTCAGGGATGATGATTCTATGCCCGTTGAACACGGCCTCTCGGTTCTGGGAGAAAGCCCTGGAAACACTTATGCCAAAGAACAACCCGACCACCAACATAATGACCGCGATTGCCTTTAATGTGGTGAGGAAACCTTTCATTGTCGAACTCCTGCCTGCATTCGTGAATTCTGCAGTGCGTAATCATGCCCGTTAGCGAAAGCAAAAGCAAGGCTTTGAGCAGCCCGAAAACGCACAGCCGTCCACAGGTTCGGCCTTCGGACGTGCGTTAAACTACTGATAGACCCCATGTCCCAATTCGTCCACCTGCACCTGCACACCGACTATTCCCTTTTGGATGGCGCCTGTGACGTCGAAAAACTCTGTCAGCGCGTGCAACAGTTAGGCATGCCGGCGGTGGCCATGACGGACCATGGCAACATTTTTGGCGCCGTGCATTTCGTCAATGCCGCGCACAAGTACGGTGTAAAGCCGATCGTCGGCTGCGAGCTATATGTCTGCAAGAAAGATGATCACCGCGCGGCCCCGGAAGGCGACACCTACAACCACCTGCTGGTTCTCGCAGAAAACGAAGAGGGATACCGCAATCTGGTCAAAATCACCTCCGAGGCATCGCTGCATGGCTTTTATTACAAGCCTCGCATCAGCAAGAAATTCCTCGCCGAGCACTCTCGCGGACTGATCGGCCTGTCGGGATGCCTGAAGGGGGAAATCGCCGAACGCCTGGTAGAAGGCAATTACGAAGCGGCCCGCACCGCAGCCGGCACCTTCTCCGACATCTTTGGCAAGCAGAACTTCTTTCTCGAGATTCAAGATCAAGGACTCGAACTCGAGCATCGCATCCATCCCGGACTATTCAAGCTGGAAAAAGATCTTGGCCTTCCACTCGTCGCGACCAACGACAGCCATTACCTGTGCGAGGACGATGCCCACGCTCAGGACGTGATGGTCTGCATCCAGACCGCTAAGTCAATCCGCGATACAGGTCGCATGAAGTTCGAAGGTACGCAGTTCTTCGTCAAGAACCGCGACGAGATGTATCGGGTATTCAAGGACTCGCCCGACGTGCTTTCACGCACGCTCGATATCGCTGAGCGCTGCAGCCTGCGCATTGAGAAAGTAGCGAATCCCTTCCCGGAATTTGAAGTTCCTTCCGGGTACACGATCGACACCTACTTTGTTCACGTCACGCGTCAAGGTTTTGCCCGGCGATTGGAAACACTGCGGCCACTGTGCGAGCAAGGCAAGCTCAAGCACTCGTTGACTGATTACGAGCAAAGACTCGAACGCGAACTCGGGATCATTCAACAGATGAAGTTTCCTGGTTATTTTCTTATTGTCTGGGACTTTATCCGTTACGCGAAAGAGCACGGTATTCCTGTGGGGCCGGGCCGCGGCTCAGCTGCCGGATCGCTCGTCTCGTACGCACTGGGCATCACCGATATCGACCCGCTGCAGCACGAATTGCTTTTTGAACGCTTCCTGAATCCCGAGCGCGTGTCCATGCCAGATATCGATATCGATTTCTGCATGAACCGCCGCGGCGAAGTTATCGACTACGTTACCCGCAAGTACGGCCGCGACAATGTTGCCCAGATCATCACATTTGGCACAATGGCGGCGAAGGCTGCCATAAAAGACGTCGGCCGCGCCATGGATATCCCGTACGCCGACGTTGACCGCATCGCGAAGATGGTTCCCACCCAGCTAAACATCACGCTGGAGCAGGCCATTGAGGATTCTCCTCAACTGAGGGAGGCCATCGAAAAAGACGGTCAGATTCGCGAACTGTTCCAGACCGCAAGGAAACTTGAAGGCCTTGTACGCAACTCCGGGGTCCATGCCGCCGGAGTCGTGATCTCACCTCGTCCGCTGACTGATCTGGTCCCGCTCCATCGCACCAAGAACGACGAAATCGTGACCGCCTACGATATGGTCGCCATCGAGAAGATGGGGCTGTTGAAGATGGACTTCCTCGGCCTGACGACGCTCACGATTTTGACCGATGCCCTCAAGCTTATCGAGCAAAAGCGCGGTAGTCCGCTAACACTGGAAGAGATTCCGCTGCAGGACGAAGAGACCTATCGCGAGGTATTCCACAAGGGCCTGACGTCCGGAGTCTTCCAGTTTGAATCGCATGGCATGCGGGACGTACTTCGCAAATATCAGCCCAACTCGATCGAAGATCTTACCGCTCTCAACGCGCTCTACCGTCCGGGCCCGATCCAGGGCGGCATGATCGATGACTTCGTCGACCGCAAGCACGGGCGCAAAAAAGTCGAGTACGACTTGCCCGAACTGAAAGAAATTCTGCAGGAAACCCTGGGCGTAATCGTGTATCAGGAACAGGTGATGCAGATCGCGAACCGTCTCGCCGGATACTCTCTAGGAGATGCCGATCTGCTCCGCCGCGCCATGGGCAAGAAGAAGGTGGAAGAGATGGCGCTGCAGCGCGAGCGCTTCGTCCAAGGTGCCGCTGAGCGCAAATATCCGCCAAAGAAGATCGAGAAGATTTTCGATCTCATGGCCCAATTCGCCGGATATGGCTTCAACAAATCCCACTCGGCGGCCTACGCCTTGCTCGCCTATCACACCGCCTACCTGAAGACGCATTATCCGGTCGAGTTCATGGCGGCGCTGCTGACGTCGGTCACCGGTTCCACCGACGACGTCGTGAAGTACATCAACGAATGTCGCGAGATGGGCATCACGGTCGAGGCTCCCGACATCAATGTTTCCGACGCAAACTTTACGCCTCATGGCGAATCGATTCGGTTTGGCCTTGGTGCAGTGAAGAACGTCGGTGGGAATGCAATAGAGTCCATTGTGGCTGCGCGGAAGAAGCTTGGACGATTCAAATCCATCTTCGAATTCTGCGAGAACGTCGACCTGCGCCTCCTGAACAAGCGCGTTCTCGAGTCGCTGATCAAGAGCGGCGCGATGGATTCGATGGGCCGGCGCGCCCAACTTATGGCCGTCCTCGATAAAGCGATGGAACAGGCTCAAAAAACGCAGCGGGACGCGGAATCCGGCCAGCATGGGCTCTTTGGTGTTTTCCAGCAGGACGAGCCTGAGGCTCAAAACGACCATTTGCCAAATATTCCCGACTGGGACGAGCACGTGCGCTTGTCGGCCGAAAAAGAAATCCTGGGATTCTTCATCAGCGGCCACCCTCTCGAAAAATACAAAGACAAGTTGCAGGATCTCCAGGCACTCACTATTGAAGAGATCGGTGGCATGACCAAGTCCACCGGCAAAGACGAGACCATCGTCACTGCAGGGATTATCAGCAACGTGCGTGTGCTCAAATCGAAAAAAGGCGATTTCTACGCGCAGACCACGCTCGAAGACATGTCCGGCTCGATCGATATGATCGTCTTCCCCGAGGCCTTCAAACGGTTAAGCGAGAAGGTCAAACTGGAAGTCCCAGTACTGGTGAAGGCGGGCGTCCGCATCGAGGAAGGTTCCAACCCGAAAATCACCGCGGCCGAAATCATGCCTCTCGAGGACGCCAAAGTTCCCCTGCCCCGCGCCATCCGGGTGCGCATCCCTCTCGAATCCGCCGGCGAGGCCACCATCGACACCATGCACAGCCTCTTCTTGGAACGAAAAGGCGAGGCAAAAGTGCTCTTCGACGTTGAGCGTCAGGGGGATTTCATGGTGGTGATGGAAGCGGAAGGCTATAATGTCGTTCCAGACCGTAATTTCATTGCCCGCGTCGAACAGCTGTGCGGGCGCGGTAGCGTCCGCATTATCAGCTGACTGAGAGCATGCCACCAACCGAAAAGGCACAGCAGGAACTGGAACAGATTGAGCGGCAGGTCGCCGAAATGGAAGCCGGCGAAACCGACGATGCCACCCGGCGTCAAATGATCAAGTTGCAGGACCGGATCGACACGCTTCGCCGCGAGATGAACACACCGCCGACCGCATGGCAAAAAACCGAACTGGCGCGGCATCCGCAGCGTCCGCAGTCGCTCGACTATATCGAGCGCCTGTTCACAGATTTCAGCGAAATTCACGGCGACCGCGGTTTCGGTGATGACGCCGCGATCGTGTGCGGCATGGCCCGCTTCCATGGAGAAGAAGTGCTCGTGGTAGGCACGCAAAAAGGGCGCGACATGAAGCAGCGTGTCTATCGCAATTTCGGCACTCCGCATCCTGAAGGCTACCGCAAGGCGATTCGCGTAATGCAGATCGCAGAAAAGTTCCGTCGGCCTATTTTCACTCTTGTGGACACCGACGGTGCATACCCGGGCATTCATGCGGAAGAGCGGGGCCAGGCGGAAGCCATCGCATACAACTTGCGGGAGATGGCGCGGCTGGAAGTCCCGATCATCGCCACGGTCATCGGTGTTGGCGGCAGCGGCGGGGCATTGGCCATTGCCGTCGCCGACCGCGTGTTAATGATGGAGAATTCCATTTATTCGGTGATTTCCCCGGAAGGCTGCGCAGCTATCATGTGGCGCGACTCCTCCAAGAAAGAACTTGCCGCAGAGGCCATGCGCATCACCGCGACCGACCTCAGCGAGTTGGGCTGTATCGACGATGTCGTTCCAGAGCCAGAAGGCGGAGCGCACCGCGACTACGAGGTCGCGGCGAACCTGCTCGACGCCAGCCTGCAGAGGCATCTCGCCGAATTGAAGAAGCTCTCGACCTCCGAATTGATCGCATCACGATATAATAAGTTCCGGACCATCGCTCAGTTCTACAAGACTGAATCCTGAGTCGGCGGACGTCCCCTCGTTCGAAAGCAGATTCCTCCGAGCCACAGGTGGGCGAATGGCCGCGACTGGCGGGCAAGACCGCCGTATAATGAATATGTTTCCTCCTTCGCAATTCACAAATTATGGGCAATCGGGTTCTGCCCGCCTACGAAAAGGAAGGTGTTGGGATGGCCACTACTGATGTCGTGCCCCGGGAATCGGCCGGAGGCATGGCGAAGCAGCGAATCGTCAATGACATGAGCATTCAAGTCGCGACGGTCAACGGCTCTGGTTCGCAAAGTTCAAATACGGTTCTGTTACGCAGTATTTTTCAAATGGGCGTGCCGGTCTCCGGCAAGAACATGTTTCCCTCGAACATCGCCGGACTGCCCACTTGGTACACGATTCGCGCCAACAAGCACGGATACATCGGCCGCAAGAAGGAAATCGATTTCCTCGTGGCGATGAATCCCGAGACAGCGACGGAAGACACAATGTCTCTGGCTCCAGGGGCTTCGGTTCTTTATGACGAGCCGCTCGCGCTGCACAAACTTCGCAACGATCTGATTTTCTACCCCGTGCCCTACGACAAGCTCGTCGCACAGGTCTGTCCCGAGGCCAAGCTGCGCAAACTTGTCAAGAACATGGTGTACGTCGGAGTAGTAGCCAGCCTGCTGACGATCGACATGGCCGAGGTCGAGAAGGCTATTCGCAAGCAGTTCGCAAAGAAAGTAAAAGCTGCCAACCTGAACTTGGCGGCAGCGCAGGCCGGCTTCGACTATGCTAAGGCCAATCTTGAAAAGCGCGGTACCTTTTACATTGAACGCATGGATAAGACCGCGGGCAAAATCATCATCGATGGCAATTCCGCAGCCGCTCTCGGCTGCATGTTCGCCGGATGCACAGTCGTCACCTGGTACCCTATCACGCCTTCATCGTCTTTGGTCGAGACCATGATCGAATATATGAAGGAACACCGCATCGGCCCCGATGGGAAAGCCACATTCGCCATTGTGCAGGCAGAAGATGAGCTCGCCGCGATCGGCATGGTCATCGGCGCCGGATGGGCGGGAGCTCGAAGCATGACGGCGACCGCCGGTCCCGGCATCTCGCTAATGGCGGAATTCGCGGGCCTCGCTTATTACGTTGAAGTTCCGGGTGTCATTTGGGACATTCAGCGCGTCGGCCCCTCCACCGGACTTCCCACCCGCACTTCGCAGGGTGACATCCTCTCGACCGCATTCCTGTCCCACGGCGACACGAAAAACATCATGCTGATTCCCTGCTCCGTCGAGGAGTGCTTCACCATGGCAACAGAGGCATTTAACCTGGCGGAACAATTCCAGACGCTGGTCTTCGTCATGTCCGATCTCGATCTCGGCATGAACAACTGGATGGCGGATCCCTTCCCTTACCCGACAGCTCCGATTAAACGTGGCAAGGTTCTCAGCAAAGAAGATCTAGATCGTCTCGGTGGTTTCGCTCGATACAAAGACGTTGACGGCGATGGCATCGGATACCGAACACTCCCCGGAACATCCCATCCTGCCGCCGCTTATTTCGCGCGTGGCAGCGGACATAATGAGAAGGCACTGTACAGTGAGCGCGCCGACGATTTCGAAAACAACATGGAGCGCTTGAACCGCAAGTTCGAAACCGCGCGGTCCTTCGTTCCGCGGCCCGAAATCACTAAGAGTAATAATGCCGGCGGCGACAAAGTTAAGATTGGGATCATCGGTTACGGCACTTCGCACTGGGGCATCACCGAGAGTCGTGACCAACTTCGCGACGAATACGGCATCGAGACCGACTATCTCCGGCTCAGGGCATATCCGTTCACCCGTGAGGTGCACGAGTTCATCGAGCAGCACGAGCACATCTATATGGTCGAGCAGAACCGCGATGCACAGATGCTCAGCCTGCTCAAGCTCGACCTCAAACCCGAATTAACGACTCGTCTGCGCAGCATCGCGCATATCACCGGACTGCCGCTGGATGCGCGGTCCATCACCGACGAACTGACCAGCATGGAGGGTAAGTAATGGGAACCACCACGGTTGAGCAAGGCGCAGCTGCACCGGGACCGAAGACAAACCGCATCGGCCTTACGGTTATCGATTACAAGGGTGGCAAGACGACTCTGTGCGCTGGATGCGGGCACAACGCGATCTCAGAACGCATCATCGAAGCCATGTATGAAATGGGCGTCGAACCCGAGTACGTCATCAAGCCCAGTGGTATTGGGTGTTCGTCCAAGACGCCCGCTTACTTTCTGAGCCGCTCCCACAGCTTCAATGCCGTTCACGGACGCATGCCGTCCGTTGCCACAGGGGCCCTCCTGGCAAATCGCAAGCTTGTTTGCATCGGCGTGAGCGGCGATGGTGACACGGCTTCCATTGGCATCGGTCAGTTCATGCACCTCATGCGGCGCAATTTACCGATCATCTACATCATCGAAGACAACGGTGTATACGGTTTAACCAAAGGTCAGTTCTCCGCGACGGCCGATCTCGGTTCAAAACTGAAGACCGGAGTGGTCAACGATCTTCCTCCGATTGACACCTGTGCGCTTGCCATTCAACTTGGCGCCACGCTGGTGGGACGCTCCTTCTCGGGCGACAAGCGCCAACTCAGCGCAATGCTGAAGGCCGCTATTGCACATAAAGGCACCGTTATGCTCGACGTCGTGTCCCCCTGCGTGACCTTCAATGATCATGAGGGTTCGACCAAGTCCTACAAATACGTCAAGGACCATGAAGAGACGCTGCAGGAAGTCAGTTTTGTTCCGCACTTTGAGGAGATCGATGTCGAGTACGATCCGGGATCGACGATTCAGGTCACGATGCACGACGGTTCGCGCCTTCAACTTCGCAAACTCGAAGAGGATTACGATCCCACCGACAAAATTCGCGCAATGAGCCGCCTGACCGAAGCCCACGATAAAGGTGAGGTACTGACGGGTGTTTTTTACGTGAACCCCCAGGCGCCAAATTTTATCGACATGCTGAACGTCGTGGATCAACCCCTGGCAACGCTACCGGATTCGATGACGCGTCCGCCGAAAGAAGTCCTCGACGCCTGCATGGAAGAATTGCGGTAGCAGCATTGCCGCAAAAATGAAGGCCTCCGATCAGGAGGCCTTTTTAATTTGAGCTGAAATTGCTTTAGGCTGTCTTACGCCTTGGTTCGCCGCTGTGTTCTGGGTTCTCTCCCGGCTCGGGAAAATCAGTATCTGCATCTTTTAACATCGGATCCTGATCCCGATGTCCAAGTTGGTCTTGCATGCCCGTGTTTCCGGGGATCTTGTGATCTTCCGTTTCCGTTGCGCCCTTTGCAGTATCCTGGTCATCGTTGCTGTGTAACATGATTTCTCCCTTATGATAACCGGGGCCACCACATGGCCGATGAGAGCCGCCCCGTTAAGAGTTAGTCTATTCTTGTGGAAACTCGAATAGAATAGAGTTCTTTATGCAGAGATTCGTGGGGAATCTATGAAGAAGCTCTTTCTGTTTCTGACGCTTTTCGTACTTCCGAGTACGTTCGCCTTGGCCGACACCTCGTCAGCAGTTCTCGTGCCGACAAAGCACAACGTTCAGCGGCATCACGCACACAAGGCTACCAGACATCACGCTCCGAAGCATCCGCGCCGCCGGGTATAAATCTTGGCTAGCTTTGCGGTTCAGAGTTTTCAGCTGCGCCGTTCTCGCCGCGAGTTGATACCCCCAGCTTCCGTAACCGATCGCGAGCCTGCAAGGCCTCAGGAGAGTGCGGATAGCGCTGAATTAGGTGTCGCAACTCGGTCACACCGTCATCCTGCTTGCCTAGTTCAACCAGCGCAAATCCCTTTTTGAGCTGGGCAGAGGCCGCTTTGTTTCCACTCGGGAAGTTCTGTAACACCTGATCATAGCTCTGCACGGCTTGCTGGTAGTTCCCCTGTTTGAACTGAATCTCACCCAGATAATAGTAGGAGTTTCCCGCCAGGTCTGTATTCGGATAAAACTTGATGTAATCCGAGAATTCCTGTGATGCCAGGTCGTTCTTGCCGCCATTGTAGTCGCGCAAACCATTGTTGTACAGCACGTCTGGGGGGGGCGCCTGAGCCAGCGCTTGCTGTTGCTGTTGTTGCTGGGACTGCTGCGCAGCAAAACTCTGCTGCGTTGCCTGCATGTCTTCCAGCTGCTTGGTCACTTTAGCCAGGCGCACCTTGAGTTCGTCCAAGGTGTCGTTGAGCGCTTGAATCTGTCCGGAGAGTTGGTCGGTTTTCGTTCCACTATCCGCCTGCTGTTTTTGCAACGTGGTCTGCAAAGCGGTCAGAGCAACCACCAGTTTATTGACCGAGTCCGCGTCTCCCTGCACCAGATTGTTCATCACACCCATGCGCTCGTCGAAGCTGCGCTGCATGGCAGTCATCTGCTCTTGCAGTTGCTGGACCTGGGTCTGCAGCTGGATCATTTCCTTGCTGACGCCCCAGGCAGGGGCAGTCGACAGCCAGAGCATTGCGAGCAGTGCGATAAACGCGGACACATGTCGTGTTTTCATGAGTGTTTTCCTGGGTACATCAGTTTAGATGCTTTGATTTTCCCACAGACGAGGTAGATTCCGCATAGAAAGGACAAGCGGGAACCGGAACACTCAACGGGAAGAAGCAATGCAGTTTACAAACCGCAGCATAGACATCTATGCGCGAGTTAAGAAGGGGGATGCCACCGGCATCCCCCGCTAATTCGTTACTTCTGATAAACAAGGTGACCACGGCGATTCTGCTGCCAGCAAGCCTCATTGCTCTCTGTGCAGAACGGTTTCTCCTTGCCGTAGCTGATCGTCTTAATCCGGCTCGCATTGATTCCCAAGGTAGTCAGCGCGTTCTTCACCGCGCTGGCACGCTTGTCGCCCAATGCCAGGTTGTAATCGGTCGATCCGCGTTCGTCGCAGTGTCCCTCGATCGTGAAGTTGACATTCGGGTGCTGACTCAGGAACTGCGCATCCGCCTGAAGCGACGCTTGCTGATCAGAACGAACGTCGGACTTGTCATAATCGAAATACACATCCTTGATGTTTTGCGAGAACAAGTCCTCATCCGTGACTGTCGGAGCCGCCGGAGGTGGTGGTGGCGGCGGCTGGGTCACCGTTAAGCGGGCCGTAGCCTCCTGCGTACCACCCGAACCCTTGGCCGTCAAATGATAGGTAGTTGAGTCCGAAGGCGAAACGCTCTGCGAGCCATTAGGCTGCACAGCGCCAATACCATCAATCGACACGTCGGTGGCATTGCTGGTCTGCCAACTCAATGTGGCAGACTGCCCAGGTTGGATGCTGCTCGGATCGACCGAGATCGATGCGGTTGGGGCCGGCGGTGGCGGAGGCGGTGGTGGTGGCGGCGGTGCCGCTTTCTTCTTGCAAGCGCCCAACATGAGCAGGGCGCTTAGTCCGATTATAAGAAACAACCATTTCATGCTTTGCTTCACTTTTATATTCCTCCTGCGACCCCAAAGTTTGCCCCCCGGGGCCAGACGAAGTTATTTACTATTTCCAACTCCAATTCGGTTGCGAATTGTGTCCTGTAAAAGTCAATTGCTGGACTTTCGATCCATCTGCCAACATCGTCCAGATCTGCAGGCTTCCCGTGCGGTTCGACTGAAATACGATATGCCGTCCGTCCGGCGACCATGATGGGAAGTCGTTGCGTCCACCATCATGCGTAAGCTGCACCCATTGCTTGCTCGCAATGTCCATCAGGTAAAGATCAGAAGCTCCGGGCTCACCCGGTCCATATTTCCGCACCCATGCGAGTGTCAGAAATTGTCCGTTCGGCGCCCAGTTGGGCGAAACCGCGTACCCCTGATCTGTCATGCGCTGCTGGTTCGTGCCATCGGATTCCATCGTGTAAATTTGTGGCAAACCCGTGCGACCGCTCACAAACGCAATCTGACCGTTCGTCTTTCGATTCCATACTGGCGATACATCCGGCCCTTTGTCCGTGGTCAAACGATGGGCGTTTCCCCCGGAAGCATCAGCAACATATATTTCCGGGTCGCCCGCCCGCGAGGAAGAGAAGGCGATTTTCGTTCCATCCCCCGACCATGCGGGCGACAAATTTGTTCCACCCATATGCGGAAAGCTCACCATCCTGTTTATTTCGAGGGAGTACATCATAATCTCCCATCCCGTCTTTGTCAGTGCGCTAAATGCGATCCGCGATCCGTCAGGAGAAATTCTTGGCGACAAAGCGATTGAGCCCAGGTGAGTGATCTGGTGCTGGTTGGACCCGTCATAATCCATCGCCCAGATTTCTTTGTGCCCAGTACGATCGCTCACGAAATAGATTTGGGTTTCCGCAATGCCCTGAATTCCTCCACCGAGCCGAAAGATAATCTCGTCTGCAAACTTGTGCGCCATCAATCGCGCTGCAGCATCACTCGCGACATCCGTATATTGCTTCCCAAGGACTTGCGGCGACTGTGTATTCTTGACGTCATACAGCCAGCCCTGCACCGTAAGGTTCCCGCTGGCGACTCCAAGATTCCCGAAAGCCAGCATTGCGGCATTCGGCGGCGGAGCATTCCACGCCAGAAAATTAACTTCTGTGGGCTGCCCGGGTACCTGCAGTGGATAGAAACTCTTCGAGACGAGTTCGACCACCCCCGACACATCGAGGTCATTCCACAACGTGTCGTTGAAAGTCTTAAGAAGAGCCGTGTTTTGGGGATCGCCTGTAGAAGGCTTGAAGTCCGGAACCGCCAGGCGCACTTTATCCACGCCCAGGGCTGTTCCAGTTTTTACCCAGTCTTGCGCTTCGAGCGCAGATGTAAACAGGCAGCAAATACAGAAAAGGACGAGCAAGATTGCCAGCCTGTGGGAACCGCGTAGCCGGCGTCTGAAAAGTGAACTATCGCCCTCGTCCATTCGTGGAGAATAGGTTTTGCTGTGACACAATATCGTATTCCGATAGGATTCGCTTTGCAAACGATTGCTCGTAAATTTGTTACGATTCATCACCTAACTTCCCCATTCTGCACTTGTTTTCGGCCACACTCACCCCCGCGCATCCGGTTGGTAACCAGTCGGAGGTACAGCAACTCACTTCTTGTAATCGAACCAGTACTCGACTGAAATCTTGTTCCCCGAATAATCCGGGGGAAGCGGACCGAACGTATCGATTCGCTGTAACGCACGAACGGCTGAGATATCCAGAGAGGGAACACCGCTTGACTGCTCCACCCGCTCATTCATCGGGTGCCCGTCGTGCGCAATATCGAAGGTGATGTACACGCGCTGCGCAGATGTGATTCTCGGATCAATCTCATACTTAAACCAGTTCTCCGACACCTTGCGCTGAATCACCTGCACGTACCATGCGTACTTCGTTCCGAAGTCTCCACCCCCGCCCGTAATTCCGAAGCCACCTTTCGCTCCGTTGGCACTGAACGTTCCGTAGGGACCGCTCACCGGCCCACCCTCACCAAACGCGACTCGATTGTCTTCCGGCTCCGGAGCTGCTTGCGGCTGCTTCGTCGATGCAGTCTCCTGCTTTTTTTTCGGTTTGATCTTGGCGTTCTTGCCTTGGAGATCGATTGCGTCTGGCTCTTTTTCCTGGACCTTAGGCTGCGACTGCGTCACGCCCTTCGATTCATTGGCCAGCACATTCTGCGTCGGAGCCGGGTTCGCAGGAAGAGGAACGGTGCTCACCAAAGTGGCTCCGATCGCCTCTCCGCCACCGCCGGCGCCCCATGTGTCTCCACTGGTGCGATTGAGGAGCGCGGTATACAGCAGCAAAAGAGCGGTAACACCGACGTGCAGCCCCGCTGACCATGCAATCGCACGTCCCCAGCGGTCGTGCTCGAAATAGATCTCAGTGCTTGCCACTTTGCTCCAGAGGCTGAGTCACAATACTCACGTTGGCAAATCCGGCCTGCTTCACCGCATCCATGATGGTTGCAAAGGCGCCAAAAGGGACATTCTCATCCGCCCGCACAAAGATGGATTGGCTCCGTGGATCGCGAATTCTTTGCCGAAGTTTGGCTCCGATCTCGTTGATGTTGATGGCATCGTTCCCTAAGAACACGCGCTGATCTTTATTGATCGTGATCACCAGTCGTTCTTCGGTAATCTGCTTGACGTACCGGGTCTTGGGAACGCTGACATCAATTCCCGACTGCAACACCGGAGCCGTCACCATGAAAATAATAAGGAGAACGAGGACCACGTCGACCAGCGGCGTGATATTGATGTCCGCCAGTGCGGTTTGCGTCCTGCCATTGGAAGTTGTAAAAGCCATCAGCGCCTCATGTCGGCCGGAACGGCCGCCGGAATCTGGGCTTGGCTGCCTTCTACGGCATTCAGCATTTCGAGAGCAAAATCGTCACTCCGAGCGGCAAATTCCCGAATGGATGATCCGATAAGGTTATAAGCAATCACTGCGGGAATCGCGGCTGCCAACCCAGCGGCTGTTGTGATCAGAGCTTCCGAAATGCCGGGTGCCACGGCTCGCAGTGTTGCCGCCCCCGCGGTTCCCAGCCCATGAAAAGCATCGATGATGCCCCACACCGTTCCGAACAATCCGACAAATGGTGTGACTGCCGCTGTAATCGCCAGCCAGGGCATGTTGCGTTCCAGTCGCGTGATTTCTTCGGACGCGCCGATCTGCATACCGCGCTGAATTGAAACCAGACTTCTGATCCCGCCAACCGCCGCAACCTGCCGGCGGTACTCCTCGTATCCGCCCTCGAACACGCCGACCAATGGGCTGGGCTTAAACTGATCCGCCACCGCGGCGATATCCTGCAAGCGTTGGGCCTTCCGAAACGCGCGCACGAAGCGCCCGCTCTGGGTACGCGCCCGCCGCACCAACCTCCATTTCGTGAGGATGATCGCCCACGAGATAAGGCTGAACGCCAGCAAGACGAGCAGGACTAGTTTGGCGACCGCGCCAGTGTTGGACAGCATGTCGACGATTTCGCCGCCGACGAACACTACCAGCAAGGGGAAAAATTGCATCGGGGTTTTGGAGAATACCTTTCGCGATTATAGATGAAGCGGGCCCGCGATTTTCCCACACGAACCTGATCTGGCAATGAAAGTTTTGCAGCAGTGCCATCAGTTTCTAGTCTTTTTACTAACCCTTGCACGTCCCTCGCCGAGTGATGCGTGCAACTACGCCTTTGCAGGAACCGCCAAGTTATCGATCAAATTTCTCAAATAGCCGCACAAGGCGCGGGAAGCCTGGTTGCTGTTTCCGGCCAGTTGAATTACCCGCGGCCAAAGCCATGGCCGCTGGATCGCAAACATCGCAAATCGGCCTTCGGAAAACCTGCCTTCCGCATCCACGAATCGCTCGGTTGCCGGAAACTCGAACCCCGCTTCGTCGGAGATTGCCTTCACCACTCCGAATGCCAGTCCACGAGCCTCGACGGCGCGGGCCACCGCAGCCGCTTCCATATCCACCGCCTCCGCACCAAAAGATTCGCGAAGCTTGGCTTTCTGCGCCGGACCCGCAACCGATCCGAAACTCACCAGCACTCCCGACCCGCGCTCCACTACCGTGCTGCTGGCATCCCCGGCATTGATGACACGCTGCGGATTTATGAGATCGCCGACCTTCAACTTCGGATCCAGTGCCCCGGCAAATCCGGCTGAATAAACCACCCTAGGCCCGAACCCGACGATCACGGCTTCGGCCGCTCGCCGTGCTGCGGCTGCGCCGATTCCTCCGCAAACCAGCACCACTTCGCCATTTTCGAAAAAACGAAACCGCCGTCCGTCGTGCTCTCTCTCTGTGACTCGCCATCTTCTAACGAGCGGACGCACTTCGCGCTCCAGCGCAGCTACGATCGCGAGGCTAGGCATATCCGTTCGCCTGGAACCACTCAACGGCTCGCCGCAACGCGTCATCGACCGGCACGATTTTCCATCCCAACTCGCGCTCGGCTTTGGCCGAACTGGCGAACATTTTCTTCTTGCCCATGCGGACCGTATCGATCGTGGCCCGCGGGTCGCCGTGCAGCATGCGGCCCGTGACCATTTCACCAAATACCCCGGCCGCAAACGCGATCGCATATGGCAACTTTAGTTTCGGAGAAGGTAATCCGGTAATGTCACGCAATTTATCCAGAATCTGTTTCAGCGTCAGATCTTCCCCGCCCAGGATATAGCGTTCGCCAGTCTTCCCTCTTTCGAGCGCAGCCACATGACCGCGAGCGCACTCTCTCGCATCCACGAGATTGAGCCCGGTTTCCACATACGCAGGAAATTTCCTCTTCAAGAAGTCGACGACAATTCGTCCCGTTGGGGTCGGCTTTACATCTTGCTCGCCGATGGGTGTAGTCGGATTCACCGTCACCACATGCATCCCGCTGCGGCCAGCCTCCATCGCAACCTGCTCGGCCATGAACTTCGATCGCTTGTAGTGCCCGATCATATCGGCCAAGGAAACCGGAGAATCTTCATTCGCCGGACACCCTTTGCTCGTAAAGCCGATCGTCGCAACGCTAGATGTATACACCACGCGGCGCACCGCATTCTTTCGCGCGGCTTCGAGCACCGCCCGAGTACCCTCCACGTTCGACCGGTACATGTCATTGGGATCACGCACCCAGAGCCGGTAATCAGCCGCCACATGAAACACGATGTCGCAGCCGGACATCGCTTTCCCAATCGATGCCAGATCACGCAGATCGCCGGTAACCGTATCGGCGTTCAGTCCCTGCAGATTTTTCAGATTGCTTGTAGGACGAACCAGCAATCGCAGGTTCGCTCCCTGCTCTCCGAGAGTGCGTGCGACGTGGGAGCCTAGAAATCCGGTGGCGCCTGTGACGAAAGCGAGCATTTAGCAGTTAGCAATTAGCATTCGGCCACCACGCCATTACTGGCTTTGGAGATATGCACCGGATTGGCTAAATGCCAATTGCCAAGTGCTAATTGCTGGCCTTCTCCATCACCTTCGCGCACGTCGTCAATGCCAGCAGCGGGAAGTACTGGCGGTACAAGTGGTACATCAAATAGAAGACGCGCGGGAAGCCCGTTCCCGTATAGAACTGCTCGTCCCACGATCCATCAGACCTTTGGGTGCGCATCAGATACGCGATACCCCGGGCCACGGAGTCGCTGCGTGTGTCGCCGGCCGCCAGCAAGCCCAGAATGGCCCATGCGGTCTGCGACGGTGTGCTGTCTCCCTGTCCGCGCAACGTTGGATCATCGTAGGAACCGACAGTTTCACCCCATCCTCCATCAGCGTTTTGCACCATCCGCAGCCACTCAGCGCCTTGTTGAATGCACGGCTCGTGCAGGTCCATCCCGATGGCATCGAGGCCGCGCAGCACTAAGGCCGTTCCGTAGATGTAGTTCACGCCCCATCGCCCGAACCAGCTACCATCGGGTTCCTGCTCGTCGCGGACAAACTGAATGGCCCGCTTCACCGCAGGGTTACTCTTGTCGTATCCGTAGGTCGCGAGCATTTCCAGAATGCGTCCCGTGATATCGACCGTTGGCGGATCCAGCATGGCGTTATGGTCGGCGAACGGCACGTATTGAAAAACCATGCGGTCGTTATCCTTGTCGAATGATGCCCAGCCGCCATTCTTGCACTGCATCGACAAGATCCAGTCGATGGCGCGCTGCACCGATTCCCGCTGGTAGCGACCGTTCGGATGCTCCACGCGGCTCAACGCCAGGCAAACCATCGCGCTGTCGTCGACATCCGGATAGAACTCGTTATTAAACTCGAAGTACCAACCACCCGGCTGCCCGTTCGGATTTTTTACTTTCCAGTCGCCGACGTTCCGCACCTGCTTTTGCAAAATCCAGTCGGCGCACTTCACCATGCGCGGATCATTCGCTGGAACACCTGCTTCGCCCAGTGCAAAGAGCGCGTATGCCGTGTCCCACACCGGAGACATGCAGGGCTGCATCCGGAACGTATCTTCCTCTTCGATCCCAAGTTTTTCGAACTCATCCATAGCGCGAATGACTTGCGGATCGTCCAGCGAATACCCCAGACAGCGCAGCGCAATAATTGCGTTCATCATCGACGGATAGATAGCTCCTAATCCGTCGCTCATCTCGAATCGCTCCAGCATCCACCTTTCCGCACTCTTCAGCGCGATGGAACGCAAAGGCCTCACGTGCACGCGCTCAAACCAATGCGTTACGCGATCGATCACTAAAAAGAAATTCCGCCACGAGACCAGTTTCTTCGCCCAGTGCAGATGCATCCGCGATTTGCGCATGCCGCCTACAAAAAGCTCCTCCACGCCCATTTCGTAAGGAATCTTCTTGAAAGGTTTTTTGGCGTAGCAGATCGAAAGCGGCACCAGAATGGCGCGCGACCACGACGAAATCTCGTAAATGTTGAACCAGAACCAGTTCGGAAAAAGAACAATCTCGGGAGGAATCGCCGGAACGGCGTCGTAATCGTACTGCCCGAAGAAGCAGAGATAAATCTTCGTAAACGTATTGACTTCGGTAACGCCGCCCATCTCCAGTATCTTCTCGCGTGCACGCTCCAAAGCCGGATGGTCGGCCGTGTATCCCGCGAGTTTTAGTCCGAAATAAGCTTTTACCGACGCGCTGATGTTCGAAGGACCGCCGGCGTAGATGCCCCATCCACCATCTTCGTTCTGATGGCGCAGAATCCAGTTCGCCGCCTTCTGGAAGCGCTCCTGATTGCCCGTGCCAAGCAACGTGTGGAGAAGGATGTAATCCGACTCGAGTGTGGTGTCGGCTTCCAGTTCCCCACACCAATATCCATCTTCGTGCTGCTCGGAGAAAAGGTATTTCCGCGCTGCCGCAATCGCCGCACTGACACGGCTGCCCAATTCTTCAATTTTTCCGAAGCGAAGCTGAGGATTAGAACCGAGACTTTTAGCAGCTAAACTAACGTCGGGGGAGTTATTGTCCATTTACTGCTCCATTAATTCGCGCTGGTCGGAGCCGCGGCAATCGCTTCCACGATCTCCGGCGGTAATCCAAACCGTACATTCTCGGGCATCACTTCCAATTCCTGGACGTTGCCAAAACCCTTTGACCGTAAGAACGCCACCGTTTCTTCCACAAGGTGTTCCGGAGCCGACGCGCCCGCCGTCAAGGCAATCGTTTTCACACCCTTTAACCATGCGGACTCAATGTCGTTGCAGCTGTCAATCAGATGGGCGTTTGTGCCAAGATTGCGCGCCACTTCCACGAGCCGGTTGGAATTGGAGCTGTTTTCAGAACCGACCACTAATAAGAGATCCGACTCAGAAGCCACCTGCTTCACCGCAACTTGACGATTCTCGGTGGCATAACAGATATCCTGCGCCGCCGGTCCCTTGATGTTGGGGAACTTTTTCTTCAGCGCCGCGATGATGTCCTTGGTTTCATCAAGGCTCAGAGTCGTCTGCGTCAGATAGGCGACGCGATTCGGGTCGGGAACGTCCAGTGACACCACCTGCTCCGGCGACCCCACTACCTGCGTCACCATCGGAGCTTCGCCGAGCGTCCCAATGACCTCGTCGTGATCCTTGTGGCCAATCAGGATCAGGGAATACCCTTCCTTGGCAAACTTCACCGCTTCCACATGGACCTTGGTCACCAGCGGACAGGTCGCGTCAATTACGCGCAACCCGCGCTTAGTGCTGTGCTCGCGGACCTCGGGCGACACGCCATGTGCGCTGTAAATAATGCGTTCGCCGTTCGGCACTTCGTCTTCGCTATCGACGAAGATTGCACCCTTGCCGCGCAACTCCTCCACAACAAAGCTGTTGTGGACGATTTCCTTGCGGACGTAAATTGGCGGACCAAACGCTTCCAGTGCGATGCGAACTACGTCGATCGCCCGCACCACGCCTGCGCAAAATCCTCGCGGCTTCAGCAGCAACAATGTCTTTTCGTCTGTATTGCCTAAAATTCCAGTCACGATATAAGTCGTCCCCTAAGCCATCCCCAAGACGTTGGTCCAACCCCGCTCTTGTATCGGGACTTAACCCCGATCACAGAGGGGGCTTCCACTTTTAAGGTTGGATGCAAACCAGCCACAGAAAATTGGTACCTTTAGGGTACACGATCCCCATTGTGGTTGTACCACTAAACTACCGAAAAAGAACCCCGATGGTCAACGTAAGCCACAGAAATGGCAAGGATTAGCAGCGAATGGTCGGTTTCTTGGGTCTATTGGCGATCTTCTTGAGCTACCAAAACCTTCTGCGCGACCTCTCGCACTCTGCGGGCTTCGAGCTGCGTGAAGGTACTTTCAAAAATGTCGTCCGCCGACCCTTTGGCCGCGACTTCAACCAGCAGGTCTAGGCTCCTGTAAAACCCGATCAGCGGTGCCGTGCTTCGTTCATAGGCTTCCAGCCGCACTTTGATTGATTCCGGACGATCATCTTCCCTGAGAAAGAGCCTGCTCTCGCAGTGATCGCATTTTCCGTCAACCTTCGGAGGTCGCTCGAGCACGTGATAGACCGCCTTACAGTTCTCACAGGTCCTCCGGCCACCCAACCGCGCCACAATCTCGCTGAACGGGAGCGTGTAATTCACAACGGCAGTCAGCTTTAGTCGTTGCTGATCCATCAATTCTTTCAGCGATTTCGCCTGCCCGAGGGTCCGCGGAAACCCATCCAGGATGAATCCGCCGCTGCAATGCAGACAACGGCTTCGTTCCCGGACCATTTCCCAAACAGTCGAATCGGGCACCAAGTCCCCCCGGCGCATGTATCCCAGAGCTTCTTTCATTGCTGGACTTTGTTCACAGTCCGGGCGGCTTCCTGCGGCGCGAAATACGTCTCCGGTCGATAAATGGCAGGCCCGCATATGCCGGTTCAGCAACTCTGCCTGCGTGCCTTTTCCCACACCCGGGGCTCCCAACAAAATCAGCCTCCAAGGCAATAAGGCTCCCTCCGGAATGGTCTCGCACCTGGCCGATGGTCCCTGTATCCAAGCCGCGCGGTTGTTGGTTGTACTCATGGCCTGAATGTAGGTTCGGCAACGCGCATACGCTGTGATGGAAATCACAGCCCGCGGAGCCCCGGAGCACATTTCTGACGGATGGCCCGATCGTGCCCCCAACTCCCCTCGCCGTGCCATTGTCGTTCCTGAGCGGCTATTGCACTATATTGCCGTCTTCCGAACACTAAGGTCAGCAACATGCTGGAACTAAGCTCAAGACGGACCACCAACCCCCAGGCCTCGGTCGCCATCGAGCCCCAGCAAATGCGGCGTCTTCTTATCGCCCTCGTCCTGCTGCTGGTAGCCTTGACCGCCGTTCTGATTAAAGACAGGGACTTCTGGTTTGGCGCCGGTTCTTCCACAATTGAACCCTACGAACCGGAAACTTCGGCACCTTCGCAGTCTCCCGTAAACCCCGCTGCTCAGCCGGCAAACACAGTTCAAGCACACGCCGGTAAAAAACAGATTTCTTCTGCCAAACCGGTCACAGAATCGAATCCTGAGGCCCCCGCGGTAACGGCCAATCGCACAATCCTGCCTCCGCTCGACGTGGAAGTCGTAGCTGGCAGCAAGCACAGCAAAGTTCATCCGGGAAGCAAGACCACGAATCTGCAGATCGTAACTCCGGAGACAAAGACCGTACCGCAGATTCAGGCTGCAACGAACGCAGCGCAGCGCGAGCCGATCGCCGACGCCTCGCAACCGGCGTATCCTCCGCTGGCGCAACATATGAATGTGCAGGGATCGGTAGTTTTAGAGGCCCTGATCGGGACGGATGGGATCATTCAGAATCTGCGGGTGACGAGCGGCCCTGCCATCCTGGCGTCAGCAGCCCAGCAGGCAATCCGTGAGTGGCGCTTTAAGCCAATCATGCAGAACGGTCAGGCCGTGGAATCCAAGGCTACGATCACCGTCAACTTCACCATCAAAGTGGCCGACAACTCCGCCAAAACCACGATCGCCGAGAGCCGGCCCGAGCAGACTCTCATCCTCACTCGCTAGTTTCTTGGCGAAGAACTTTCTCCGATAGTTCAATCCAGTAGCCCAGATCAGGCGTTCGCCTTGATCATCTGCTCCGCGTGTTTCCGGGAAGTCTCGGTCAGCTTCGCCCCGCTCAACATGCGCGCCACTTCCTCAGTACGTTCTTCGCCGGTCACCGGACGGATACTGGTTTTCGTCCTTCCGGCCGCCTCCCTCTTTTCGATCACAAAGTGCTGATCGCCAAACGTCGCAATCTGCGGCAGGTGCGTCACGCACAAAACCTGATTGGAGCGTGACAGCGACTTCAATTTCTTGCCGACTGCCTCTGCCGCTCGCCCGCCAATGCCAGTGTCAATTTCGTCGAACACCAGCGTTTTTTGCGATCCCCATTTCTCGCGGCCTTTTCCGGGCTTAGAGGACGTGGGAACTCTCCCTGCCTCAACGCTCGCTTTGAGCGCTAGCATCACACGCGACAACTCGCCACCTGAGGCAATGTGCTCCAGTTGCCGCATTGGCTCACCGGGGTTGGTGGAGATCATGTACACAACCTGATCGATACCAGACGCCGTCCAGTCCCGCTCTTCTTCGGATTGCGTCTTGTCGATCCGGAATGAAGACTTCATGGCTAAGTCATTGATCTGAGCCTCGACCGACTTCTCCAGCCTTCGCGCCGCCTCAGTTCTTTTCTTTGAGAGCGCACGAGCCGCCCGCAGATATTCATCGGCGGCGTTGTCCAGCTCTCCCCGCAACTGTCGCAGGATCTCGTCTTTATTCTCGACCTCTGACAACTTTCGCGAAACGTCGGCTCCGAACCCGATCACATCATCCAGGGACGGCCCGTACTTCCGCTTCAAGCGGTCCAGCAGTGCCAGGCGGTCCTCCACTGTCGCGAGATGCTCCGGGGACGCCTGAATCCCTCCCGCATAATCGCGTAGAGTCGCGCCAACGTCTTCTACGCTTATTCGCGCAGACTCGAGCGCGGCAAACGCCTCTTGGAATCTCGGCTCATAGCGTCCGAGTTCCTCGACCTGCTTCTGCGCCGCACGCAGCGTCGATGCCGTCGATCCGCTGCCTTCGTAAAGCAAATCAAAAGCATTCATCGCCGCGTTATAGATTTTTTCCGCATTGGAGAGCACGCGCTTTTCTGCTTCCAGCCTCTCGTCCTCGCCACTCAACAACCGCCCTTCCTCAATCTCCTTCTTCTGAAAAATCCAAAGATCGACGAGCCGTAACCGGTCCTGCTCTCCGCGCTCTAATTCGTCGATGCGCGAGCGGATTTCTTTCCATTGCGTGAAGGCCGCCGATAGCGGGGCAAGGTCGCTCCCTGCGAATGCATCAAGAAGTTCCAAGCGCGCCGGTCCGTCAAAAAGAAGTATGGATTCATTTTGGGCATGGATCACCGCCAGATGTGGCGCCAACTGCTTCAACACCGAAACGGTGGCAGGCTGGTTATTTACGAAGACGCGCCCTTTGCCTCCCAACGCAATCTCACGACGCAGAATCAATGTGCCGTCGTCCGATTCGTCCAGTCCGTTGGTGTCCAGTACTTTTTCAGCAGCCTTGTCCGCAATCCCTTCGACCTCGAAAACAGCTGAAATCACAGCCTTGTCGGCTCCGCCGCGGATCACGTCACTCGAAGCTTTGTCTCCCAGAAGCAGCGCGAGTGCATCAATCAGAATTGATTTTCCCGCCCCTGTTTCGCCGGTCAGCAGGTTAAGCCCGGGACCAAATTCCACCACCAGATTGTCGATGACAGCATAGTTTTCCAACCTGAGTTCAATCAGCACAAGTCACCTGGAACGTGGAGGTTGTGCGCAGCATAGCATGAAATTTTGCAAAAGCGCCGAGTTGCGCCATCTCGGTGTTAATCCCCCTTTTGAACCAAATCCCTTGTTATCATCATCTAAGACTTTTCCATGGCCATAGCTGGACAGTACTCGGTCCATACAGACCGCACAACTATTCCTGCGACAATGCAAGCCGCCGTCTACCGCGGAGTCAACGATGTCCGCTTGGAAACTGTTCCCGCTCCATCCATCGGACCAGGAGAGATGTTGGTACGCGTCCACTCCTGTGGCGTATGCGGTACCGACCTGAAGAAGATTTCTACTGGATCACATTCTGCGCCGCGCATCTTCGGTCACGAAACCGCAGGGATCGTCGCCGCCGTTGGTGAGAATGTCACTGCATACCGGCCCGGCGATCGTGTCATGGTCTTCCATCACATCCCGTGCCGTGAGTGTTTCTATTGCCGTAACAAAACCTTCGCTCAGTGCGCCACCTACAAGAAGGTCGGCTGCACAGCCGGTTTTGAGCCTTCAGGTGGTGGTTTTGCTGAATATGTCCGGGTGATGGACTGGATCGTGGAACAAGGTACCGTCCGGATCCCTGACGGTGTCTCGTTTGAGCAGGCTTGCTTTGTCGAGCCAGTAAATACTTGCCTCAAAGGCGTTTACGCCCTCAACTTGCATCCCGGGGAGACCGTGTTGACCATCGGTCAAGGGCCAATTGGCATCATATTAAGCGTCTTGTCAAAGCGGGCGGGGGCCACCTTAATTACTTCCGATTTGTATCCCGAGAGGCTTAGAATAGGTTCAAGTTTCGGACTAGACCTTACAATTGATGCATCGCGGACAAACGTCGTTGAGCGCGTTCGTGAATTGACCCAGGGTCGAGGTGCCGACGCAGTCATTCTTGCGGTCGGCGGAAATTCCCTGATTCGTACGGCGATGGATGCGGCCCGTCCCGGGGGTCGAGTGTTGCTGTTTGCGCAAACGCAGCACGGTGAAGCAGTGATTGACCCGGCTGCCATTTGCGTCGATGAGAAGAGTTTGGTGGGCTCCTACAGTGCGTCGGTCGATCTGCAGGAGGAATCGGTTCGTTTTGTGATGGATCGCGAAATGGATCTGGAACGGTTGATCAGCCATCGTTTTCCGCTTACCGAGTGCACACAGGCTTTAGATCTGGCTGCCCATCCGCAACCCTCTTCCATGAAGGTCGTGATTCAGCCCGGAAGTGCTTGGGAAGGAAACCAGAAGTGAATGGAAAAATGACGGCTGCCGTCCTGTACGGCAAAGAAGATCTGAAAATCGAGAAAGTACCCATCCCTCGCGTCGGTGACGGCGAGGTGTTGGTCAAGGTCCAAGTCGCCCTAACCTGCGGCACCGACCTCAAGGTCTATCAACGGGGCTACCACGCCCGGATGATCGTGCCTCCTGCGCTCTTCGGCCACGAACTGGCCGGAGTTATCGAGGAAGTCGGCGCGGGGGTGAACGGCTTCAAGAAAGGCATGCGCGTCGTCGCCCTCAACTCCGCGCCTTGCCAGATGTGCTTTTACTGCTCGAAGCATCAGGAGAATCTCTGCGAAGACCTGCTCTTCAACAATGGCGCTTATGCCGAATACATTCGCGTGCCGCGCCGCATTGTCGAAGCCAACATGCTGGTCATCCCGGCAAACGTCAGTTTCGAAGACGCAGCCATGACCGAACCGTTGGCGTGCGTCCTGCGGGGACTGCATGAAACCGGAGTTGAGATCGGAGACACAGTCACCATCCTTGGCGGAGGCCCGATCGGTCTCATGTTCGTGCAAGTCGCGCGTGCCATTGGCTGCAACGTGATCTCGGTAGTGAAGCGTGACGGACAAGTCGAAGCTGCCCGTCTCATGGGCGCTCACGAAATCATTCAGACTACAAAAACTGCGAACGTCGTTGAGGCCGTCCGCGCGCTTTCTCCGCAGAAGCGCGGTTGCGACGTTGTGATTGAAGCCGTCGGGAAACCGGAGGCGTGGGAATGGGCCGTGGACATGGTCCGCAAAGGCGGCACCGTCAACTTCTTCGGTGGCTGTGCCAGCGGAACCAAGGTGCAACTCGAAACTAATCGCCTGCATTATTCCGAGATCACTCTCAAAGCGACTTTCCATCACACGCCTGAAACGGTCCGCCGGGCATTCGGCTTGATCGCAGCCAAGAAGATCCGCCCCACGGACTACATCACCGGCGAGGCGCCGCTCTCCCGCTTGCAGCAGGTACTGCGTCACATGCTGAACCGTGGTGGCGACATCAAAACGGCCATCATCCCGGGACACTGAGCAAAATTGTCGATTGTTGATTGCTCATTGAAAAACGAAAACGTCAGCTCAAGAGATTTTTCATTCAACAATCGAGAAATCAACAATACCGCGAGCACCGTGAACCAAGTCGCCGCCCAAAATCCGCAATCAGCGCTCGGCTGGAGTCGTTTGCCCGCCGCCTATGCGATTCCAGCGACTGCTCCCACTCTCGACGAAGCCCGCGAATACTGCGCTCGTCTCGCTCGCACTCATTACGAGAATTTCTCAGTGGCAAGCTGGTTCTTGCCCAGCCGGCTCCGCCAGCACTTCTTCAACGTCTACGCCTATTGCCGCATCTCCGACGACCTCGGGGACGAAGTCGGCGACACTAATGCCTCCCTTGAACTTCTTGATCAATGGCAGACCGAACTCGATGCATGCTACGGCGCATCACCGAAACATCCTGTCTTTGTAGCCTTGGCTGAAACGGTTCGGCACTTCGACATTCCGAGGCACGAATTCTCCGACCTGCTAACGGCGTTCCGTCAGGATCAGACGATTACCCGCTTCGAAACCTTTAACGAAGTTTTGGCCTATTGCCACTACTCGGCGAATCCGGTCGGCCATCTCGTTCTCTATCTCTGCGGATACCGCGACGCCGAACGCCAGCAACTTTCTGACTTCACCTGCACCGCCTTGCAGCTCGCGAATTTCTGGCAGGACGTCAGCGTCGATTACGAAAAAGGCCGCATTTATCTTCCTCTCGAAGACCTGCGCCGCTTTGGCATAGCTGAAAACGACATCGCGCAAAAGCGAAACACATCCTCCTTTTGCGAGATGATGAAGTTCGAAGTCGAACGCGCCCGCGATTGGTTTCATCAGGGAATCCCGTTGGTTGGGAAGGTCGATCGCGAACTGGCCGTCGATTTGGATCTCTTCAGCCGCGGCGGGTTGGAAATCCTGAGCGCGATTGAAAAGCAGAACTACGCTGTTCTGGGAAACCGCCCTTCGATTTCCAAAACTCGCAAGCTGGCGCTCGTGACTCATGCCGCTATGTCCAAGCTCTTCGGACGCTCCGGAGACGCATCCCGATGAGCGCCGGAACGCAGCAAGTCCCCATCCCCTGGACGCCTGCTCCTCCACAGCTCGTGATGGCGTACTCGGTGTGCAAGGGCATCACGCGCCAGAACGCAAAAAATTTCTACTACGGATTCCTGGTGCTGCCGCGCCGCAAGCGGGAAGCTTTGTGCGCCGTTTACGCGTTCATGCGGCGCTGTGACGACATTACCGATGACCCGAAGCTCAGTCCGCCCGAACGTCGGCAGCAGCTGGATACTTGGCTTGACGCCCTGCATCGCGCCCAGCAGGGCCAACCCACCGACGACGCCATTCTCCTGGCTTTGACCGACGCACAGCGTCGTTACGCCATCCCCGCGGGCCTGCTTGATGAATTGGCGCATGGTACCGGTATGGACGTTGAGGAATCCGAAGCCCCTCAGCAGGCGACTGGTCTTGCCGTTCAATACAAGACGTTCGAGGACTTACGGCTCTACTGCTATCGGGTCGCTTCCGTCGTCGGCTTGGTGTGCATTCACATCTTCGGATATCGCGACCCCGCAGCGGAATCGCTCGCGGAACGTTGCGGGTTGGCCTTTCAGCTCACCAACATCATTCGCGACGTGAAAGAAGACGCGAGCCTCGGACGTGTTTATTTACCCGAAGAGGATTTGGCGAAATCCGGGCTGGCGGTCTCCGACGTACTGTCATTGACCGATCCATCGCGTCTTCGCCCCGTGCTGACACTCGAAGCCGATCGCGCGCGCGAATTCTATGCCTCCGGCGACGAACTCATCGGGTATATCGCCGAAGACAGCCAGCCGGCATTATGGGTGCTCATCACCATTTATCGCGGCTTGCTGGAGAAGATCGCTTTGAAGCAGTACGACGTCTTCACTGCAAAAGTCGCTCTGAGCACTTGGGAAAAGCTCCATATCCTGGGGAAAGGCTTCCTCAAGCGCCTGACATGAGGCGAGTGGCCAATGGTGTCTGTCATCCTGAAGCGCCCTCGTTTTGCGCTGAAGGACCTAGGCGAGCCGCGCGCAGCATCGCAGTTTTTGCGACGCATCAATCGCGCGCTGGGCTCGCGTCCGAATAAATGCCCCTTTCATCCCAACCTTCAGTCGCTATCGTAGGAGGCGGTCTTGCCGGACTCGCCGCCGCCTGCGCGCTTTCAAGCGCCGGTTGCCGCATCACGCTATTCGAGAAACGTCCCTTCCTCGGGGGGCGCGCCTCATCGTGGGAGCATCCGGGCACGGGGGAAGTCGTCGACAACTGCCAGCACGTGCTCTTCCGCGTCTGCACCAATCTCGTAGAATTCTACGAACGCATCGGCGTCGCCAATCAGATTCGCTGGTTCGATCAGATGAACTTCATCGAACCGGGCGGCCGCATCTCGGTAATGAAGTCGACGTTCCTGCCGGCACCGATGCATACTGCGCCGTCCTTTCTGAACTTTTCTTTCCTGAGCGCGGCTGACAAACTTTCGATCGCACGGGCGCTGGTCCCTCTGACGCTCACGGAACAGCGTGACAACGGCCAGTCATTTCAGCAGTGGCTCGATCAGCATGGCCAGACCGAGCACGCGATCGCGCGTTTCTGGCGGCCGATTCTCGTCAGCGCCCTCAGCGAGGAACTCGACCTCATCTCGATTTCTGCGGCGGCCCAGGTCGTGCGTGAATCGATGAAGTCTCCCGAAGCCCGCCATATGGGCGTGCCCACTCTTCCTCTCACCGATCTTTACAACGCTGCAGGAGATTATGTCCGCGCCCGGGGTGGCCAGTTACATTTCCGTTGCCCCGTCGAGGGATTTACAGTCGATGGCGATCAGATTCGAGTCCGTGTGCGCGGCAAAGAAGACACTGCGGGTGCAGAACAAACCTTTGACTATTTAATCCTCGCCCTTCCCTTCGATGCTCTGGATTCCTTGCTGCCCGAGGCGCCCGAAAGCACTCCTATTCACGAGAAGGCCTCGCATTTCGAAAATTCGCCCATTACCGGCATCCACTTATGGTTCGATCGTCAGATCTCCGAGCTTGACCACGCCGTATTACTCGATCGCACCATTCAATGGATGTTCCATAAATCCCGCCTTCAGCCAATGCGCGCGCAGGCCGAAAATGGAATCGGCGGGAGCTACATCGAACTTGTCGTCAGCTCCTCGAAAGCTCTGATCGAGAAATCCCGCTCCGAAATTGTTGACCTTGCCCTCAGCGAAGTCCGCGAATTTTTTCCGGCTGCCCGCGAAGCCAATCTGGTGAAATCCACCGTGATCAAAGAAGTGAATGCGACCTATTCACCGCGGCCGGGTATCGACGCATTCCGTCCCCATCCGGTCACAAACTGGCCGCGGGTCTTTCTTGCCGGCGACTGGACGGCTACCGGCTGGCCCGCGACCATGGAAGGTGCCGTCCGTAGCGGATATATCGCCGCGGAAGCTGTGTCCCGTGCCACCGGCCTCAAAGAAGAGCACTTCCTCTCTCCCGACCTCGCAGCGAGCGGCCTCATGCGGCTCTTTTTCTGGTTCCTCCCGACCTGACGACTAAACTCCTGCGAAGCTATGCCGATAAGATTGGCATGGACGGGCGCTATGTCGAACCGCGGAAGGTGATGTGGGCGATGGCCGAGGTCATTTGGCAAGACGCCACTGGCACGTCCTTTCGTGCGCCCGCGACCCTCGAAGACACTTCTCCCGCCGGTGCCTGCGTCCGCGTTCATCAGGCCTTTTCGGTCGGATCGCGAGTCACTATCAGGTGGCACCGCGAGCAGTTCTCCGCCATCGCAAGAAACTGCCGCAATGATGGGCGCGATTTCCTTTTGGGAGTGCTCCGGGAACCCCACGGCGGCTCTCCGCAAAAGCAAGCTGTTGTTTCGGTGGCAGCTGAGTCTTCGACTGCCGAACCGCCGAAACCCAATTCAAACGCTGATCCGGCGCCGATGTCTCCGAAAGCCGACTCATCTAAACCGCGGTACCTCACACCGGCCATCCCGAATCGCGAGCGAAATGTAGATCGAGCAAAGCACAACCCAGACTTCCCCGGAGACCGCCGTTCTTCTCGCGGACTCGATCGCGCAACCGAATCTCCGCCGTTGACCGCCCGCTTAGGACGGCAAGGCTCCGGCACGTCTCTTCATTCCGAAAGGAAAGTTATGCAATCCAAAACGCTCTTTCCGCAATTCTGGCGCCGTCGGCAGGACGGAGACGCGCCCGCTAAATCCACATCCACGGAGGCTCCAGTGAACAAGCCCACGATTCACACCACCGAGTCAGCCAGCGGACCGCGCGGCGATCAGCTCTCCTACGAAGACATTTACCGGGCCGCCGGCATACTGAGTCCTGGCTCCGGATACGGCATTCACAAAGTTGTCGAGATGCTGAACAGCGAGCGCATCCGCGATCTCTCGAAAGACATCAAGCGAGCCTCTGTACTGATGGCGCTCGATGCCGCTGGGATCTCGGTCGATGACATGCTCACCGACGCCACGCGCCGTCAGAACGCCCTGAATACCTATGAGACTGCGCAGAAAAAACAACTGGAAGACTTTGAGGCGCGCAAGGCGCAAGAGAATGCTCGCATCGAAGAGGAAATGGAGAAGATTCGTGCTCACTATGCCCAGCGCGTCCAGAACAATCTGGATCAGGTCACGAAAGAAAAAGACGCGCTGCGCAATTGGCAAAACGCTATGCAATCGGAAAGCCAGCGCATTGCCGAAGTGATCGAACTGTGCGGGAAACAGCCGGCGCCGGCGCGGCCGAACGCACTCGCGGCTGCCGCGGGAGCGCAACCGACGGACAAATAGCCGACTACCTAGCTTGCAGCGAAGAATTCTGTTGTGCCGTTTATTAGTGTGCCTTCATTCTGCGGCAGGCCACCAGCAACTTCGTCCAGGGATCGTCATCCAGCTTACTGATCTGTATCACTGGATGGTCATGGGTCGTATCGTGAATAAATTGACCGTCCCCGATGTACATCCCAGTGTGCGTGATGTCCTTTGCCGAGGACCCAAAAAACAGCAGGTCGCCAGGCTGTAGATCCGCTCGCTCGACCGTCATCACGCCGCTCCAGGCGGCCTGCAGATCCGCATCCCGCGGCATGATGATTCCGCGTGCTCGTACCAGCATCTGCGTGAAACCAGAGCAGTCGAATCCGAAACTCGATGTTCCCCCCCATAAGTACGGCAGCCCCAGAAAACGTTTCGCGAGTTCGATCGACTCCGGGATCGACAGCGGTTTCGGATCCATCTCCACGTCGCCCGCCTGAACCCATGCCAGAGTCTGACCTGGCAACCGCACCTGCAGCCAACCTTCGTGCTGCTGTTGTGGCTTCTTCGAAGAATCGTCCTCGGGCGCGATCTCCAACTTCGTCTCGAACGGTGCCGTGATCACCGGCTTATGCTTGGTCACATCGGGCTCGGAATAAATATTGGCAAACAGGCTCTCCACCTGCACGGTCGGACCTGAAGTCGCGTAACCGTCTCCTGTCAGCACAATCCGCACATAACGGCTCGGTGTCCAGCCTTTGTAATGATCGGGAGTCTGAATCTTCGACCACTCGCCGCGCGCCTGCAGCAGCACCACGTTGCTCCCATAGATCGCCTGCGATACTACATCCGACTTTTCGGTTGGACGCGAATACATGTTGGCGACGGGAACCACAACCACGTGCGGGCTGGTTTTTGCAGCAGCAGAGATTGCGAGCAGGACTAGAAGAGCAATCTGCGAAGGAACGAAGCGCCGGTTTTGAAACATTTGCATCCCAAATGGAAAGTTAAAGCATACAACGCGATGCTGTGAGAAAACATGGGCACATCGGTTGCGCTACCGCTTCGTGTCTTTCGCCGTCGAAATCGTATAGAACCGGTAAGAGTACTTCCATTCAAATTCTTTCCCGGCAGAAACGTTCATTTGGATGTATGGCTCGGGCGCAACCACAGTCCGTACTGCCCACACTCCCAGATTCGCCAACGGTCGATCGCCGTGGATATCGACACCCGCTCCAGTTTTCCGGTTCTCCACCCGGATTTCATAATCCGCGGCGGTCTTGCCGAATCCCGTGAACTCAGCGTAAAAAGTGTCGCTGCCCTCCAGATTTTTCGAGAAACGCAGTTCTTTCCCGCGATTCTCTGCCAGACGATCGAGAGCCTGCGTTGGCTTCGGTGTAAACGGAAAGCCGATGCTGATATCGGGTCCAATCGGTTGATGATCGATGGACAAAAAATTGTGATCGTAGACTTCCGTCTCAATCGGCTTGGATCCAGTATTCACCAATCGGTGCTCGATGGTCATGACCGGCTCGTCCTTCAGCAGATGTATCGTCTTGTTGTAGGAGTAAGCGTAACCGTCGCCACAATCCACTTGCTGCGTGAACTCAATGGACTCAGCGTCGCTCTTCACGGTCCGCTTGCCACCATTCACGATCGTGTAATTCGTGTAAGAGCTATAAGGAGTATTGTCGATTTTTCGCAGCGTTCCAACCCCAATCTTGCAAAACGCTTCGCCGGGTTTGGCATCCGCGTAACCCGGGACCGTTCCGTCTGGCCCGCTGACGAACTCTTCGACCGGACCGCTGGCCGAACTGTTGATGCCCGCTTCGATCGGATTGCCGATCACCACATCAGAGACCGCCGGGTTGAATCGCTCAAAAAAAGGTCCGAAGTAGTGGTGTCCGTTGTACTCCAGGCTGCCAATGATGCCGGCCCAGTCGAAGCGCGTACCACGGTAAAATCCCTTTTCCGCGTCAGGCAAGTAAACCTTCGCGGTCAGCACTCCATTCGAAATTTGTTTCTGTGGATATGTTCCCGGATAGGTCTGCGCCGCTATCGGACCAACTGCCAGCACAGGTGCAAGAAGGCGATAAATCCACTTCATGGTTCTTAGCGAAGTTTTCATTGGGAAGAGATGGCGGCTGCGTCCACGTTTGGCAGCATCACCGTGATTGTAAGCCAGTTCCCCGTTTTTCAGACACCGCACACGCCAGAGCTCGCCATGCAAAACGGCGCTCTAGCTTATATTGATTCGGCCTTTACAGCGATTCAGTTTGCGTGCAGCTCGATCGGGCTGGTCGCCCGTCCGAGAAGGTTTGGCTGCCCCCCAGGGATTCGAACCCCGATAGCCTGCTCCAGAGGCAGGTGTCCTAGCCGTTGAACGAGGGGGCAGTTTTGACTTGATCGATGCCCCTTAATTGTAGTGCCAGACAAACGACCGGTCAATGAAGAGAGGTCAGGACGCGCCCAAGCGCGCGAAGCACATCTCAGGGAATGTCGCGGCACAAAAGCCTTCGATGATTCTGGCGACCCCGACTCGATTGACTCTCCCGAGTCGCTGCGAATAGCGGTCAAGAGAAAGTGTGGACCGAGAGAGAACGAAACCACCTGAAGGCGGTAAAATTCCCGAAGACGTATCTTCACCCGTGAGGACTCTTGAATGGCCGCTCCCTCTGACATCGTTCCAGGCATTTCCGCCAGCATTTCGGATTACGCCGAGATCGCCCGCCGCCCGCTGGAAGCGGAGCAGTGTGCGCTGGTTGTCATCGATATCCAGGAGAAGTTGCTCCCGCCGATTTTTCAAAAGGAACAATTGGTCCGCAATTCGCGGCTGTTGATTCGCGCGGCCGGCATCTTGAAAATTCCCACGCTTGTCAGCACGCAATATGCAAAAGGATTGGGAGTCACCGTTCCTGAGATTGCTTCCCTGCTTCCAGGCACCGAAGCTGTCGACAAGACTCTGTTTTCCTGCTTTGGTAGCGATGTCTTTTGCAGCCTGCTGAAGCGTCTTCCCGGTCAGCGATCCACCCTTCTGCTTTGCGGCATGGAGAGCCATATTTGCGTCACTCAAACGGCACTGGCGGCGCTCCAAGACGGATATCTCGTCCATGTAGCCTCTGATGCAGTTAGTTCACGGACCGAGTGGAATTGGAAGATTGGCTTGGATCGTATGCGAGCGGCGGGCGCGGTCATGTCGTCGACGGAGATGATGATCTACGAGCTGATGCGGTCGTCTTCTTCAGCCGCATTCAAGGAACTGTTACCGCATTTAAAAGGCTAAGAGCTTCGACTTTCACTTAGCCCTAATGGCTTGGCGACATTAAAACTCTGGAAATAGAAGTTGCGTTGCTACGCTTCCGCCTGCTCCGATTCTTGCTCTTTTTTCTTCACCCGCACGACCGTGATCTTCGCGAAGCCTTCCTGGAACGCGGGCGGTTTTAATTTCGCCGCCATGCGCCGCATGATGTCTTCCGGGACGACTCGGTCGCGCCGCTGGTGCCGCTCGACGCAGACCTCCAAGGGAACGTCGAAGAACACGGCATGCACTTCGTAGTTGTAATCCTTCGCGAGCTTGATCCAGTGCTGCCGCTCCTGCGGGGTTAGGTTGGTCGCGTCCACATAGTTCATCGGACGCTTCGCGATCAGCCGCGCCTTCAACATCGAACGCAGATTCGAAAAAACCAGATCCTGAAAGCGCTGCTCTCGGACGTCATCGAAAAGCAGCGATCGCACCATGTCGCTCGAAAGTGGCACGACATTGTGGCGTTTGAACCACGAACTCTTACCGGAACCGGGCAAGCCAATCGCCAGTACTACAATTCCTTTCGGAGGTCGCGCCGGAGCGCTCGGAATGGCAACGGGGACCGCCGGTGCTCGCGGCGCAGGAACACTCTCACCTTCGGCCGCATTCGCGACAGTTGTTTCGGGTTCGGTAGCCTCAGGCTCGGCAACTTCGGCTGCATCTGTTCCGGCATCCGCGAGAATGCCCTTCGGCGTAAAAGCCTGTGCCACCTCCTGCTCGCGCCCGCGGCCACCTCGTCCCCGCCCACCACGGCGTCTTCGCGGACGCTGACCACCGCCCCCAGCTCCCCGGGGACTCGTCTTTTGAACATCCGTAGCAGGCGTAGCCTCTTCCGCGATCGGCTCGGCCGCAAACTCAGGCTCGGCCGGGCTCTCCGCCGGCCCCGCTTGACTCATCTCAGGCTCTGGTTTCGTTGACTTGTCTGCATCGAAATATGCCGGTTGCAGTGGTGGAGGCGCCGGCTGGCTCTCCTGCTCGCCGGTTTTCTTTTTGCGGCGCTGCAAGCGCTCGCGCATCCATTTACGCATGTTCAGGCTTGTAACACAGATGGCCAGATCGGAGCAATCCGCTCCGAACCAGCAATGATAGGAGAAGTTGGTCTCTGGCGCCTAATTGTGCAGCGCGCCTTCTACAATGAGGATCTATGGTTAGCCAAATTCCTGCCGTGATTCAGGGACAGAAATACATATCTCTGACGACCTTTCGCAAGACCGGCGCGGGGGTTCCGACTCCCGTTTGGTTCGGCGAAGACGATGCAAAGCTCTACGTGATGACGCGCGGCGATATGGGCAAAAGCAAGCGCATTCGCAATAACCCGCAGGTAAAGATCGCTCCCTGCACCATCCGTGGAAAGGTTACTGGACCAGAGTTTGCCGCCACAGCTCGCATCCTGCCGCCCGAAGAGCATAAACGCGCGCGGCAGACCATCAACCGAAAATATTGGCTGGCGAGAATTCCCCTCGTCTGGTCGCGAACCGACACGTACTTCGAGATCACGTTTTCCTGAGGAGTTGGGGCACCAGGCTTTAGCGCTGCGGAAACTCTGCATGCGTTGAAACTGCACCGCTCGAATTTCGGTCCGGGCTAGAATATCGGAATGTCGACGCAAACCTGGAACGCATCCCGCTACGCCGCGGACGCCTCATTTGTCCCAGCGCTCGGCCAGCCAGTGCTTGATTTGCTTCAGCCTCTTCCAGGCGAGCGCATTCTCGATCTCGGTTGCGGCGATGGCGTTCTAACCCAGAAGCTGGCCGCGGCAGGCGCAGATGTTGTGGGCGTGGACAGCTCCGAAGACATGGTTGCAGCTGCCCGAGAGCGCGGACTGGACGCCCGTCTGATGGACGCGACTAAGCTGACCTTCGACCAGGAGTTTGACGCCGTGTTCTCAAACGCGGCATTGCACTGGATTAAACATGATCCTGATGCAGCCATCGCAAGCGCATACCGCGCGCTTCGCCGACCCGGGCGATTTGTTGGTGAAATGGGTGGCCATGGGTGCGTGGCCGCGATTACTCTAGCCCTTATCATCGGGCTTGAGAAACGCGGAATCCAAAACGCCGCTTCCATTTGTCCCTGGTACTTCCCCACTGTGGATGATTACACCGCTCGGCTGGAGCGCGCAGGATTCTTCGCAGAAAGCGTCCAGCTCATCCCGCGCCCCACACCGCTGCCGACAGGAATGCGCCCATGGCTGGAAACATTCGCCAATCCATTTTGTGCTGTGTTGCCGGAAGACCAACGCGCAGATTACCTGGACGAAGCTACGCAAACATTAAGTTCCGTGCTCTGCGACGAAAAAGGCCGCTGGACCGCCGATTACATGCGTCTGCGATTCGTTGCCCGCAAGCGATAACATCTGATCGCCCTGTCCATTCTCATTCGGAAAGATCCCGGTCTCGACTAAGACCGGTACCCGTACCCTACCACTCACCACATGCTTGTCGTCAGATATTCATGGATCGAGTTCGCAGCGCGGCGGCCTGCGCCCATCGCGAGAATTACAGTTGCGGCACCGGTGACAATGTCACCGCCTGCGAATACGCCTTTGCGCGTCGTTCGCTGCGTCTCTTCGCTCGCTTGGATGTAACCCCATTTATTGGTCCCAAGACCGGGCGTGGTGCTCTGCACAATCGGATTCGCACTGGTTCCGATCGCAATGACCGCTACAGACAGCGGCAATTCGAATTCCGATTCTTCTTTCGGTACCGGACGTCTGCGGCCAGACGCATCAGGCTCACCCAATTCCATACGCACGCAGCGGGCGCCCGTCAGCCATCCATTTCCGTCGGATAGGAACTCGACCGGTGCGGTCAACATCTGAAAATCAATCCCCTCCTGGCGCGCGTGATGCACTTCTTCCGCCCGCGCCGGCATCTCCGCGTCGCTGCGGCGGTAGATGACGTAGGCTTTCTCTGCGCCGAGCCGTAGTGCCGACCGAATCGCATCCAGCGCCGTATGCCGCCTCCAATCACCGCGACATGCTTCCCATGCAGATCGAGCATGGGCTCGTCATATACCGGAAACTTGTACGCCTTCATCAGATTGATGCGTGTCAGGAACTCATTCGCCGAGTACACTCCGTTCAAGTGTTCTCCCGGGATGTTCATGAACTGCGGTAACCCGGCACCAGTTCCAATGTAGATGGCGTCAAAGCCTTCCTCCTCTAACAATTCATCAATTGTTACGGTTCGTCCAACGACCACGTCGGTCTCGAACTCAACGCCCATCTGGCGCATGTAGTCGATCTGCTCCCGCACAATCTGTTTGGGCAGACGAAATTCAGGAATCCCGTACACCAATACACCGCCAATCTCATGCAGCGCTTCAAACACACGGACCTTGTGGCCCTTCTGAATCAGATCGCCTGCAACGGTCAATCCCGACGGGCCGCTGCCGACAACCGCGACTTTTTTCCCCGTGGGCTGTGCCTGTGGCACTATATGCGTTCCCATCCGCTGCTCGTAATCAGCGACGAAGCGCTCTAGATAGCCGATCCCGAGCGGCTTCACCTTTTTCGACAGCAGGCACTTCCCTTCGCACTGATCTTCTTGCGGACAAACGCGTCCCGTAATCGCGGGCAGCACATTAGCCTCACGGATCTTCGCCGCTGCCCCCAGAAAATCCCCAATCACAATCTTTTGGACGAACGCCTTCACGTCGATGCCCACCGGACAATAATCGGTGCAGGTAGGTTTCGCGCATTCCAGACAGCGCAGTGCCTCTTGCTGCGCCAACTCCGCGCTGTAGCCAAGATTCACTTCTTCAAAGTTGTGCGCTCGCTCTTGCGCTGGTTGCTCCGGCATCAATTGCCGCGGAACCTTGATACGTTCCTTCGGCAGTAACGGGTTGTTCGATTTGCTCGCGGCCGGGCTCATCGTTTCTCTCCTCGTATTGAAGAAGCGGTTGGAGAAGAAGTCGCCAAGCAGGTATGCTCCGATTCCTGATTGTGTTGGTATTCCTCCATAGACCGCTGCTCGGCCGTCCGGTACATCGCGTTACGTTGCACCAGCACCTCGAAGTTCACCTTGTGTCCATCGAACTCCGGACCGTCAACGCAGGCGAACTCACTCTTGCCATCGATCATGACGCGGCACCCTCCGCACATTCCCGTGCCGTCGATCATGATCGGGTTCAAGCTCACAACCGTGTGGATGTTCTCTTTTCTCGTCAGCGCCGAAACCGCCTTCATCATCACAATCGGCCCGACCGCAACTACCAGATCGATGCGCGTCCCGTTCTCAATCAACTGCCGCAGCTTGTCCGTTACGAATCCTTTATCAGCGTAGCTGCCATCGTCGGTCGTGATCAGGAGTGCGTCGCTCACCGCCCGCATCTCCGGCTCAAGGATCACAAGCTCCTTATTTCGTGCTCCGACGATCGAGAGCACGCGATTTCCGGCGCGCTTCAAGGCCGCTGCCGTTGGATACGCCATCGCTGTTCCAACCCCTCCGCCGACTACGACAGCCGTGCCGTAGTGCTTGATCTCCGAAGGCTTTCCGAGCGGACCGACCACATCCAGAATCGAACCTCCCGTCTCGAGCGAGTTCAGCAGCGTCGTAGTCTTCCCTGCCGCCTGCACAACGATGCTTATGGTTCCCTTTTCAGGATCGGAATTCTCGATGGTGACTGGAATCCGCTCGCCTTCTTCGTAAATTCGAAGAATGACGAACTGCCCCGGTTTCTGTTTGCGGGCGATCCGGGGCGCTTCGATGATGAATCGCTTGATCCCCGGCGCAAGAAATTGTGCGTGGATGATTTTGAACACAGGCGCTCCGTGAAAAGACAACGAACGTCCCGACCTTGTAATTGTGTCTGGGATCACACAGAGCAGGCTGTGATTAGCATCACAGGGTAGTGTGCGGATATCGCATACCAGAAACCCTGATAAACGTACGCGTTCCGCGATCGGCGGTATGCAGATTTCTGCATACTGATCTCACTCTGGGCCAAAGATTTTACAAATTTCTAACACGGCGGCTGCGACAGATCATCAGAGCTGTGTATACTCGTTGCCCACGGCTGAACGCGCCGCGGTAAACCCCACTCAAGGTCAACATCCCTCAACAACGTTTCACCACTCTCAGGAGGAATCATGCGAGGAACGAACCAGCTAAAGGTACAAGCGATGACGTGCATCTGCTTGGCCTTTGTCTTTGCGTTCTGTGCAACGATGGCAAATGCACAGGCTCCAATTATCCTGCCCAACACACCAGAGTCCACCAGTGTTCTTGTCGGCAAAGCGATTCACAGCGGAGCGATTCAACTTCCGCAGTCTGTTGAAACCTTTTCGCTTCTACCAGCCCTGACTTGCTCACCTGTCCCGTGTGTTCTGCCGAATGTGCAAGCATCCGGCGGGACGAATATTGCGAACGAAGACCCCATCGCTTCCAACCCTACCAACAGCGCCCAATTGCTGACAGGCGCGAACGACTATAGCTGCACGACTTCCTTGCAGGGCTTCTACGCCTCCAGCGACGGCGGATCGACCTGGACCCGCACCTGTCTCCCGGCGATCTCAGGCGGATCAGGCCTAGGCGATCCTTCGGTTGGCTACGATCGCCTCGGTAACACATTTGCCGGCGGCATTCAGGCAAGTTCTCAACAAGACATCGTGATCTCCAAGTCCACCAATAACGGTACGACCTGGGGCACCCCGGCAATCGCCGTGACCCCTACGATCAGCGGTGGAGCGACCGACAAGGAATGGCTTCAGGTTGACACCACCTCAACCAGCCCACACGCGAACTGCCTTTATGTTTCTAACACGCAGTTCGATTCCACCTTCACCAAGACTCAGATCAGCGTGTCACATTCCTGCGATCATGGGGCTACCTGGAAGATTGTAACTGTCGATCCGGTTCAGAGCAGCGTGATTGACCAATTCAGCGACCTGGCCATCGGGAAGGATGGCTCGGTCTATGTATCGTGGCAGCGGTGCCCGCCGACTGGTCCGGCTGGCGATTGCGGCGGTACCACAGCGAGTATGATGATCTCGAAATCCACCGACGGCGGCAACACCTGGTCCTCACCCGTCACGATGGTGACCACCAATCTGGCTCCCGACGCCTGCGGCTGCGCCTACTATGGAAGCCTCCCGAATACCAACGAGCGCGTGTCGAACATTCCCGCAATTGGTATCGACAACAGCAGCGGAAAGAACGCCGGCCATCTCTACGTCGTTTACTACAACTGGACCGGAACGCAATTGAAGGTCCTCGTGTCTCATTCCACCAACGGAACAACTTGGAGCGCCGGAGTACCTGTGGCTCCATCATCGGCCACGCACGACCAGTTCTTCCCCTGGCTCAGTGTCGCTGCCAACGGCGAGGTCGCCGTAACCTGGCTCGATCGCCGCAACGATCCCGCCAATCTGAAGTACGACGTGTACGCAACGGGATCGACCAGCGGCGGCACAGGCTTTCTCGGCGACATCAAACTAACCAGCGTGATGTCGAACCCCTTGGATGACGGTTTCGGCGGCGGCTTTATGGGCGACTATACCGGCAACACCATTGCCGGAAGCACGCTCTATGCCTCATGGATGGATATGCGCGAGGGTTCGTTTTCACAAGACTACGTGGGCGGTTACAAAGTCCACTAAACTACAAGCCTTGTATGCAAAGGACCCCAGAAGCTTTGGGGTCCTTTTTTCAGCTCACAAGATCAAGCGCCACATTGCTGCATTAATGTCGCCGCTAAGTGATTAGTTGATGGTAACGGCCTTCGGCTTTGACAGAATTCCGTTGGTGACGACAACCAGTAAGCTCGGACCGCTTTCGGCGGACGCGGGAATTACGAAATTGGCGCTTTCGACGGTGCTGCCCGTAGCGATGCCCATGGTGCTGAAGTTCGTGGTGCGACCAAAGAAGATATGCTTGGTAGATTTGTTTTCGATGGCGACCAGCGGGAAGCTCGTAGCCATCTGAGCATCATCTCCGTAAGCTGAGCCGGCAGAGAAGCCATTCAGCTGAGTGCCCGAAATGGTGTAGGTCGTACCTCGGGTTATGCTGCTGGGAACCGAGGTGATGGCAGGCGCCCAAGCGGCATTGACCTTGCCGGGAGACGTATATAACTCGACGTCGTGCTCCGTCGGCTGTGTGCCAGAAGCAGGCAGCCACATAACTTGGCCCGTCGGCAATAAGAGCTGCCGGGCTTGCCATGATTGGAGCGCGGCACCGCTTGCTGTGGAGGGCGCAGCGACGAATTTGTTTCCGGGGTAGGTAAACTCGTAGAAGCTACCGCTACCGTTGAAAACACCAGGGCTGGTGTAGACGAGGATGTTGCCATCCGGCAGTATCGATGCTGGCGCGTCAGCCATGTCGTCGCTGTTGGGATAATCTGGGCCCGGGGTCCAGATCCCGGTGGACGAGTCGTAGATCGACGTGCTCGTGGTTGCGCCAAAAGCCACGACGCTGCCGTCGGGACGCTGTAGGAGCGGCCCCATCTCAGGCACGATGCCAAGGCCACCGCTATTGGGCAGACTGACAATCGTGCTGCCAGCGCTCGTCCATTTCAGAGTCGAGGGATCGAAGCTTTCGGAATTGGTGCCGTCCTCAGTGTCAACCGTGAGCACGTGGCCGTCGGGCAGAAGCGCAAAACCTTCTTCCGAAAAACCATCCGCCTTGCCGTTGTTGCTAACAGCAGTCCACGTCAGAGTAGTGGCGTCAAACAACACTTGGCGCGTAGAGGGTTGCGCTCCCTGACCCATCATGAAGGTCCCATCCGGCAGGACGACTGCTGGGGAGTCGCCAATATAAGTCCAGCCGGCGGGAGGGTTAACCTTCGTCCAAGTGTTCGCAACTGGATCGTAAATCGCTCCCAGATTGGTGTCATCGCCGACAAGGTTGTTGTATTCACCGCCTTCGACCAGCACACGGCCGTCGGGCAAAACAGCAGAAGCAAAGTAGAGAGGGGCATAACCAGAAGGCATCGAGGCCAACTGGGTCCAGGTTCCGGCAGCGTAGCTTGCCGTCTTGGTGGGAGTAAGGCGCCACCAAGCGCCGCTGTTGTACTGGTGCACCATAACGGTGCCATCCGTGAGCAGGAGGGCCGTGTCGGTGAGCCAGGTTGGTTCATTCGTGAGCTTTGTCCATGAGGCCGCAGGGATCTGGGCACTGGCGATACCGGACCAAGCCATTAAACTCAGCAGCGCAATTGCGAGTGTACGAATCTTCATCTCACTCCTCTTCAATTTGTTCTCTGTTTTCGAACTTGAAATTTCCTGCAGTGTTGCCACAGTAGAACCCTGCAGCAGGGAGGTAGGCGGAACGAACGTTCTGTTCCGCGGCTCAAGGTCGCAGGATTATATCGCGGTCGCGAGTCCTTGCATCATCGATCACGAGATTTTACAAATGATTTTCTGGCAGAGAGCCAGAATGCACGAAGTGTGCAAGTTCTTGCCTGCATCTCGCAAAAACTTGTCGTTGCAACAGCTCAGGACTTCGAGGAATTTACAGTTGTCTTTCAGGTTTGAAGATTACTCCCTGGCTGGTCCGGCTGTTCATCACGACCCGAAGCGGTTGTGGCAAACATAACAGGCGCACACATCCTCGTTCTTCCTGCGCGGGCTGGTCGCTGAGCCACTGCCAGTCGAGCGATCCTTCGCCCGCGTCCGGATTGACCGTGAAATAACCAACCTGAAACGCCGTGAGATTCTGGAAGAAGTGGCTTCCCTGCGAGGGAGTGACGCGAAAGTCGCGGAATCCTGCTTCCACGATGACGCGTGCGCCAGAGATCTCGTCCCACTCCACGGGAATGCCCAGCCACGGGTCGTTCGATCCCCAGCGTCCGACACCAATTAGCAGATACGGGCGATTCTCCGCACTGAGCGTGGCATTGAAGCGAGCCACGGCTTCCGCGACCAGCTGGCTGCGGCTGCGCTCGAAGCGATGAGAGTCAACCACGACGATGTCGAAAAGATTCTCGATGCGTCCGTTACCCAACACCTTTGTGCTTTGACAGATGAGTTGCGCTGGATCGACATTCGCGATTTCAAGATCCTGATGATCGCGAGCCAGAGTGAGCGGACGAATCTGGAGGAATCCGAATTCGGCCGCTTCTTCACCTTCCGGCAGTCGCACAGCAAACTCAATCTCGACCGGATTGCCGAGAGCGTCTTCGCCCGCGCGCACCAGCATTTCCAGGATCGAAGCTATGGGAAAAATCCCATGCTTGAGCATCGGAGCAAAAGTCACGATGCGCGGTCCCGGCCGGCTCAGGCCATCGTAAACAGCTTGATTATCCGCCGAGTAAGTTGAGGCAACGGCATTCAGCGTGCCATCCGCCTCGGCTACATCGAGACCGAAGCGCACCTCGCGCAGATGGCCGGTACCCGCTCCACGCGGGCCGCCGTCGAGTTCCAGTGCGCAGAATTCGGTTTGAGTGTTGGCAAGGATGTCTTCTACCGACGAGAACTGCAGCAGGTTGCGCGGATAGCGAGGACAGAAGCTGATGCATTTGCCGCCGTCAACGACGGTTCGTCCCAAGCCGAGCGCAATCGCGGCGATTCCATCGGAATACGTCATTGGCTCAATCGGATAGAAGTTATGGGATCGCACTACGCCGGAGAAGTCCGGATAAAAGCGCTGTCCATGCAGCGCACCGACCACTTGTTGCAGGATGACCGCCATCTTCTCTTCTTCCAGCCGGTACGGTGTCGCTCGGACATACGCCTTGGCATGCTGGGTGAAGGTGGAGGCATACACACGTTTGATCGCCTCCGATAGTTCTTCCAGCCCGACCTTCGTGTCTGCTTGCTGATTGCCCAGCATGAAGGTCTCGTACACACCGGTGAACGGCTGATATTGCGAGTCTTCGAGCAGGCTCGACGAGCGCACGGCCAGTGGATAACGGACTTCGTCGAGAAATGCTTGCAGATTATCGGTTAACGATTCGGGCAGGGGCGAATCGAGAAAGCGCCGCTGGATCTCGCTGTCGTCATCGCAATGTAGTGCGAAATCGCTGAGATTGTTTTCGCTCAGGAACAGATCGAACATATCGGTCGCGATCACGACGGCGGGAGGAACCGAGATGCGCACGCCCGGAAAACGTCTGGCGATACGGCGCGTGCGCAGGAGATGACGAACGAAGGCCAGACCGCGCGCCTTACCTCCCAGAGAGCCGGAGCCGATGCGCAGGAAACTCGATTGGGCGGCTTTGAACGTATCCGACTTGAAGTCCCCGATGAGCACTTCATTCTGCTCGCGGCGATAATCATTGATCGACTCGATCAGATCGCTTCGCAGGTGCTCGGGACCATTGAAATCCGAGACCTTGCGCGGGCGCAGTTTCGCCGCCAGCGCAAATTCCGTGCGGGCCATCAACCAATGCGAGAAGTGATTGCGCTGCGCGTGATACATGAGGCTATCGGTCGGAAGCGTCTGCAACGTCTCTTCCAGTTCATTCAGATCCTTCGCGCGTCCGACCTCAGTCTGATCGGGCATACGAAAGACGAAATCGCCGAATCCGAACTGATCGGTAAGAATCCGCCGCAGGTCTTTCAACAGCGTAGGAGAACGCTTACGTAAAAACGAATAGCCTTCTGCATGAGCACGAGGACGAAACTCGGTGCGACTGGTCTGCAGCACAACCGGAACGTCAGGCGTCAGGTTCTTTACCATGCGCGCCAGTTCGAATCCGGCATCGGGGCTGAGCTTGCCGTCCCACGGGAACTCCACGTCGGAGACGATGCCGAAGATGTAGTCGCGATATCTCTGCACCAGCTCGGCGGCTTCTTCGAAGTTCGAGCTGAGCAGAATCTTGGGCCGTGCCTGCATGCGCACGAGCTTGTGCGCTACGTTGATTCCTTCTTGAATCACGCGCCGCGATTGCTTGATCAGCTCGGTGTAAATGACGGGCAGGAACGACGAGTAATACCGAATGTTGTCTTCGACTACGAGGAGCACGGGAACGCCCATAGCGCGTGTGTCGTGGAGCACGTTGTACTTGTCTTCGATGTACTTAACAATCGCGATCAGGATGCGCGCGGTTCCCTGCCAGAGGAAGACACGGTCGATATCGGTGACAGGATTGCGCGCAACGAAATTCTTGATCTCGCGATAGTCGTATCCGAGGACAATGACAGGCGTATCGAGTCCCGCTTCGCGAACCTTTCGGGCGAGATCGGCAGCGTTGGTGTCGCCGACGGTGAGGTTGGTAACGATCAGATTGAATCGGGGATTCGCCTTCACCAGATCAAGCGCTTCCGCGCAGCTCGCCACGTGCGTGATACCGGGAATCTGTCGCAGGTTCAGTTCGAGCGATTCATCGATGAGGAGTTCGTTGAGGCGTCCATCTTCGCGCAGGATGAAGGAGTCGTAGAGACTCGAGACCAGCAGAATGTTCTGGACGCGAAACGGCATCAGGTTCTCGAAACCTTCGAAGCGTTCTTCGGCATCGAGAATCGGCTCGGAGATGGAGCGGACAATCATGGGCTAATGACTGCTCATGATACTAGTGCGAGGTGATACGGAAAGTGATTGAGACTACATTGAGACGGAATATGGAAGGCAGGTCGTTACAGATTTTTCGTCGTTGGCGAATGTTTACTATTCGATCAACTGGTAGGTACCCCCCCCCGGGGGGGGCCTATTGCAATCAGCAACTTAGCGCCAAAACGAAAAGTAATCTATTAAGCTCAATCA
>Ga0209168_10000351_pt1 | contig 49069 bp, 37 predicted proteins | sample Coa_R1_FD_187156 | JGI IMG/M metagenome (GOLD analysis project Ga0209168, IMG submission 187156) | Surface soil microbial communities from Centralia Pennsylvania, which are recovering from an underground coalmine fire - Coalmine... | ecosystem: Environmental > Terrestrial > Soil > Unclassified ...
TGCAATTGATCGATCCGGATGCCGCGATGGGTACAGCAAACAATAGCGCAATCATCGCGCAGGTCGCCCCGCGATTGAACTGTCAAGTTGGTGGGGGCGTACGATCGGTGAAAGCCGCGCAGGAAATGCTCGCGACTGGCGCCCGGCGCGTCATTGTAGGATCTGCATTGTTTACTGATGGCCAACTTAACTGCGACTTCGCGAGAACGATGTCAAAAGCCGTGGGAGCAGATCGACTCGTGTTTGCGCTGGACGCGGTCGGAGGCCGAGTCGCGATTCATGGATGGACAAAAATCACCGAAGTCCGTCCGTTAGAGATGATTCAATCCCTGGATCCCTGGTGCGGTGGGTTTCTGTACACACATGTCGATACCGAGGGGCTCATGCAGGGATTTCCGCAGGATGTCATTCTTCCCCTGCGACGGGCAACTACGAAGCAGTTGATTGCGGCGGGCGGGATCAGGTCGCAAGAGGAGATCGATCAGCTTGACGCCATCGAGGTGGACGCCGTCGTCGGCATGGCAATTTATCGGGGGCTGATTCCAGCATAGCGCTTTGCCTGAGATAGGCAACCTTCCTCAACATTGCTTCGCCCTCCTTCCTGCGCTTATCTTGAGTATGTCCTCGTGGAAGACCTCCTATGAACGTTCTCGTGCTGAATTCCGGAAGTTCGAGTCTGAAATTTCAAATCATCGCAACTGATTTGGAGCAGATCAAAAGCTACACGGACGACCGCATCTGCCGCGGCGAACTCGAGGGCATTGGCGGGGAAGCGATCATTCGCGTTCAACACCGCAATGATCCTGGCCGAACCATGACCGCGCCGTTACGGGATACGGGCTTCGCGCTGGACTACCTGGTTCGTTACATCGCGTCCGATCAGTCGGGAATTACCGAGATCAAGAGTACCGCTGACGTGCACGCGGTGGGGCACCGCGTTGTGCACGGCGGCGAAACTTTTACCGAGTCCACGCTGATTGACGATGGCGTGATTAAGGGCATTGAGGATTGCATCGATCTGGCGCCGCTGCATAATCCGAATAACGTGAAGGGAATCCTGGCGGCCCGCGATCTTTTCGGGAAAGATGTGCCGCAGGTGGCGGTCTTTGACACCTCATTCCACCACTCGATTCCCGAGCAGGCTTACCTGTACGCAATTCCTTACCATCTGTATCGGCGGCACAAGATTCGACGCTATGGATTCCATGGAACGTCGCACCGGTACGTGGCATTTCGTTACCGAGCGCTGCGAGGGCTCACGCGTGAACAAACGAATATCATCACGCTGCATTTGGGGAATGGCTGTTCGGCCGCAGCGATCAAGAATGGGTCACCTGTTGATACTTCCATGGGAATGACGCCTCTCGAAGGACTCGTCATGGGAACGCGTTCGGGCGATCTCGATCCGGCGATTGTGAGCGTCATCGCGCGCAAAGAAGGGATGTCATCCTCCGAAGTGGATACGCTCTTGAATACGCAATCCGGGCTGCTCGGAATTTCCGGACTGACCAACGATATGCGCGAGCTGCAGGCGGAACTGAACGAGCATGACGACCGGCGCGTCAAGCTGTCGATTGAAATCTTCTGCTACCGCGCGCGCAAATATATTGGTGCGTACCTGGCCGCCATGGGGGGAGCCGACGCCATCGTGTTTACCGGCGGAATCGGAGAGCACTCACCCGAGGTAAGGGCGAAGATCTGCGCCGATATGGAGTGGGCAGGACTACAGCTCGACGCCACGAGAAATGAACAGACCGTCGGACGGGAAGAGAAGATCTCCACGGATGACTCCAAGCTGCTGGCGTATGCGATCCCGACAGACGAAGAACTGCTCATCGCGCGAGATACAGTGCGCGTGATTCGGGGCGAGCCACATCCGTCTTAGATTTCCCGCGGCTAGTACGGCCACGTCCAGTCAGCGGCTTCGGGCTTATCAACGCCGTACTGGTGCGCGTAGTTGCGGCATTCGATCTGCTGATTGAGGAATCTCTCCTTGGCATGACCACCGATCTTTTGCAGCCGCGGCACGCGATCCACCACGTCCATCGCGAGGCTGAAACGATCCACGTTGTTGTTGATCGCAAGTTCCAGAGGAGTGTTGATGTTGCCCTGCTCCTTGTAGCCACGCACATGAATGTTGTGGTGATTCGTGCGCCGATAGGCCAGCCGATGAATCAGCTGCGGATATCCGTGGAAGTTGAACATGACGGGTTTGTCGACGGTGAACAGGGAATCGAAGTCGCGATCAGACAGTCCGTGAGGGTGCTCGCTGGTCGGCTGAAGCTTGAATAGATCGACCACGTTGATGAAGCGAATCTTGAGGTCGGGAAATTCTTTGCGCAAGAGCGCCACTGCGGCCAGAGCTTCTTGCGTGGGAATATCGCCCGCAGAGGCCATAACGACATCGGGTTCGCCGGATTCGTCGTTGCTGGCCCAGTCCCAGATTCCGATGCCCTTGGTACAGTGGGTGATCGCGTCGTCCATGTTGAGGTATTGAAGATGTTTTTGCTTGTCGCTGACGATTACGTTGACATAGTTCTGACTGCGCAGGCAATGGTCGGCGACCGACAACAGACAGTTCACGTCGGGTGGAAGATAGATGCGGGTCACCCTCGCGCTCTTGTTCACTACAACATCGAGAAATCCCGGGTCCTGATGCGTGAATCCGTTGTGATCCTGACGCCAAACCGTCGAGGTAATCAAAAGGTTGAGAGAGGCGATGGCGTCTCGCCAGGAGAGGTGATTACAGATCTCGAGCCATTTGGCGTACTGGTTAAACATGGAGTCGATGATGTGGACGAAAGCTTCGTAGCACGAGAAGAAGCCGTGGCGACCTGTCAGCAGATAGCCCTCTAGCATTCCTTCGAGCGTGTGCTCGCTGAGCATCTCCATGACGCGGCCGTCGGATGCGAGATTTCCGCCATCGTCATCTTCAGGAAAGCGTTCTTCAATCCAGAACTTCTTTGTGGCTTTGTAGAGGTCGTCCAGCTTATTGGACGTCGTTTCGTCTGGTCCGAAGACGCGAAAATTTATTGGATTCAGCCGCATGACGTCGGAGAGCATGATGCCAAGCGGGCGTGTGTTTTCTGCCAGCGACTGGCCGGGCTTGTCAATCGTGTGCTCATAGCTGCGAAAATCGGGCAGGCGCAACGCCTTCTTCAATCGGCCGCCGTTTGCGTGAGGATTCGCGCTCATTCGGCGGGTGCCGGTTGGCGCTAGTTCACGGAACCACTCTGCCAGCTTTCCATCGCGGTTAAAGAATGGATCGGGTTGCTGCGAGCGCATCCAGTTCTCAAGTGTACGGAGTTGAACCGGATCTTTTTTGACAGCCGGCAGGGGCACCTGATGTGCCCGCCAGAAACCTTCGAGAAAATGCCCCTCAACTTCTCGAGGCGCAGTCCATCCTTTTGGCGAGCGGAGAACGATCATTGGCCAGCGAGGCCGTGATGTTGCACCCTTCCTGCGCGCATCCTGGCGCAGTTCGCGAATCTGCTGAATGCAATGCTCGGTAGTGGCTGCCATTGCCTGATGCATCTTCTCGACTTCTGCACCTTCGACGAAATACGGCGTCCAGCCATAGCCGCGTAACAGGTTCTCGAGTTCGTCATGCGAAATTCGCGCAGGTAGAGTCGGATTGTCGATCTTGTACCCGTTCAAATGCAGGATGGGGAGAACGGCTCCATCGCGGGCAGGATTGAGAAATTTATTGATATGCCATGAAGTTGCGAGCGGGCCGGTTTCCGATTCGCCGTCTCCCACTACCGCGGCGACAATCAGTTCAGGATTGTCGAAGGCCGCGCCGCAAGCATGTGAAAGTACATAACCTAACTCTCCGCCTTCGTGAATCGACCCTGGAGTCTCGGGCGTGCAGTGACTGCCGATGCCTCCAGGAAACGAAAACTGCCTGAAGAACTCACGGAGACCATCGATGTCCTGACTCTTCTCCGGATAAATTTCCGAGTAAGTTCCTTCGAGGTAGGCAGGGCCTAAAACGCCGGGCGCTCCATGACCGGGGCCCGCAAGAAAAATCATGTCGAGATCGTATTTCTTGATCAGGCGGTTCAGATGAATGTAGATGAACGAAAGGCCGGGGCTGGATCCCCAATGTCCGAGCAGACGATTCTTTATGTGTTCGGGACGTAATGGCTCTGCGAGCAGAGGATTTTCCTGCAGATAGATCATGCCGAGGCTTAGATAATTGCAAGTACGCCAGTAGGCTTCGATTTCCCGGAGTTCTTCCGGATTGAGAGGCGACGCAGTGATCGTGGATCTCGTGGGAGCATACGGGCTAAGTTCAGCAATTGCGGCTGGCATGTCGATTGCGCTCATGATTTAACTCCTTCACTTAGCGTATGCCTGAGACTTCCTCGGTGACAAATAATTCTGTGTGAATTTCAGAAGGACGGCGGCCATTTTGGGATGGATTCTTCCAAGATTCAGGCGATGTTAGTATGCGTTCTTGCTGTTGAAGAAGTGGAGCAGGGTCATCGTGATGATCTGAAGGTCGAACGTGAGGCTCCAGTTGCGAAGGTAATACAGATCGTATTCCACGCGCTTGGCGATCGAGGTATCGCCGCGCCATCCGTTGACCTGGGCCCATCCGGTGATGCCGGCTTTGAACGTGTGGCGGAAATTGTAGCGATCGAACTCCTCCAGAAATTTCTCGACAAAGTGCGGCCGCTCCGGGCGAGGGCCCACGATACTCATGTCCCCCTTGAGCACATTGATGAATTGGGGAAGTTCGTCCAGATTCGTGCTGCGAAGGAATGCGCCAATCGAAGTACGCCGGGGATCATTGGCGCATGTCCAGCGCGTATCGCCATCTTCGCGTGTCCCCACCTGCATCGTGCGGAATTTCAACATGCGGAAGAGGCGTCCGTTGAGTCCCACGCGCTCTTGAACGAAGAAAACCGGGCCGGGGCTGGTGAATTTGATTGCGATAGCAATCGCGACGCTCACAGGCAAGGTGAGCAGAATAACGAATAGCGAGAAGGCGATATCGAAGATGCGCTTTTCGAACAGATAAGGGCCGGTTTCAGCCAACGTCGGCCGCAAGTCGAGCATGTGTATTCCGCCCAAGTCGATTAGGCGATCACGCATAGCAATGCCTTCTCCTAAATCTATGACAAGGCGAGTTGGCACACACAGTTTTTCGAGGGCCGGGGCTATCTGCTGGACGTCGCTCAGTCGCCCCGCCGGAAGAGCGATGATGACGTCGTCAATGGAGTGGCCATTCGAGAAATTAGGAATCTGACCGACTTCGTAAACCGGACCCTGTACGGCGATTTCCTGGCCGGGGAGATGGACGAATCCGGCGACTTTGCAGGGCAGGACCTCGCCATTCATGAGCGACGTCGTTACGCGGCGAGCGAAGCGGTCCGTGCCCACCATCAGGATTCGGACTTCATTTCGCCCGGTCTTACGCAGCAACTCCAGCAACACACGAAACGCGATGCGGGCAATGGTCGCGAGAACAAAAAGGGCGACGGCACTGATCGCCATTACGAGCCTGGAGTAGCTGGCCTGGCGGTACATGAATCCAAGCGCCATCACGATCGCATAGGTGAATGCAAGAGCCTCCAGAAGGCGACGACTCTTCTTTCCGGGGGCGTAGATATGCTCGACGCTGAAGAGTCCGGCCTCTTCTGCTGCAATCGCCCAGACGATAGTCGTGAGAAGCACGATTCCCCAGTAGGAAGGCAGGCCGGAAGAAGCAGACCATCGGGAAAACAGATTGAAGCCAAACCGGATTTTGATGGCGATGTAATACGCACAGGCAGGCAACAACAACGTGAGAATTCTCAGGTAATACCGAACATAACTGAGCCGACTACGAATCATGCAACGAACTTTCTTCTACAGAGAGCGACGAAGGGGCCCAATGTGTTTCATGCCTCTATTCGAATACGCGATATGCACTGAGCCTGCGCTTCAAAGCCAGCGGCAAGTGGCTCTGATTCACTCCCAGGAAAAGCCCGACGGATTTTGCGAGATCCTGCCGGAGGCCATACCCTGCGGAACCGCGCGTGTGGTGATTCCGTAAACGGCGGAGTTTACCCTCGACCAGTTTCCATCCGTCGCGAAGGATCGAATTACGCGTGTCCGGTCCATCCCAGATCTTCAGCAGCCGGAGTGTGTAGCCGATATCGAAATAGCGTTGGAAAAGGGCGACGGTGCTGTGGGTATGAGAATGGTAGACGGCGGCTTTGGGTTCGTAGACGATCTTCCAGCCGCGATCGAGAATGCGTTTGGCAATGCCGAGGTCTTCAAAGACTCGCAGGTCTTCAGGAAAACGCTCGGTCTCCCAAACGCTGCGCCGAATCGCGGCGTTTACGTCCGAAAAATGGTAGAAGTGGTAGCCCATCCCGTTGCGGTGAGCTGGATCTTTGACGATTTTGTTTTTGCCGTACACCGCGTCCAAGGCGTCCTGGCGCTCGGAAGACGATCCGGGTTTCGGAAACTGACGCCCGTAAACGGCAGCGACCTGTGGATCGTCAAAATTGGAGAGCATTGTCGCCAGCCAATTCGTCGAGGCGGGGATGGCATCTTGCGACAAGAAGAGAAGAATTCTGCCAGACGAAAGACTCGCGGCATGGTTGCGCGTGCGAGCGTGATGGAACTCGTGAGAAGGAATTTGCTCGATACGGACCGGGAAGCGCTCGAGAAGATCTGGCGTTCCATCCGTCGAGCCGGAGTCGACGGCAATCACTTCAAATGGAGCACTGAAGTTCTGACTGAATATCGCCGGGAGCACGCGCTCGAGATCGCGCCGCCCGTTTTTGGTCAACAGCAAGATGGATAGTTCAAGCATTACACCCTCGAAAAAGCTGCTTTGACACGTAGGATTGGATTAAGGCACTGTTTTCAGCACCCTCCTCAGATGCAAGTTACGGATTGATTGCTGGTACAAATCTTCGGTCAAAGCCTCCTCTTAACTTGTCTGCACAAGCATTCCTGATGTCGCCGAAACTATGGCGTCGGAGCAGTGATTTGCTTTCTTCCCGGCACTCCATTGGGTACCGTAGAAGTTGGCGTATCTCCCGCGGAAAAGAATTTCCTCCACTTCGAACTGAAGATAGAGCCGCATAACAAGCTGCGCAGCTCTGCATTGGTGAGGGTGTTTCGTTTCTGGATCACCCTGCGTTTGGTAAGAACGGAAGGCAACCGCCGGAGAACATCGAACTTCGCTCTGAGAAAAGGAACTCCGGACCCCAGCCTGAAAAAATACAGGGCTGACCCGAGTTCGTATAGCAAACGGCGTGGCGCCGAGCGGAAGATGAAGGCCAGCGGCAGGTTTTTGCAGTAGACGAAGTCGATATTGCGCTGCGAATAAAAAACCTGTAATGCAGGCCCTTTTTTGATGGTCGATCGGTAGTGGTGATAGACAATCGCTTCCGGCACATAAACACACCGAAACCCGGAAAGTTGCGCGCGGAAGCTCAGATCAACGTCTTCATAAATCATGAAAAAATCTGGATCGAGGAACCCGATCTCATCGAGCATGCGACGCCGGTAGGCGACGGCTCCACCACAGGCTCCGAAGACTTCGCAAGGGCTTTGCCACTTTGCACCGTCGAGTTCGTCTCTCCCGAGTTCTGCTGCGATGCCGGCGGAATCGATCTGGAAACCGCAGTTCTCTATTCGTGCGCGGTCGTTGAAGTACATCATCTTGCAGGCAAAGCTTCCGGCGGCAGGGAACTGTTGACTGGCGCGATGGATCGCTTCCAGCCAGTCCGGATGCGCTTCAGTGTCGTTGTTCAGAAGAACGACCGTTTCGCCGGAAGCGTGATTGAAGCCGGCGATGTTTCCTTCGGAGAAGCCGTGGTTCCTTTCGAGAGCGACGATCTTCACCTCCGGGAAGGTTACGCGAACGTATTCCACCGAGTCGTCAGTCGACGCATTGTCGACAAAGATCGTTTCGAAATCGCGAAATGTCTGCTGCCGCAGGGCGGAGAGGCAGTCCGGCAGAAACTGCCTGCCGTTCCAGTTCACGATGATTACGCTGATTTCAGGCATGCGACGACCCCGGAGTTGAGATCGAAAATGGCTGATTGTTGATGCGCGAATCTTCGAAGTTGCGAATGCCCAATCTGCCCGCGCGGCCGTCAACGATGCCCAGATACATCATCTTGAGGCACGCCAGCTTTTCTTTTCCAAAGAGGAGAATTCCCAGCGCATGGCGCGCGAATCGCCGAACGACGGATAATTTCGACCGCCAATCGGGATAAAAACTCCAAACAGTGAACACCTCGTTGCGAGCTTTGTAATACTCGCGCCAGGGAACATGGTCGGCCCAGACGCGAGTGATGCCGGATATTTTCACAATCTTCGGGTCGCCAAGGGCGTGCTCCAAAACGCTTCGCCGAACGACGGCGATTTTGTAGCCGCTTCGGCGGAGACGAAGGCAATGTTCGAGGTCGATGTAATCCATGAAGAAATCAGCTCTGGGAGGCCCGGCTGTCTGAACTGCCGTTCGCCGAATCAAGCTCCCTGACGAAATCACTGCATCGACAAAACTCACATCTGTCTTCGGGTAGGCGGGCACTCGTTGCCATCCGTTTCGCCAGAGCAGGCCGCGGTAATGCCGCTGGGTCTCCGAATGTACCGAGAGCGGCGCCGCAATTCCGAGTTCGGAGCCCTTTTCACCGACAAGGTCGACTGCTTCCAGCAGGCGCTCGAGGGCATCGTGCTTCGGAAGACTGTCCTGGTCAAAGACCCACACCCAGTCATGATGTTTGCTCTTGAGCGCATACTCGAAACCCGCTGCGTAGCCGCCGCCCACTCCGACATTGGTTGGCAGGTTCAGAAGCGTCACTTGCGGATATTCTTGTGAAACTAGACCCAAGGTCCCATCCGTCGACGCGTTGTTCACGACGATGATCTCGCTGAGAGGACGACTCTGACCGAGTAGCGCATCCAGATGCTTCCGAAGATAGCCCTCGCCGTTGTATGCGATCGTGATGCTCGCGATAGAGGTGTTAGGTTGCTGCTGCATTTGCCCGCTTGTCATACGAGTTGATTAGCCTCCTGACCAGATGCGGGCAGATACCGAAGCTTGAAAAAAAGTGCCATGAACATTCCGAATGTTGCGCCGGCGAAGGACGACGTTAGATGAGGATTCGTCCATCCGCTGAGCAGCCAAAGAACAAAGAGAGCAAGGAGCCACAGTTTTGCAGGATGATGCGAAGCCAGCAAATCGCGAGCGGAAGCGGCAATCATCAGAAGAATCGCGACGATTCCCGCGAAGCCGAATTGCATGGTGAGTGACAGCCATTGCAGTTCATAGGAATACTGGTCCTCGCTATTTCGTATGACCGCATTCACATGCGCTCCCAGTCCCTTGCCGATCAGGGGACGCGCCTCGATCGCAGTGACCAGTGCTTTCGACTGTTCCATGCGGATAAGATCCGAATCGCTCACCTGATCGGAAAAGAAACGTGCCTCAAAAACAGGTTGGAGCTCTTCGTAGTAGAAATACCCGACGCAGATCATTGCCAAGGCGGCGAGGACGAGCAGTTTGAACCGGCCCTCGATGATGGTTGCGGCGAAAATCGCAAATGCTTCGAGGAACCAGATGTACCGGGCGAACGCCAGCAGGCCAGAAGCAATTACGGCGAGAGAGAAGAACGCAATCGTAACGCGGCGAAAGCGAAGTCCGCTGACGCTGGGGCACAATAGAGCAAACAGCACGAAACTGCCGAGGATGTCCGATGAAAACTCAATCCTGCTGAGGCCGAAAGCGATGCTGCCCCCGACTAAGGCGTCGTCTCCGAAGATATTTCCCAGCAACTGAATGGGATTGATCTTCAGGGCCAATGTGATGGTGATCAACGCAATCTTCATGACCGCGAGAGCGACGATGCCGTAAACAACCGGCTTGATCACGTCCTCGGGCCGCATGAGATGTCGACGCAGAAAGAATAGGCAAAGCCACGCCAGGATCACGGTTGAAGCAATGTCCTTTAATTGCAGAAACACCTGAGACGTTTCCGACTGGCCGCGAAAGATGGCAACGAGCCCCCAGAATGCAAGCCCTGCCGTAAAAAGAGCGAGGAAAATAAATTCGTCCGCAGTGATCCACTTCGAGGAACGCGAAGCCACATACATCGCAAGCGCAATCGCGAACAAAGCGAACGCCGGAATCTTGACGTTGAGGCCAAAGATTGAGCCAGTAGGCAGGCACACAGCGATCATCAGCATGGCTTGCAACAGCCAGGCGACGAGAGGCTTCCGGTGTGAGAGCTCGGTCCTCATTGTTTATTCATGAACAGATCTTTAGCGACGCTTTCCCAGCCGGCTCCATAACGCCAATAGCTCTGGTTGCATACTTCGCGGAAAACCTGCGGTACCCTCGCGAGTGTCTCTTCTCTGAGTCGGAGTCGATGCTGCAGATGGGATATCTTCTTCGTGATCTCCGTCATGGCGTAGTCCGCTCCGGGCATTGCTGACCGATGAAGCTCGAGGCGGGCATACAGCTGTTGAAAACGATTAATTTCTGAGCGGTACAGTTCGCGGCCCGTGACCCGAGCACGAGCGAATCGGTCGCGAAGACTTAGCGCGCCCATGCCGATTTGCTGACTGTGGTGCCGGCGATATTGCATCAGTGGCTCTGCGATGAGCAGGTACGGACCACAAGCTGCTAGCAAGAATGACATCCACTGGTCATGAACATCGTTTGACGGAATCGGTGCCAGAAAAGGGAAGTACTCACGCCGAAATCCCATCGCCGCCCCCGTCACGACCGGATGCTTGATGAGAATGTTTAACGCCTGTCCTGCGGCAAATCTCTTCTGCTCGCTCGCCGGAAAAGAGAAGGACTCCCACAACCGGTAGCTCAACGGTCGCGAGCTCTCATCGATCACGTCAGCATCGCTAAATGCTGCGACGGCGTTGGAAAACCGGAAAGCCTTTTCCAGACGTTCCAGTTTGTTTGGATACCAAACGTCATCCTGATCGGCGAGAACGACGAATTCTCCCTCACTCATGGAAATCGCTTTTTCAAAATTACCTGTCGATCCCAGGGTGTGCTCGTTCACCTCGAAGCGGATAGGGAAGAGCACATGGCGCGAGAAGTCACGTAGGATTTCTGTGGTGCCATCGGTCGAACGATCATCACAAACGACGAGTTCGTCGGGCATTCTTGTCTGACGGGCGATACTGTTCAGTTGGTCCGTCAAGAAACGGGCACCATTGTAAGTGCACATCGCCACCGAAATCGTTAAACTCACAAATTTCTCCATAAAACTACTGCCGCTGCCTCGTGCCGAAGCGTCTCAGTTGTTTCTCGCGGAACTAATGCTGTAACCATGCGACCCTTCCCAACCGCCGAACACGCCGCACTCCGGGCACAAAGGTTTCCATCTTCGTCCAGTCATAGGCATCGAAGAATCGGCTCAACAAAATCACAACCGAATGAAGTCCTCCGAAAATCAGTCCCATCGACACGAGCCCAAACCAGCCGAGATCGCTCGTCGGATGCACTGCGAGGATCAGACTGAGAGCGAATAGAGAAGATAAGACCGGCTTCAAGTAGCTCTCGCGCAGCAATCGGCTAAATGGATAGTGTGTGTGGCGATGAAAAAGGGTGATGAAGTATCCCGATGCAAGCACCAGAGCCGCCGAAGTCCCCAGCACCGCTCCGGCGAAGCCGAATTTGTAAATCAACCCAAAGCTAAGGGCTACATTGAGCACGATCCCGAGGATTGCGGAATCGACGCCTGGTTTCAGATACCCACTTCCAGCAAAGATCAGAAATCCTGGCCCTGTAATCAAGTTGATGAAGCTGACAACGACCAGCACACTTAACGGGAAAGCGACGATCTCCAACTGTGGACCAATCCAAAGATCAACAAAGCGGCTGGATACGGCCACGACGAAGCAGATTGCAGGAACGCCAATCAAGGCCAGGTATTTGTGGGCCCGATAATAAAGTTCGCGAATACGCGCCTCGTCGCCGAGAGCACTAAGTTCAGATGCCGCGGGCAGAACCGGGCTTAGGATGAAGCCGATCGCTCCGCGGATCTTCAAGGCGACATCACTGGCGATGTCGTACCAGCCGACGGGTGCTACTCCGACTAGCATTGCGAGAAAAACTTTCTCAATCTGGTTATGGACGGCAACCGCTGCCTGCGTGACATAGAGGCGGAAGCTAAAGCCGAACATTTTCCGTGCTTCTTGTTTGTCGAAGTGCCTCGGATTGATGGCGACTTGCGGCAGCAGGCGGCGAACCGTGATCACATAGATGACGACAGTGATGATTCCGGCGGCGCTGTATCCATAAACCAAACCACGCAGCCCGAAACCGCCCAGCAACAGGCAAGCGCTGAACAGCGCATTCAGGAAGACATTCGCGGCGCTGATCATGTTCGTCAGATCCAGCCGTTGCAAACCGGTGGTCACGGAGGCAAACAGCAGGTTCACAATGTTGGCCGCGATAACGATGAGGAAGAGTCTGAAAAGCGTAATGAGTTCTTCTCGGCGAATGTTGCTGCCGTGGAAGAGCCGCACGGAGAGCCAGGGAGTCGCGACCCAGAGACCGCCGCCAATCGCCGCCGCCAAGAGGAGGAATACGGCAAGCCCGGAGTTCAGCGCTTTGGAGAGCGCATCGAAGTCGCGATGCGCGTAATATTCCGCAATAAATTTGCTGAGCGTGCCAAAGAGACCAAGGTCTGCCAGCGAAGTCAGCCCATTGATGGCAAGGAACACGGCCCATGTTCCGTAACCTTTGACGCCGATCTCGTAGAGAATGAGAGGGGTCATGACGAACGGAATCGGGGCTACGAAGATGTAGCGCAGACCTCCGAACATCGCGTTGCGGATGATCTTTCCGCCGAGCGGCGCGTCGGCCATCGTCATGGCCTGAGGCTTCTTCGTGTTTTCGGTCCCTTCGGTCGACATTTGTTTTAGCTTACGAACCCACCTTCGTGTGGCGAAGCCACGGATTTCATTTCTCACTTGGTGCGAGATCGCTTAACTTTGTTCATAACTCGTCGAGTATTTGTTCTGAATGTTTGAAAGACCTCTTCTCCCAGCTTTTTCGCCGGATCCTCTGGGTCTAATTCCCGCCATCGCGCTTCCCCAAGGATGTACACGCTGCAGATCGCGGCCACAAAGCATGTGCCGAACAGCATGATGATCAGACGAGGTGGAAACGACTTCTTCTCTGGCACGGCGGCAACGTCGAGGACTTTGACGCTGGGAACTTCGCGGGCCTCGTCAACTCTCGCGATTTCGTACTGTTTTGTCAGAGTTTCGAAAACCGCTTCCTGGACTTTGGTTCGACGGTAGAGATCGGCCCATGTGACGCCCAAAATCGGCAACTGCCGAATCGATGGGTACAAATCCCCGTTTTGCGTGGAACTGGGCTGCCCGGCACCGGGAGCATTGTCGACGTTGCCGGTTGAGCCCGGAGCTTGTCCTTCTAGCTTCTGCAGCTGCCGTTTATATTCATCGATGCGGGCTTGCACCGAACGAACCCGAACATTATTGGTCGTGTAGATCTGCAACAGTCCTTCGAGTTCCGTCTGAGCGGCAATCAACTCACCTTCGAGTTGCCCAGCGGCCCCGATCATGGCCTGGCCTTGTTCTTTGACATCGAGAGCCGTGTTCTTGCTGGCGAACACACTGAAGTCTTTCTCCGCGCTCTCCAGATCTATTTGAACCTGCTTGAGGCGATTTTCGAGGAAAACTCTTTCGCGATGGGCCGCCGATGTGTCGAGCGTGATTACCACCCTATCGAGCTGTTTCACATATTCCTGACCGATTGCGGCAGCTCGCTGCGGACTTCGATCGCTCACCTTGATGGTGATGATTCCGCTTTTGCGGTCAGACGTGAGGTCGGTGCGGTTGTCGAGTTGCTTGCGCGCGTCGGAGTATCGGTGGTCGCCGTAAACTTTGCGAAGATCGAACTTGTTGATAATCGCGTTTTGAACGGTCTCGCTTTTCAGCACTCCGAGAAAAAGATCACCCGAAGTCTTGATTCCGAACAATTCGCTGCCGAGATTCCCTAACTCGCTGGACTTGCCTAGAACCGCAAACATCGACGCCAGGCCTTGTCCCGCTTGATCCGGTGGCATGAGCCGCGTTGTGCTGGTGTAACGCACTGGAATCACGAAAGCGGTGATCGTGGATGCAAAGAGACCGATCGCAATCCAGCGATAGAGGAGAGAGCGGCGATCCCATAGAATTCGCAGCCTCTCTATCGGAGTGCGATTCTCCTCCGGAGATTTCCCGGAAATAGAGATGAAGTCCGGTTCGATAGCCGGAGGCGGGTATTGCGGCTGGCTCTTTGAGAATTGTCTGGTTGCCATGATTTATCTGGCGTCCTTCGTGTTCATCCCCTCACTGGTCTGAACCGCTCTTGCGCGAAAGACCCTTAGGCCAGAACGTCAGTTGCAACATAGAGCTCACATTCGACTGCCTCGTAGGCGAAATCACGGGATACGTCCAGGCTTCGTACTGAACTGCCGCCGACAAACTGAAGCTGGAATGCACCCATAGATCAGCGCGAACACTTGCGTCGGTGAGCGTGCCGCCGTCCGGGATGAACTCATGGCTCACCTTCAGATGCCTGAACTCAAACTGCAGTTTGTTGCGCGGAGTGAACCAATATGTGGTCCAGGCCTGCACGCCTTGTCCTTGCCGACCAACCCAATTTCCCATCAAATTCCCTGCATTTGTGAAGCCTGATATCCATGTGGGGTTGTAGTAAAAAAAACCGGACCCGACGTTGCCGCCAATCGGTGGATCGGTGTATACACCCTCTACGCGCAGATCCATCTTTGAGAGGCGCGGTAGCCGGGGAATGTAAATGCCAGCCAACCACGCGGCTACATCTGGGCCGACAATCGGGCTTATTTCGTCGTGCTCGGTGAAACCATCCGCATACAGGCTGAGGGCGTTCTTGATTCGATAGTTGAAGTCGACGCCCGACCGACGGGCGCCAGGTTTATTCGCAGCGCCGGGGATTGTGTCGCCGACCGAAAATACACTTCGAAGAAAGTTGTGCCAGGTTAGCGGATAACCTGGGCCGCCGTAATCTGTCGTGCGTGACAATCCGAACTCGAAATTCGGAGTTGGCTTAAAGCTAAGTCGTTCTCCGTGGACAATCGGCTGCGGACGCAGCGATTGTCCGTACTGGCCCACCAGGCCCAACGGTGTGAACATGAACTGATATCCCGTGTATTGACCAAGAAAGAACTCGACGCGCATTGGGCCGAGCGCCCCGAACAGACTGGGGAGCTTGAACGGAGTGACTCTGTTGACGCGGAACATTGTGAGCGGAGCGGCGTTGTCACTCATCATCATTCCGCCGCCTTCGCTGGGGCCCCACCACACGCTTTGCTTTCCGTAGGAAATCTGCCAATCGGAAAGATTCATGGCGACGTAGGAGTCGAGCAGTTGAGCTTGATCAATGGCAGGAGTAGTCGTGCCAGGTGGGACTGGAAACGGCGAAGGAACAATCGAATGACTGAAATCCGCAATCGAGATCGCCTGGCGAGCCGCAAGGGGCAAGGCCGGAGAAGATGGCGAGTGCTCGAATTCGCTTCGAATGTAACCTGTAAAAGGGCCGCTCGAAACCCAGCCAGAGAGTCCGGAAACGTCGTTGAATCCCTGCTCTTCAGGGCGGCCGAAGTCGTTGACGACGGTTTGCCCAAAGTGATAGCCGTCGGTGAGCGGCTTGCCTACAATCTCCGTTGCTCGTGTGTAGGAAGATTCGACGCGGAATTCGGTGTTGTCGCCGCCACCAAGCCAGTTCAGCTCGTTGCTGAATTCTTCCGAAAGCTGCTGATAGAGATTGGCAGCCTCACCCGTGCCTTGATCGTCGGCGATGCGATCTCCGGCCTCGCTTACTTGACGCGCGCAATCCATGCGAGTCCATGGGCGCATTCCGAGAATTTCGCTGTCGATGTACCCGAGCGCAGCCAGCCGTTCGATTGCGGGATAGATCCAGCTGTCCAAGGGCACATAGGGCGATCCCATGTTCTTGGCTTGCCAGTGGTGAGGCCGCTCCGGACGCACCCCCGGAAGATCCCAGGTTCCCCCCATCAATTCCGGATTGTGGTGTTTCCGGTAGACGTATTCGCTGGTTAAGTATCCGAGAGCCGCTCCGATGAGAACATCGGAAGGGAAATGCTCCTTTGCGGTGACCCGCGATGCGCTGATGACGGTAGCCATGCCGTAGGCGAGCACTTTCATGAATGGACTTGGATATTCATGCGCAAACGTTCCAGCAATTGCCCACGCTGCGGCCGAATGTTCCGATGGGAACGATGCTCCACCCTTAAAGAACTGCCCTCTGCCGAAATCCTGGTAAGGACGTTGCCGCCCGGTCGCGAACTTCAGGGCCTCGACGATTCCGAGCGCATCGATCGCAGACTCGCCGCTCAGAAATCCCGTCTCTCGCTCGTGATCGTTATGCGTGAGAACACCAAGGAGGTAGAGTCCGGCTGCGCCTCCCGCCATTGAGTAAGCACCGTAGTCGGACAAATGGCGGTAATTCGTCAGCGTGCTCGGATTATTCGACAGATGACGGCTCATCTGGCTATCGGTCGCGAACAGCGCGGCGGCGAAGCCACCAAGTGGCACAAGCCATGTAGCATCTGAAAAGCGGATTCGTGTCGGACTTGTCCAAAGACCAATCTGGTCATGAAGCAGCGCATGCGGAAGCCCCATGACTTTATTTTCGGTATCGGAAGGAATCGGAGCGTCTGGGATCGCGCCGGCGTCAGGCGAATCAGCACGGGTTGCTGGCGGACCCGAAATGGAGGCAGCATCTGCGCTCGAAGAAGACGACGGCAGGACCGACTGGCCAAACATGAAGGTCGTGCTTGTCAGTAGAAACATCGTCATCATCCAGGACCGCAAAGTTCCCAGAAATCGATTCACGAGCTGTCCTCGATACTCCTAGAAATACGCGGCAGCGAGAATTGCGCTGGTAGCGATCGAACTCATGACCTGAGCATTCTGGAAGACAGCTTTCCAGACCGGAGGTCCGCCGAGCGCTTTCTCCGGGACGACAACCATGTCTCCCGGCTGCAGTGCGACGTTCAGCCCTTCGCCGGAAACCCAGAACGAGCTATGACTGCCGACAACGGTTCCATTCGCTCGAATTACGAACGTGGCTTTCTTGTTCGCCATGTTCGTGGTGCCGCCCGCCTGCGTCAGGTACCACTTCGCGCTTTTTCCTGGCCGATAGGCAACGGCAGTCGCGCCATAGACCTGTCCCTGCACAAGCACGTAGCTGGGACGTTTCGGCACAACCAGCACATCTCCTGCACGCACGGTAATGTCGCGGGACGTGTTCTCCCAATCCTTCATGTTCGAAGAAATCTGAATCGTGACGCGGCCTGTCGGCGGACTCGTCATCAGGTTGTCGAGCGTACTCTGCCACTGCACTAACGCCGATTCTGCCGAGGCTTTCTGATCGGGATCGACGCTGCTGGCCGCCGTGAGGCGAACCGCCGTCTGCTGTTCCCGCACACGCTGAATCAGTTCTCCGTAAGATCGCTGCTCCAGCCTTTGAACCTCAGATCGCAACAGCACCGCGCCATAGGGATACGCTGCCGAACTAAAGCCGCCCGCGCGCTTCAGGACCGAACTCAGTCTTTCGCCGGGACGAATGCCATACGCGCCTGGATGAACAACCTCTCCCCGCACCGAAATGGAAGCACCCAAGTCATCCCAGCCGGGAACCTGCGGGACAGTCAGAACATCTCCGTTGTTCAGAACCACATCGGCCTGAGCATTGTTGACCATCGCCTCCGCAAGCACGATGTGCCGCTGCTGGCCTGTAACTTCCTTGTCTCCTTGCAGCGAATATTGCGTGAGATCAGCGAGCTTGGTATCTGCGCTGGGCTTCAATCCGCCAGCCGCGCGGATCAGATCGGAAACACGCATCTCCGCCGTAAGCGGATAGCGTCCCGGGCGCGCCACTTCGCCTTTGACATAAACAGTTGCAGGCTGGACGGCGGCGGGATTCCTGTGGATCAAGACGCGATCTCGCGCGTGCAGAATGATGTCGTCGGTCGGGCTGCCGTCCAGGGCACTGCTCAATTTCACGTTCAGAATCTTGAGCGTGCTGTCGGACATGTAACGGAACACCTGCGCATCGCCTTCAGCCGCATCGGGAGAAACGCCGCCGGCCAGGTGAACCGCATCGCTCAAATGAATGTCCCCGCTGGTGCGATACGTTCCTGGAGCGCGCACATCGCCCCAAACCGAAACACTGGGAGGATTCTCGAAGTCATAGCGTCCGAAGAATTGAACCGTATCGAGCGCCTTCAATTCTGGCGCGTGCGCGGGGTCGGCGAGAGCCTCGGCCACACTGAAGCTCTGCACCGTCGGGTGATAATCGGGCGCACTCAGGCGAATGATCTCGCCGTATTGCAGCGCGGGTTCGGGCAGCAGATCTTTGTATGAGGCGACCAGATCGGTGACGCGCATGCCGGGATGGAACGAATATTTCCCCGGGCGTACCACGTGTCCCTCAAGGTAGACGGCATCCTGCGTGTAAGGATCGATTGGGAAGATTCGGATCTTGTCCCCATCCTGCACCTGGAACGAATTCAATTCTTTCGAAGCGCCGCTGGGGGATTCGTTCGCCGCCACATCAAGGTTCAACATGGTTTGCTTCTGGTGCGCGACTGTCCGCTGCACTTCGATATGCCGCAGGCTTGCGGTTGGAAGCAGACCTCCGGCTAATGCCACGACGTCAGCCAAAGATTTCTCGTCTTTCTGTTCATAAATCGCAGGGCGGCGAACCATGCCTTCGATCGTGATCTGCGGCCCCAGCGGAGGAACCATCACCGTGTCGCCATTCTCAAGGCGGTCAATATTGCCCTTCACCCCGTGGAGCAAGAGATCGTACACATCCACGTCCTGCACAAGTTCATTGCCTCGATAGTGTTTGAGAATACGAAGCGAGCCTCTACCAGTTGGACCACCGGCAGCGAACAGTGCATTTAGAGGAGTAGAAAGAGAACTAATGTCATAAGCCCCCGGTTTCACCACGTCTCCGACTACGTAGACGCGAATGCTTCGCAAACGCGACAGAGAAACATCAGCCGAGACATCACGGAATTGCGTGCGGAGCGTCTTCTGCACGGCTTGCTGCACTTCCGCCAGCGATTTTCCTGCGACGAGCAAAGGCCCGACTTCGGGCAGGCTCACTCTGCCTTCGCGATCGACCGCCTGATAGAAGCGGCGCGCCACTCCACCCCACAGGTCGATGGAAATGCCGTCGCCCGGTCCCAGCACGTAGTCAGGTCCAACGGGTAGATCCATCGGAATCATTTGCAGATCGCGTGTGCCGTTCTGGAAGATCTGCATGCCGAATCGGTCGACCGAAGGTGGCCTCGCCGCGGCTTGCAGGTACATGTCGTAGAGAGAGGGAATCTGTTCATACGGATTGTTTTTTCGCACGAGACGCTGCGTGGGGCTGACAGCCTGGCGCGCCTGGCGCGTTTTCCAGGCTTCCGCGGAGGTATTGTCCATCTCAGAATTCGACCCGTTCGCCTCTGGAGCGGACACCCAACCAGAAGCAAAAGCAGACTCGGAGGACGATTTGTCAGACATTCCTGAATTCCAAGCGCTAGCCGAGAAATCCGATCCCAGCGACAGGTCGTCCAGCTGGTTTTGTTGGTCGTGTGCTTGCGCGTTCGCTCCCGGGGACGTCATTGCTGAGGCCATTCCGTCCGCGGATAGCTGGTCGGTCAGCGAATCCTGGCCACTGGTTTTTACCAGCGAAGCGACATCATTGGACGGCATAATCGGGGCAGATGGAGCGACTGAAGGAAGAGATGGCAGATTCTCTGGCGCAGTCTCAGGCAATCCATTCTTGCCCGGCTCTCCGCTGGGCAGAGCTTCAATCGAGGGGCTCTGATCTGCGCTCTGATTCTTGCAACTGCTGGTCGAGGGGTCGCACATTTGCGTTTGCTGAAGTTCCCGCTCGCGCTGCTGCCGCTGCGCCTGCCGCGAGAACTCTTCGTCTTGCGCAATGTATTTCGCCCGCTCCCGAATCAGGAATTGCTGCTGCTGCGCCTCAGGAGACTCAGGGTTATACGTCGGCTGCAGAAACCCGTAGCGCTGGACCAACGACGTGGCGACGGAGCGAAACGCAATGTCGCTTTCCAGGCGATCAAAGATGGCTTCGTCCGTAAGATCAGAATCGGAAATCAGCTGGCCATGTTCGGTGGCATCCTTGGCAATCCACCGCTTCAGTTCGACCATAATTCCGGGATCGCGGTGGAGAATCGCGACTAGCTGTCCGACGGAGGCCGATACCCGCTCCATATTCTGGCGCGCGAGTTCGGATTGCGAGAGTGGCAACCGCTGGGAATTCTGGCCAAGCAGGCTCAGGCTACTGGCGAGCGCGAGCCCTGCACACAGAAAAGTCCTCCCGCGAAGGCGAAAGCCTCCAAGAACCGCGTCCAATTTCGAACGATCTGCCACGTTATGGTTCGTCAATCGGTCTCCCGTGACTTTCTAGCTTCTCGACAGGCCTACCAGCCCCGGTTTTTCTCTGATCGCGTTCAAGACTCCAGCCTCCGAACTCTCGACTGCCTTATTCCGGATGTCGATCATCGCCCAGTAATACATGCCGCGATTTTTCTCCGGAGCCAGCGCGAGAATTCTCATCCGCGGATAACGCCCGAGGAGAAATCCACATTTGCCGAGCGGCCGTTCCGGGTCTTCGAGCGCGAGTATGAGAACGTCAGGCTGTGTCTGTTCGACCATGTCATTCAGATCTCTTTCGTTGGTGACCTCCCCGACGATCTCGATATCGGATTGATCGGCGATCGTCGCGATCACCATTTCACGCATCAGGCGAGGGCGGTTGGCGACGAGCACGCGGACGCGTTTCAAAGGTCTCTCCTCCTCTTCGAGCGTAAGTGGGTGGGCGAGAACGGACAAGGTTCAAAAGCGGCTTAGGACCGGGGCAACGGCGTACTACGAGCGCGTACTGAAAAAATCAGTACTGGAGTACCACTAAGTACTAGAGGCTGGTGGGATGCTCTTATAATGTCCTGCCGCGGAAATCGGCATCGCGATGTTCATCGACGCTCATCAACACTTTTGGCGCTACAACTTGAATGAATATGGGTGGATCGACGAATCGATGTCTGCGATCCGGCGCGACTTTCTGCCCAAAGATCTGGAACCGGAACTCCAACGGAACGGTTTTCGCGGATCGGTAGCAGTCCAGACTCGGCAGAGTCTCGAGGAAACGCGCTCGTTGCTTGAACTGGCTGAGGAGTCCCCATCGATTTTAGGAGTGGTGGGCTGGGTCGATCTGTGTTCGCCAGACACTCGAAAACAGATCGAGCGATTCGCCAAAAATCCGAAGCTGATTGGAATTCGGCACATTGTTCAAGGGGAGGCGGACGATCATTTTGTGATGCGGCCAGATTTTCTTCGCGGCATTTCGCTGCTGGAGGAGTTTGACCTTGCCTACGACATCCTCATCTATACACGGCATCTGCCGATTGCGGCGGAGTTCGTGGAGAAATTTCCACGTCAAAGATTCGTCCTCGACCACATGGCCAAGCCGCCAATTGAGAGCAGCGAAATCAAGCCCTGGGCCGAGGGAATTCGCCGGCTGGCGGAATTCCCGAATTTATTTTGCAAGCTCTCTGGCCTTGTGACTGAAGCCGATTGGGCGCGCTGGACGCCCGAGCAAGTTCATCCTTATCTTGACGTTGCCTTCGATTGTTTCGGGCCCGAGCGGCTGATGATCGGCTCAGACTGGCCCGTATGCCTGGTCGCGGCGTCTTATACCGGTGTGGTTGACCTCGTGAAGAACTATCTCAGTCGTTACTCGCCGGAGATTCGCGAAGCTGTGATGGGCGGGAATGCGCAGCGATTCTGGCGGCTGATGCCGTGAGCCGTGGCAATTAAAGCGTATTCTTCTCCGATTGCCGCCAGACCTCTAAACCTTTACACTTCCGAAGTCGAAATCCCACAATCCATTATGAATTCCCGTGTCCTGCAACTCGATTCCCGCGACAATGTCTGGGTCGCGCTAACCAATCTAAAAAGAGGAGAGGAGACGCACTGCGATGGCCGGAAAAAGATCTTGCAGTCTGACGTTCCGGCGAAACACAAATTCGCAATCACCGATCTGGGGGTCGGCGATCCTGTTGTCATGTATGGCGTTCTCGTCGGCAAAGCCGTGAAGCCGATCGCTGCCGGGGAGCTTCTTACAACCGGCAACATCCAGCATCAGGCCGCCCCGTTCCATCCGCAGTCCGGTGAATTTCATTGGTTCGCGCCAGATGTCTCGCGCTGGAAGGCACGAAGTTTTCAGGGATATGCCCGCTCCGACGGCCAGGTTGGCACAAGGAATTACTGGCTGGTCGTGCCGCTCGTCTTCTGCGAGAACAAGAATATTCAAGTGATGAAGCAGGCGTTCGAGGAAGAACTTGGCTTCGCTGCGCCTCAGGTTTACCGGCAGCAAGTCGCGGATTTGGCGAAACTCTATCGCGAAGGCCGAATTAAGGAGCTTGAGAACGCCTCAGCTGGAGCCGAACCCGCCGAACTCAGACGTCATCGACTTTTCGAAAATGTTGATGGCATCCGTTTCCTGCTGCACGAAGGCGGATGCGGTGGTACCCACGAAGATTCCAGGAACCTGTGCGGACTGCTGGCAGGTTACATTCATCACCCGAATGTAGCCGGAGCCACTGTCCTCAGCCTCGGTTGTCAGCACGCGCAGATCGAAATTCTTCAGAATGAGATTGGCAAGCGCAATCCGACTTTCAATAAGCCGCTGTTCATTTTCGAGCAGCAGAAAAGCGGCTCCGAGGCTGCGATGATGCGCGAGGCAATCCGGCAAACGTTTCTCGGCTTGGTGGAAGCCGATAACGCGCGACGGTCGTCGGTTCCTGTATCCAAACTGTGCGTTGGATTGAAATGCGGTGGATCGGACGGCTTCTCCGGGATTTCGGCCAACCCTGCAATCGGCCACACCTCCGACCTACTGGCTGCCTTGGGCGGCCGAACCATCCTGTCGGAATTCCCAGAGTTATGCGGCGTGGAGCAAGAGTTAATTGACCGCGGCCGCGACAAAGCTGTTGGCGATCGGTTCATGCAACTCATGCGAGACTACGCGGCCCGCGCCGCCGCCGTGCGGGCAACATTTGAGATGAATCCCTCTCCCGGCAACATGCGCGACGGCCTGCTGACCGACGCGATGAAATCCGCAGGCGCCGCAAAGAAGGGCGGAACCTCGCCCGTCACTGCGGTTTTGGACTATCCGGAATACTCGACCGAGCCGGGACTGAATTTGCAATGCACTCCCGGCAATGACGTCGAATGTGTAACCGCGCAGGTCGGAGCCGGAGCGAGCGTCGTGCTGTTTACCAGCGGGCTGGGCACTCCGACAGGCAATCCCATCACGCCTGTGGTGAAGCTTTCTACCAATTCTGCGCTGGCCCAGCGCATGTACGACATCATCGATGTCGATACCGGCCCCATCGTCGAGGGCGAGTGCACGATCCAGGAGATGGGCGAGAAGATCCTTGATTACGTGATTCAGGTTGCCAGCGGAGCGGTTCGCACGATGGCCGAACTGAAAGCGCAGGAGGATTTCATTCCGTGGAAACGGGGTGTTTCCCTCTGAGCACCAAAGAGACAGCCGCGGCTGATTTTCGCCTCGATGGAAAGGCAGCCATTGTCACCGGGGCGGGAAGCGGCATCGGACAGGCAATCGCGCTGCGCTTCGCGTCGCATGGCGCGACGATTCGAGCGGTTGACGTCAATGAAGATGCGGCTGTTGCGACGTGCGACCAGATCCGCAAAACGGGCGGAAGTGTGTCGGGCCATCGTTGCGATGTCACCGATCAGGCGCAGGTGCTCGCGGCATTCTCGGAACTCTTCCGCAACGAGCGCATCCACATTCTCGTCAACAACGCAGGCGTCTCGCATATCGGCACGGTCGAGAGCACTACGGAAGCCGATCTCGACCGGCTCTTTCGCGTTAACGTCAAAGGTTTCTACAACTGCATGCACGCCATCGTGGGGCACATGCGTGACAATGGCGGCGGAGTGATTCTCAACATGGCCTCGATCGCCGGTTCATGCGGCCTCGCAGATCGCTTTGCCTACTCCATGACAAAGGGCGCGGTAATCGCCATGACCTTTTCGGTTGCGCGGGATTATCTCGCTCACAATATCCGCTGCAATTGCATCTCGCCGGCGCGCGTGCATACGCCCTTTGTGGACGATTATCTGAAGAGAACGTATCCCGGCCGCGAGCAGGAAATGTTTGAGAATCTCGCGAAAGCTCAACCGATTGGAAGAATGGCGGAACCGTCCGAAGTCGCATCACTCGCGCTGTTTTTGTGTTCGGACGAAGCTTCATTCATTACGGGCACGGATTATTCGCTCGACGGCGGATTTTGCAATCTTCGAGGCTAACACATGGATCTGCACCTAAAAGGCAAGGTCGTGATTGTCACTGGGGGAGCGAAAGGGATCGGCGCCGCCATCGTCCGAGCATGTGCCGCAGAAGCGGCGATCCCGGTGATTGTCGGGCGAGATCCCGAGTCTGGGCGCGAGGTGCAGATTGAAATTGAGAAAGCCGGGGCTCAATGCGGTCTGATTACCGTTGATCTCGATACGGCTGAGAAGTGTCAACGAGCCGTTGCGCAAACCGTGAAGGACTTTGGACGCCTCGATGCGCTGGTGAATAACGCAGGCCGGAATGACAAAGTGGGCCTTGAAGAGGGAAGTCCAGCCGAGTACGTCGCGTCGCTCAACCGGAACCTTGTGCATTACTACAGCATGGCGCATTACGCCTTGCCGTATTTAAGGAAAGTCCGAGGATCGATCGTAAATATCGGATCGAAGACCGCCGTCACCGGGCAGGGCAGCACGTCCGGATATGCATCATCGAAAGGCGCAATTATGGGGCTCACGCGTGAGTGGGCTGCGGAACTGCTGCCGTACGGAATCCGCGTCAATACAGTCATTCCCGCCGAGGTCATGACGCCTCTCTATCGCAGTTGGCTCGATACTTTTCCAAATCCCGAAGAAAAACTCAAAACAATTCTCTCGAAGATCCCGCTGGAAAAAAGAATGACTGCCGCAGAAGAAATTGCCGCAATGGTCGTGTTTCTGTTGTCTGCAAAGTCCAGCCACACGACTGGCCAGCATTTATTTGTGGATGGAGGCTACGTTCACCTTGATCGGGCGCTGACCTAGACTCCCGCATACATTTCAGCCAATGAAATCAGCTCCCATTACCGAACGGCGTTATGTTGTACCGCTGGTGCTCGTCACAAGCCTGTTCTTCATCTGGGCCATCGGCGTCAACATCAATGACATCCTGATTCAGCACCTGAAGAAGGCGTTCGGGCTTACGGATACGCAATCGTCCTTCATACAGTTTGCATTTTTCGGAGGCTATTTTCTGGCCGCGTTCCCGGCCGGACGGCTGATGGAACGAGTCGGGTACAAGCGGGGAATCCTGATTGGCCTGCTGGTTTGCGCAAGCGGAACCATTCTTTTTATCCCTGCGGCGTCGGTTCGCGTCTACGGCTTCTTCCTGTTCGCGCTTTTCATCATGGCTTGCGGTCAGTCGGTGCTCGAGGTTGCTGCAAATCCTTACGTGACGACTCTCGGTCCTCCAGAAAGTTCCGAGCGCAGACTCAATCTCGCTCAATCTTTCAACGCCACGGGCGCGGTTCTGGTTGCGCTGTTGGGATCGAAATTCATCCTCTCGGGGATCGAGCACACGCAAGCAGAACTGGCCGCCATGTCGCCGGCTAAACTACTGAGCTACCGCGCGTCGGAGGCAAACATGGTGAAGGCCCCGTATCTGGTAATTACGGGAATCTTCCTTTTTATCGCGCTGCTGATCTTCCTCACGAAGCTGCCGGAAATCCACGAGAGCAGTGTCAAGAGTGCGGATGCGGACTTGTCTGGAACTCTGGCGCACCGCCATTTAGTGAGAGGCGTGTTGGCTCAGTTCTTTTATGTCGGCGCTCAGGTTGGAGTGGCAAGTTTTATCATCCGCTTCAGCGAATTCACCATGCCGGGCACACATGAAAAATCTGCAGCTCACTACCTGCAGATGCACCTGGCTGGCTTCATGATCGGCCGATTCATGGGTTCGGCAATCATGCGGAAGATCGCGCCGTCTCGTCTTCTCAGCTTGTTCGCCGCAGGTTCGTTACTGTCGTTGGTTGTCGTTCTGTTCGCCTCGGGCGCGCCGACCGTGTGGGCGATCGTGCTGATCGGATTTTTCCACTCGATCATGTTCCCGACAATCTTTGCCCTCAGCATCAAGAACCTCGGACCGTACACTAAACTAGGCTCCTCACTGCTCGTGATGTCGATTATCGGAGGCGCGGTCTGTCCCGTGATCATGGGCCGAGTGTCGGACGCGTGGAACATCCAGCACGCATTCCTGGTGCCTCTGATTTGTCATGCATACGTCTTCTACTTCGCTGTTTGGGGATACCGCCCGTCAGTATCCGCATCAACTCCGATGAGCGTTCACGCCGGGGAGATTTCATGAAACGACGCTACTGCTTTACTCTTGATCTCAAAAATGACCCTGCCCTCATTGCGGAATACAAGCGCCACCACGAACGCATATGGCCGGAGATTACCAAAAGCATCCGGGAGTCAGGCATCGAGGACATGGAAATCTATCTTCTGGGAACGCGCATGTTCATGATTATGGAAGTTGGCGAGAAATTCTCATTCGAGGCCAAGGCCGAAGCGGACCGGCGCAACGCCAAGGTCCAGGAATGGGAGCAGTTGATGTGGAAGTTTCAGCAGGCGTTACCACAAGCAAAGCCAGGAGAAAAATGGCTGCCAATGGAAAGAGTTTTCAAGCTTGAATAGTTCGGGCCGCACACTACTTCAGGCGGATTAAGGCTTCGGCCGCCGCACTCGCCTTCTCGTGCAGTTCCCACGACAGAATCGCCTTCCGGCAACCCTCACGCGCAAGACGCGTGCTGAGTTGGCGTTCCGCCTCATCGAACGTTTCCTCCGCATCCGCGCGGGCTCGGGCGGCCTGATCATCCGCTTCCATGATCTTCGTGAGTATCGGGTTGTCAGCTGATGCACCAGAGGTAAATTTCCCGTTCACTGTGAGCGATTGGAATTCGGACTGGAGATTCAAGGGCCACCTGAGCTTGATTTCCTGATTGAAGCGGTCGATCGCATCATTGGCCTCGTCGGCCACGGCGCGGACACTTTTCTTCTCGCGCAGCCACTTCATGACCGACCAATTCATCGCGTCCATCATCACGGTCTTGGCAGTCTCGACTTCCGGAAGCTTCTTCATAAGTCACACGAGCCTCATGAGAACTGAACCGGGTCCATAGTAGTTCGTCATCTGTCCTAATCCTTGTGACCCGGATCACACTTCGACGTGTTACGCCCGCAGCGGAGAACGGATTTTCTTGACGGGTCTCACTGCGAAGACTACTTTGTTTGTGAGATGCTGCAGCGCAGCAATGGAGGCTATCATGCCAACTCATCATAAGTCTCACAACGCTTTGCCTGTCTCGATTCTGTCGGAACTGGCGATCGAAGGGACCGCCAGTCTCATCGAAGTGCAGCGCGCTATTCTGGATCTGGCGCAGCAAGAGAACGAGATTCTACTCAACGGGGTCAAGAGCCGCGTTTCCGGATTCGTTCCGGCTCTAGCAATGACGGATGCCATCCGGAGGAGCGTGGATACTCTGATCGGAATGCAACAGGAATTACTGACAACCACGAGCAAGCAAACGCTCCGGCTTTTGGAGTCTGATCAAGGGAAGAGTGAGCGGGCGGCGCACCTGGTGGAACTCGCACGCGAAGCCGCCGATACATTTACTCGTGCGCAAAAGAAGTTTCTGGATGTCATCGAGGAGGAAACTGCGAGAGCCAGGAGCGGAAAGCACGATACAAAGCCAGGGACGCGCGTCGAGTTGCGACAAATGGCCCGGGAGGCGGGAGATGCCTTCATCGAAGCTCAAAAACGCATGCTCGATGTAATGGGTCAGCAAATGAACGTGCATTTCGATGCGGCGGCGCGAACTGCGGAGTTTCTCTCACCATCACCGCTTGCGCCCATAGGAACTCTGGCTAGCCACAGTGTGAAGAGCTTTCTGGAGGCAGAGAAGTCTCTGGTCGAAACGCTGATCAAAGAGCGCAAAGTCAACGGTGTGGCAAAACATAAGAAGCGGGCCAGGCCCCACCCAAAAACGGAGGTCGCTGTCTAGGAGAGCGCAGCCTCCCTTCGCCTTAGAAGCCGATTCAACGCTGCCTGCTCCATCTGAATGCCCAATCGGCTCGGGAGCAGCAGCGCGCTGCATTGCAGTGTGAGCCAGTCGCGTGCGCTAATTGGCGAACGATAAGCTGATCGGTCAGCGAGCCAATGGCGCACGACCTGGCGGGCTATCGCAAAACCGAGGGAGGTGTCCGCCCCTACGATGTCGCCCATAATACCGTCCAGGGTCAGCACGACTTTCGACAGCATAATCATTGATACGGGAAACTTGATTCCTTTTAATGCCACCTTTTCCATCAGCTGCATGGCATCGGCTGCACTCGGAATATTCGACGGCGCCAATTCGCCAAAGAACTCGCCGATAGCTTCGCGAATGAGCCGGACACGAGTCGAAGGAGGTCGGTGGCTTTCTTGACTCAGGGCCAGGATCTCCTTCGAAACTCCTATCGGATCTCGCAAACTCACCATGAGGAAGAGCAGCGCGAGATGCCGCCGCTGCTCGCGGTCGAGTCTTTCCTGCAACGCCCAATCCAGAATGACGAGCTCTCCAGTTCTTCCGTTGTACAGCAGGTTCCCGGCGTGAGGATCGCCGTGGAAAACAGCATCAGGTGCGGCAGAGAAAAGAGGCACGGCAAGCAGCGCTTCGAGCATCTGCTCCGCCACTTGCCTCTTCCGGCGCACGGATAGCCGGGCGACCGCGCTAGTGATTTTCGTGCCCTTTTCCTCCGTAAGGGCCGTGATGTGATGCGTGCACAGCGCAGGAATCAACTGCGGCACCCGAACTTTCGGAAAGCATTGATAAAGGGCTGCCGCTTCGACCAGCGTCTTCTGTTCACGCGTGAAATTCACTTCATGCCGTAACAACCGGCGCACCTTGCGGAAGGTATCCGGAATTAAATGTGGCGCGAATCCGTAGGTGTGGCGTCGATCGCCGAAGTAGTTTGCGAGCCCCTGAAGGTAGTTCATGTCTTCGGCGAAATATTCAGGAATGTGCGGCTTCAGCACTTTGAAGACTCCGCGCTCGCGCTTTCGGCTTTGGGGATTGCGCCAGCTGAATCGGATCACCGCGCTGACGCTTGCCTCCTTCAGGATCGCGGATGAAACCTGCACCGAGAACCGCTGCATGCGCGATCCCAGCTCTTTTTCAACGATGCGCCGCACATCGGCCGGCGTTACATCCCGAATTCCATTTTCGAGGCGGATCAGAGCTTTTCGTAGCGCTGGACGCAGATGTTGATTCCGCGCAATCACTTGCCCCAATTTCTGCAATCCGGGAACTTTGGTGATCAATCGAAGAAGCCGCATCTCAGGTGGAGTATTGGAGGGAAGTTCGATTTGCTCCAGGAGTTTTGGGGCGAGGCGGCTTGCTGAAAGGTGAGTGACGACAAAAGCCATTGAATCGTGGACTGGTGAACGCCACGTCAGATAAGGCTCGGGAACAAGCGCCTCAACGGGAACGATCTCCTCCACAATCCACCGTGCCATCGCTTCGCGCAGTGCCTGGCCCATAGGGCTGTTTAGCCCCGATTCGATCGCATTAACTTTCTCTTCGGGGGCCGCATCTTTGGGCAGAAAACTCTCTAGCGTTTTGCGCAACTGTTCCGGAGCGAGCTGGCGAAAGCCCGCGAGAGTGGCGGACACGTCCAGCATAGAAGGAAACACCCGCTGCCACTATGATTCTCCGGATACCGAAGCGCAGTGATCATGATCACCGGAACGCAAATGCTACTGTGAGATATTGTCGACGTGGGCGGGCGAACACCTTGGCCAGTCTGAATCATGCGTTTTCATCGTTGTCGGCGCGTCGGCGTTATGAGGTATGGTTTCTGCGTCTCGGTCTCGCCGACGGCTCCGGCGCGTGGTGGTTTCGTTATCTGCTGACAAATCCCGGACGCGGCGGTTGCCCCGGAAATTCTCTCGGAGCACCCGCACAGGTCTGGGCGACTTGGTTTCCGGCGGGAGGGAAGGCGCAAAGCTTCATTCAGGGATTTTCCTGTAGCGAAATTGAAACCGGCCTGCCGGAATCTTCGTTTGCTCTCCGTATCGGCAACAACGCGATCGACGAGAGGTCGTGCTATGGAGCTCTCAAGGTCGATGGTCACCAGATCGCCTGGAACCTGCAATACAGCTCGCGTTTCCAAGTCACGCTCAGTAATAAAGGCTGGATCGGCTTTTCGCGCACGCCGCATTCCGATGCCGTGTTCTCCGGAGATGTCACACTCGACGGCCGCACATTTCGCGGAGATCCGCTCGGCTTCGGCCTGCAGGGCCACAACTGTGGCTATCGCCATCGCAACTTCTGGTTTTGGACGCATGCCTGCTTTCCTGATAAGCACGGAAGCATAAGCACTCTGGAAGCATTGCTATATGAGATGCCGTTCGGTTTGATTTTTCGCAAGGCCGTGCTCTGGCACAACCAAAGACACTGTCAGTTCCGCAGCTTGCGCACGATCGAACTTGAGCGCGAGTCGATGAAATGGCACTTCGTCTGCAAAGCACGAAATGGGATGGTTCTGAAAGCTTCCATTAATGGAGCCAGCCTCAGCATGCATCGGTTGCCTTATCTGAAGACTGATTGTTCCGGCACCTTCGAAGTAGCCAACACTAGCTTCGCTTCGGCGTCTTTGTTGATTGAAGGGCCAGGAGTGTCAGAACTGCTGGAGACCTCCAACGGCGCCGTCCTTGAGATTGCTGGAGATCATTTCCGTGTTTGAGCCCGCGCAAGACGCGCTGCGACTACCGAGTAGGCCGTCGGATTGAATGCCATCCCGATGTGGGTGCCGGGAACTTCCACGTCCTTTTCCGGATCCATTGTGATGCAGTAATGCCAATCCACAATGCCATCCTGCCGAGTATAAACCGCCGTCTCCACCAAAGACTTTGGAACTTTGCGGCGCAGCGATCCCAGAAAATTGCAAGTGCAGCGCCCCGTGTAGCAACTGGGCAGCACGTTTCTGCCATGTTCTTGGAGAATCTGCAAGCGCACGGCATCCGCTGCGTGCAGAACCGAGCGGTTGGCGACCGTTCCACGGATGGGAGAGGCCAGCGTAATCACCGAGGCAACATCCTTCGGTCGCTGGCCGGCTACGGAACGGGCGATCACTCCGCCGAGGCTGTGGCCGATCAAGTGAACCTTGCCCCCAGTCTCCTCGAGCGCCTTTTCGATGGTTTGGTTCAGACGGCGTTGAATCAGGAGGTTCGGGCATTCCGCATTGATGCCGATTCCCGAAAAATACGGCGTGTACCCAATTCGTCCCAACCATGCGTGCAGTTCGGTGAGATAGAGATCGGTGCCGAGAAAACCGGGAATGACCACCACGGCGGAGCCATCGCCTCGCGGTACTCCAAGGCCGTAATACACGGGGGCAGCGTGCAGCAGAAGGATCTCGGCGCCGAACAGGGCTTCGCTCCAGAAGCTGGAAACGTGGACTTGAGGGTAGGACTGATGAACCCTGGCGTGCCGCTTTCGGCTGGAAGCGCGCACCGCAACCCGTTTCTGTCTACGCTGCGAGCTCATTCCGTGAACCCCGGTATGCGCGTCCTGGAGCGATCAGGGGTAATGCTGCGATGCACAATTATAACCCGGCCCGGATTTCCATCCAAATGCTTCTGGCCGAGACGCTGGCTAACGATTCTTGCGCGCGGCCCGCTTCGGTCGTCCTGTCTTCTTCAGACGCGACTCCAGTTCGGCCACTCGCTTGCGCAGTGTCTTCAATTCCGCTTCTGCGTCTGTGTGAGGCGAAGATCCCGTACCCAGAAACCGCTTCATCATATCTACAGGAGAAAGGATTGCAGATTGGACTTCGCTCAACCGGTTCTCCACCGTGTCCTGCAGCTTCTGATATGTATCAAACGCCGATTTCAGGTACCACATCAAAAACTCCTGCCTCACCTCATCAGAAGCGATGATCAATTGCCGGAGCAGTTCGAGCGGCAGCCCGGTGGGCTTATCCTTTGCATCTTCCGTGATGATCTGTGTCAGGACCACGCGTGTTAGGTCGCTGCCGGTCTTGGCATCGACCACGCGGACCTCGCGGCCTGCGCGAATGTGAGCGGCCAGGTCATCCAGATTTACATACCGACTTGCGGCCGTATCGTAGAGCCGGCGGTTGCCGTACTTCTTGATCACGATGACGGCGGATTTCCTGGAGCCCCGGCCGATGTTGCCCTGCACAACCATGCCCACATCTTGACACACAGTCCCGGGAATCGTATAGTTAGGGCATGCTGCAATGCAGCAATCGGAGGTATCTATGCCAGCAGTCGGCAGGCCAGAAGCAACTCGCGATAAACCCTCGTCGACCATTTCTCTACTATCGGGCTGGGCTCAACAAGGCGTACAAACTCTTTTCGCAACGCAGAGAATTCTTCTCGACCTCGCGATGCGGCAGAATGCCAGCGTTATGCACGCCGTGCGTCAGCAGTTGTCCGATCCCCATCACTCTCCTACCGCCATCCTCAGTGAAATCGCTGATGAGGGTATGACGAACTTCCTGGAGGGGCAGAAGGTTTTGCTCGAACTGGGAAAGGAACAAAACGAAATCCTGATGACCGGTGTAAGAGAGCGCGTCGGAGATTGCCCGCGCCGTCGTGCGCTGGTCGATCTGCTGCGGCGCAGCGTCGACACCTTCATCCAGATGCAGGAAGAGTATCTCAAGATGGTGAGCAAACAGACTCACACGTGGCTTGAGTCGGCCAAGGAAGGCAGGCCCTATCAGCCCGAGCACGTCGTCGATCTAGCCCGAGAGGGCATGGAGAACTTTGTCAAAGCACAAAAGAAGTTCCTCGATGTCGTGTCGGAGGAGACGGCGAAGGTCACCGGGAAACATGCGAACGGCGTCGGCAAAATGAAGAAGACCGAGCTTTCTGATCTTGCTCAGCAGGCTACGGACTCGCTTCTCGAAGCGCAAAAGCGTCTGGTGGACATCGCTGGTCAGCAGATGAACACAGGTGTTAAAGGCGCAGGCAAGGCCCTGCAGTTGGTAAAACCATTTCCATTTCTGCCATTAAACGAGATCACCAGAGAAGTGGTGAAGAGCTATGTCGATGCGCAGAAGGCGCTGATGGATGTCGTGGTGAAGCCTCCCTCCGCATCGAAGGGCGTTGCTGAACCTCGTGCTAGAAAGCCCGCGAGAAAGCCGAAGGTTGCAGCCGCCGCAGTAGCGTGAGGCAAGCAGGCGCGTTTCTATGACGTTCCGTGCTAAACGGAAAAAGTCTGCAAGCGAATTTTGAAACAACTCAATCCGGGACGCCTCCCATGCGTCCCGGCATTATTCCTGACCCGCGCTGGACGAGCATCGCGTCCGGGATGCGCGAGATTGTCTTTGCAACGGCGTGACTCCCATCACTAGGCCATGTGACAGGCATTGTTGCGGTTACCTCAACCCGGCGTTCTACTCTTCAACGAGGTTGAAGTTTGGTGCGTGCAGGAGCCCAGACTGCCGGATCCCCCAGGTTCTCTCACCCAGCGCCGCACCAACAGGACTCGAGCCGAACGATGCCCGGAAATCTCAAGCTGTAAGACTGATCCGTTCAACTCTGAATTCTGCTTCAGCCAACCGGTCCTTCAGTCATCTGCGTTCGCGCAAGTGAATACTTCTTCACCGCGCGAAGGAGTGAAGCATGATCGCGACGGAAACTGTCAAAGAGCTGCCAACCCCCACGCCAGTTCCAGAGCCTCTTAGCCCGGAACGAATCGACTATCTCGAAGGACTGATTCGGAGGTCGAGAACCGCAGCTGCCGTCTTCAGCCAGTTTACCCAGCAAGAGGTGGACTGCATCGTCAAACCGATGGTGCTGCGGGGCCTCGAACAAGCTCAGCATCTGGCGAGACTTGCCGTCGAAGAGACACGTCTCGGAGTATTGGAGGACAAAGTCATCAAGAACATGGTGGCCACCGAGTTCGCCTATAACTACGTCAAAGACAAGCGCACGGTAGGCGTGATTCGCGAATTCCGCGACAGAAACCTTGCCGAAATCGCCGAACCGATCGGAGTGCTGTTTTCCCTTCTTCCCATCACAAACCCGACCTCGACAGTTCTCTTTAAATGCATCATCGCGATCAAAACCCGGAACGCCGTGATTTTCAGTCCTCATCCACGATCTTGGCGCTGCTGTCATGAGGCCATCGAGATCATGTATCAGGCCGCCCTTCGTCACGGAGCGCCCGAAGGCGTCTTCTCCTGTGTCGAGTCGCCCACCTTGGCCGATAACGCCTACATAATGAAGCACAAAGCTGTCGGCCTGATCGATGCCACCGGAGGCCCAGGTGTTGTGAAAGCCGCTTACAGCTCAGGCAAACCGGCTCTGGGTGTAGGCCCCGGTAACACTCCGGTTTACCTGGAAAAATCCGCAGATCTTAACGCGGCAGTAGTCGACATCATCATCTCCAAGACTTTTGATAATGGGACCATCTGCGCATCGGAGCAGACCGTCGTAATCGACGACGAAATTTACGACGCTGTCGTCAAGAAGTTCGAAGAACTTGGCGCGTATATCTGCAACGAACGTGAGACCCATCTTTTAGAAAAGACCGTAATTGATCCGCAAACCGGCTTCATGCAACCCATGGCCGTCGGCCAGAAAGCAATTGACATCGCGCGATTCGTTGGGCTTCCCGTAAAGCCCGATACGAAGCTAATCGTCGCACCAATTCGAGGCGTTGGCCGTGAACATCCTCTTTCGGTAGAAAAACTGTTTCCGGTGCTTGCGGTCTATCGCGCCAAAACAGCCGATGAGGCGTTGCGGATCTGTGTAGACGTAAACTACGCCGGGGGCCTCGGGCACACGGCGGTAATTTTCTCGCGAAACGACGAAGTCATCCGCAAGTTCGGAGTTGCGATTAACACCGGCCGAATCATCGTGAATTCTCCCGGAGCCATTGGCGCATTGGGCGGGGTGTATAACGACCTCGTCCCGACATTCTCCTTCGGTTGCGGCACGGGCGGCGGCAATAGCACTACCGATAACGTCAACATTTACCACTACCTCAACATCAAGCGCCTGGCTCGGAGGACTCAAAATCATATGTGGTTCCGAGTTCCGAATCAGATCTACTTCAACATGAATGCCGTCGAGAACTTGCGACAGTTTCCGTCGCAATGCACGGTCATCGTCACGAACCCTGCCTTGGAACAAATGGGTCACGTTGACATTGTCCGGCGGCATCTCTGCCCCAAAACGCACATCCACGTTTCGATCATTCCAGACGCCGAACCTGAACCGCAGGTGATTCAGCAGGGAGTCGAAGCGCTCAATTTCTACAAGGCGGACCAGATCATCGCGCTGGGTGGAGGGTCGATTATCGACGCGGCGAAGATCATGAAATTGAAATATGAATCGCCCGACGCCGATCTGGGGGAACTGGCAGCCCCTTTTCTCGATCTGCGCAAGCGCGTAGTCGAATACCCGAGCGGAAAGCCCGCGAAGGCGCGACTGATCGCGATTCCGACTACCAGCGGTACGGGTAGCGAGGTCACTCCGTTTGCCGTACTCACTGATAAAGACCGAGGGTGCAAGGTCACTCTGGCCGACTATTCGCTTACTCCGGAGGTCGCAATTGTCGATCCTCAGTTCGTCATGTCGATGCCAAAGGGGCTGACCGCAGACACCGGCATCGATTGCCTGACGCACGCCTTCGAAGCCGGAGTTTCGAATTACGCTTCCCCCTACACCGATTCGAACGCGATGCAGGCGATTCGTCTGGTGTTCAAGTATCTGCCCATCGCGTATGAAAAGCCTGAGGACGAAGAAGCCCGTTCCATGATGCACAACGCTGCCTGCATTGCGGCGATGGCTTTTTCGAATGCGTCTGTGGGTGTGAACCACGCTCTGGCGCACGCTTTCGGAGCCCGTTTTCACGTTTCGCATGGGCGTGCGAACGCTCTCATGCTGCCCCACGTGATCGCCTACAACGCTGCGGTCCCGGCGAAGTTCATGCCGTCGCCCTACACGCAGGGATACGTTGCCCACAAAAAATATGCAACGGTCGCGGACCTCCTTGGACTCGGCGGTCAGACGGTGGAAGAGAAGGTTGCCCTTCTGATCGTCGCGACTGAAAAACTGCTCGATCGTTTGGAACTTCCGCGTTCGATCGCTGCGCTCGGTATCTCGAGAGACGAATTCGAAAAAGCAGTCCCAGAAATGACCGAGATCGCGTTCAACGATCCATCCTGGCGCTCCAACCCACGTATGCCGCTCATATCGGAACTGACCGAGTTGTTCTGGAAGGCGTACGAAGGCCGGGGCGCATTCAGAATCGTGCCTAGCCCGGAAACACAAGCTGTCTAAGGGAGGTGTCATGGGAACCGCCGCCGTACTGGCTATTGAAGAAGGGGCGCTGATTTCGCGGCTGGAGAATGCGAAGCAGAGCTCTCAGACTACAAGCGGCGAACTGATCCTCGACTTTTCGGCCGTTCACCGAATTGATGCGGCCGGACTGCATGCTCTGGAAGACTTCGCTCGATTTGCCAGAGACAAACGGCTCAAAGTCATTCTCCGCGGAATTCACGTGGATCTTTACAAAGCTCTCAAGTTGATCGGAGTGACAGACCAGTTTTCGTTCGTAGATTAATCGGGAGTCTCCATGCAGAACCATCCTGCGCAGAACCAGTCGCAAAGTGACCGCCTTTCCTGGGGGGACAGCGTATTTCTCCATCTCGAGCGGGAAGGAATGCCCCTCAATGTGGCGAGCGTCTGCACCTTTGAGGGAGACATTTCTCTGGAAGATTGCGTTCAGGTAATCGAGTCGAAACTTCCGCTCCTGCCGCGATATCTGAAGAGAGTGGCCTCCGCCCCATTCGGTCTCGGCCTTCCCAGTTGGGAATACGATCCGGACTTCGATCTACGCCGCCACATGCGGCAAGAAATGCTGCAGCGCGGGACGCAAACTGAACTCAAGGATCTGGCAGGGAAGTTATTCAGCACCGTCATGGACCGGCAGCATCCACTCTGGGACATGACCGTAGTTCGCCGCTTGAGACGCAATCGGACTGGAATCATCTTCCGTCTGCACCACTGTCTTGCAGACGGTATCGCGGGCGTCGGGATCATGAACGTTCTGTTGGATTCGAATCCTCAAGCCCCACTGCCCCCGAAGGCGAAGGTCAAATTCCAGGTCCCGCCGCCGCGCGATGCCCTAAGTTCACTGACTGCTGGCTTCGTCGATTCTTACTCCGATTTCATCAAGAGAATTCTCTCCGCCATGGCCGATCTTCTGAGCATGGCGGAACGCGTTGCCGCGAACGGCGGGGACGTCGCGCCGGACGAATTTGCCGGGCTTTTCCCAGAAATCACCGCATTTACTCAAAGACTTCGATTCAACGTGCTCTATCGGGGTCCGCAGAAATTTGCCTGTACAGCAATTCCACTCGCTGAAGTGAAGATGATCCGCCAGAAGTGCGGCACGAGCGTGAACGACGTCATTCTGGCGATCGTCACAGCCACGGTGCGGCGATACTGCGAGGCTCACGGCGAGAACGTCAAGGGAAGACTCTTCCGCATGATGGTCCCGGTTAACCTCCGCGGCAGCAACACCCCGTCCGAACTCGGCAATCGCATCTCGTTGGTTCCGGTCACGGTTCCACTCAACATTCGCGAACCGCGGAAATTGCTCGCCGCAGTTCACAAACGCACCGAATTTCTCAAGCAGATGCACGCGGCCGAATTAGTCAGCCTAGCTGGAGGGCTCATCGGAATGCTTCCGACTTCGCTACAGGGCCTTGCGGGGCCGCTCGCTAGCCAGCTCCCCGTTACTCCATTCAATCTCGTCTGCACCAACGTGCCCGGTCCGCAGTCCCCGCTGTATTTGCTCGGACACAAATTGCTCGATTGGTATCCCTATGTTCCGGTCGGCGGAGAAATGGCCGTCAATTGCGCCATTCTCAGCTACAACGGGCAAATTTATTTCGGTTTTAGCGGAGACGTACATGCAGCCCCCGATCTTCGAAAGCTGGAGAAGTTGCTTGAGGCCAGCTTTCTCGAGCTGCGCGAAGCGGTCGATCTCAGGCCGCCACATCCGAAGAAAGTAAAACGAAAACGGGAGATGGTGCCAGCCTCTGCCGTTTCGTCGAGCGATACGATGGAATCGAATTCCGCTTCAAACGTGTCGACGATCAAAGCGAAACGGGAGCCAGAGCCCGCGGCGCCACCCGACCAGAACTCTCTGGCTGAATATGTTGTCGCTTAGAACCGCAATTCTAAGGGATACAGGCCATGGCAGGAACCTACTTACCCTCGAAACGTACTGCTTTCTCAAGCGGGATTCTTGCGCGGAAGGCCGGGCGATCCATCTATATTGACGCACCTTTCGGCCCAGCCAATCCTGATTTTGTAACTGCTTCGTACCGTTCTCTCACCCGAAGGAGATCAAAAATGAAACTTATCAGAGTCTTGCTATTGATCATTTTCGTAGCTCTCTTGTGTCTGCCAATTTTGGCGCAGCAGTCTGACATCAACCGCTACACATTGTTTACGGGATTCGATTACATGGTCAGCCCCGCACGCAATCTCACCGAGCGTGGCTTCGAATCGGACTTCGGCATTACCGCAAAACCCTGGCTTGGACTCGGCGTCGACGTGGGCATCATTACCGGCGCTGGTACCATCACGGGCACTGAGACAGTTTACGCGACCCCAGTTAACCGCTTGCTGGGCCCTGGAGCAGCCGCATCGTTACATGTCCCGTTCAACTCGACTACTTATACGTTCGCAGCGGGTCCGCAGTTTTACCTGCGTAAATGGGAGAAAATCACGTTTCTCATTCGGCCCGGCTTCGGCGGCATGCATGAGAGCGCAGATATCACTTTTCCTGCTGGCTTGGCTCCGATATTTCAGGCCCTACAACTCGCGCCTCCGAACGCTCACCAGAACGACACCCAACTCTTCTTCGGCCTCGGTGGCGGCTTCGATGTCAACGTTACTCGTGCCGTAGGAGTGCGTTTTGCGGCAGATTGGGTCAACACGCACCTGTTCTCGAATCTTTTGGTGCCCCGGCAAAATTACGTTCGCTTCTCGATCGGCCCGACCTTCCGTTGGGGTCATTTGGGCGGCGAACATTCGATGCATTAGCGCGGGCGTGGATGTTGAGCTGCGACGGGCACTTCTTTTTGAGAGCGGGGAGGAACCTGCTGTGGAACCTCAAACTCTAAACGACATTTTCTTTGCCATTATTGATCGCAGTAGCACCCGGATTATGCTGACTCGGGAAGCCACCAAATGGCTTCCCATCAGCTCAAAGGAGCTCTACCGCAGGGTGGCGGGAGTTGCCCGAACTCTTCTACGTTGGGGCATCGCCAAAGGTGACCGGATCGCCATCTTGAGTGAGAACCGCCCCGAGTGGGCGATCACCGACTTCGCCGTGTTGCTCGGGGGCGCCGTAGTTGTGCCGATTTATTCGACCCTAACGGCGGACCAAACCTCGTACATCCTCCACGATTCTGGAGCACGAGTAGCGGTGGTCTCCACCGAACAACAGCTGAACAAACTACTCTCCGTTAAGGACCAAACCCGTGTAGAGCGCATCATCGTAATGGATCCGTCCGAGAGCACCCACGCTGTGCCGATGCGGTTGCTGATGGACTCGGGCCCACTGGCGCGCGATCATGAGCTTGACCGGCACGCTCACTCCATCCATTCTGAGGACCTTGCCTCCATCATCTACACCTCCGGCACGACCGGAACATATAAAGGCGTGCAACTGACGCACGGAAATCTCACGGCAAACGTTCTGAACTCAATGGAAGGCTACGACGTCGGCGACGGCCACATCAGCGTCTCTTTCCTTCCTCTCTCGCATGTGACTGCTCGTCATGCCGATTTCGCGCTGCTCTACCACGGTGTGACGCTCGCCTACTGCCCTTTCATTGAAGACCTGCCTCAGGTACTTCAGGAAGTGATGCCCACGGTATTCGTCGCGGTTCCGCGTGTCTACGAGAAAATTCACAACCAGGTTGAACAGATGACCCGGCAGCTCACCACGCGGACGGTTTACCGCTGGGCGCTCTCGGTGGGCCGCGCGCATCGTCACCAAACTCTCATCGGAGAAACGCCCAGTTCCCTCAGTTGGAAACTGGCCCACCGTCTGGTGTTTTCTCGGATTCGCGCGCGCATGGGTGGCAGAGCGCGGTTGTTCGTTTCGGGAGGAGCGCCACTCGGCAGAGAGCTGGCAGAGTGGTATGCGAGCATCGGTATTCGCATCCATGAAGGGTACGGACTCACCGAGACCTCGCCGGTGATCGCTATCAACAGTCCCCGATCGCACAAGCTGGGCACAGTCGGTCGTCCGCTCGCCAATGTCGAAGTTCGCATCGCCGACGATTCTGAAATTCTGGTTCGCGGACCCTCCGTCTTCCGCGCTTACTGGAACCGTCCTGACGAAACTCGAGACGCCTTCGTGGATGGGTGGTTTAAAACCGGGGACATCGGCAAGCTCGACGCGGATGGGTTCCTGTCGGTCACCGACCGCAAGAAAGATCTGCTCAAGACCTCCGGTGGTAAGTTCATCGCCCCCCAGCCGGTCGAAAACTCGCTGAAATTGAATGCGCTGATCGGAACCGCCGTTGTCCTTGGCGATCGCCGGAAGTTTCCCTCTGTGATCATTTCGCCGCATTTCCCTCTGCTGGAGGACTGGGCACGAGCCAATCACGTTTCGTTTTCATCGCGCGAAAAACTCGTCCGCCATCCCAAGGTGAAGGAGCTGTATGAAAACATCGTGAATGAAGTAAATCGCAACTTGGCCCGTTATGAAAAATTGAAGAAGGTCCTCGTCGTTCCGGATGAGTTCAGCCCGATCGACGGATCGCTGACTCCAACCCTGAAACTCCGGCGCAAGGTGATCGAAGAGCGTTATCGCGATCTGATCGACAAGCTATACCTGGACGCTGAAATCTCCAAAGTGGCATAAAAAAACCACAGTCGCCGGGCCGAGGCCGCTTCGGGAAGGGATGCTCGGGGTCAGCGTCAAGCCACGCCTTCGCCGATTCATATAAAATCGCCGCTAATGTCTGAGCAGCGATTTTGCCTATACCGCACCGACTCCGGTTATGTCGTGGAGCTCGATGGCCGTCTCTATTCTGGCGAACAGCCCTCTTGGGATGAGCTGATCACTCACGAGGATCTGCACTCCCATCTCGCGGATTTGAGTCACCGAGCACCACCATCATCAAAATCGATCACTGACTTCAGGCTGCGCGCCCCGATTGCCAGTCAGGAAGTCTGGGCCGCCGGTGTTACCTACTTCCGCAGCCGCGATGCGCGGATGGAAGAGTCGAGATCCGCGGGTGGTGGCGACTTCTACGATCGCGTCTATAGTGCCGACCGCCCTGAGCTATTCTTCAAAGCAACCGCGAACCGCGTCGTCGGACACGGCGAAAATGTCGCCATTCGCAGCGACGCAAAATGGTCCGTGCCTGAGCCGGAACTTGTACTTCTCATCAGCCCTGCCGGAAAAATTAGCGGCTACACCATCGGCAACGACATGAGCTCGCGCGATATCGAAGGCGAGAACCCCCTCTATTTGCCGCAAGCGAAGGTCTACAACCGAAGTTGCGCGCTCGGGCCGTGCATTCTCGTCTCCGCAGAGCCGATCCCACGCACTACGGAGATCCATATGGAGATCGTGCGTGGATCGAGCGCAGCCTTCGCCAGTTCGGTGAACCTCAGCGCGTTGAAACGCGAGTTCAGTACGCTGGTGGATTTTCTCTATCGCGACAATACCTTCCCGAACGGATGTTTTCTTTTCACTGGAACGGGCATTGTGCCACCCGACTCCTTCACATTGCAGCATGGCGACGAAGTCCGTATCAGCATTGAAGGAATCGGAACCCTCATTAATTCGGTGGGATAACTTCTCTCAACATGAGGAGGAGGATGGATGGCAACGCGACGTGAATTTCTGGAGACGATTGCGCTTGGCGCAGCAGGACTCACCCTCGGATCGACGGCGAAGAGCTACGCGAACATTCTCGGGTCGAACGATCGTCTGAACTTTGCCGTCATCGGGCTGAACGGCCGCGGTTATGCGCACCTGTCCTCTTTGAAGGCCAGTCAGAAGGCAGCACGAATCTCCCACGTCTGCGACGTCGATAGCCGCATTCTCGATAAGTTTGCCGAGGCAACCCGCCAGGCAATGGGAGAAGCCCCTGCAGCCGAGAAAGACTTCCGCAAAATTCTTGAGCAGAAGAACGTCGACGCCATTACCATTGCTACTCCCGACCACTGGCACACGCCAATCGCCATCGCAGGCCTGCAAGCCGGGAAGCACGTCTATGTCGAGAAGCCTTGCAGCCACAATCCCGCCGAAGGAGCGATGCTGGTCGAAGCGCAGCAAAAGTACGGCAAGCTGGTGCAGATGGGCACCCAGCAGCGATCTTCTCCGCATACGATCGAAATCATCGGCAAAATTCACGCTGGACTCATCGGCCGTCCCTATTATGCGAAAGCGTGGTATACCAACACGAGAAAATCGATCGGACACGGCAGAGAAATGCCCGTGCCTCCGCAACTCGATTGGGACCTCTGGCAAGGTCCCGCCCCTCGCCGTCCGTATCGCAGCAATGTTCATCCTTACAACTGGCATTGGTTCCGCATCTACGGCACCGGTGAAACCCTCAACAACGGCACGCACGAAGTCGACGTGTGCCGCTGGGCGCTTGGGGCGGACTATCCGAACCGCGTCACTTCTTCCGGCGGACGATACGCGTTTAAAGACGACTGGCAGTTTTACGACACGCTGGTGACGAGCTTCGAATACGACGATCAGATGCTTTCCTGGGAAGGGAAGAGTTGTCAGGGAATGAGGCTTTACAACCGCGACCGCGGATCGGCCATCATGGGTACGAACGGCACGGTCGTCGTCGACCGCGACGGCTACGAAATCTACGATCTCGCAGGAAAAAAGACCGGCGAATTCAAAACCGGCGGCGAGACCTCATCTTCCGATCTGCTCGGCCGCGATTCCATGACCGATGCCCACTTCGCCAATTTCATCGCCGGGATTCTGAAAGGCGAAAAGCTGAACGCTCCCATTGCCGTCGGAAATGTTGCCGTGACGATGTTACAGCTGTCCAACATTGCGTGGGAAGTCAACCGGGAACTTCGCCTGAACACCACGGACGGCGAAATTCAAGGCGATGCCGAAGCGATGAAGATGTGGGGAAGAGAATACGAGCCGGGCTGGGCGCCGCATATTTAACTTCACTGAGCGAGCGCTTCCAAAACTTTGTCATCCTGAGCGCGCTTTTTGCGCGAAGGGCCTATGTATTTTGCTTGCAGCATGGCAACCGCTGTGCCTCACGATGAAATAGCCGTCACGTGATTCGAGCCCGGCACTACTCCGTCGTGTAATTGATTTCCATCCGCCGCACCTGCAGGCTCGAGGCATAAAGCGCGATCGCCGCCACGATCAGCAACCCGATTATTGCGAGCGGCGGCGAAACCGGCTTGGGGTTGGAAATCAGAAGCGCCAACAGCGGAGGCATTCCAGGAGGAGCCGGAATGTCCACAGGGCACAATGCCTTCAAGTAATAAATGACGCTGAACTGCTTGAGCAGTGCCGGCAGAAATGGATTGAGAGCTTCCCAAATCAGAATCCCCGCCGTAGGCAAGATTGGATTCTTGAACAGCATCCCCGCCACAAGGAAAAACGATCCGTAGCCCACGCAGGCAAGCGCTGTAACGCCCAGATACACTACCGCATTTGCCAATCCATGATTGTGATAGAGGTAAATATCGCGGACAGCCGGCGAGAGATGCCAAAGGAACGCAACATTCTGGAGCAGTTCGCTCGTCACAAAGATGACGCAAGTAGCCAGCAATCCGGCGATAAATTTCCCCGCCATCAATACTTCGCGGCGAATCGGCGCAAGAAAATAGAAATGCAGGCTGCGGTCAAGGATTTCGCCGCGAAACAGATTCATGAAAATTCCCAGACAGCCAAAGAACACCGCCAGCCGCAAGAAGAAAAACTGGAACACGCCCGCAAACACGGTGGAATCGCGCTCGAGGTTGTATCCCTCCTGCAGATGAACGTTCTCGACCCGGCCCTCAGTTGCGGTCACATACAAATCATTCACGCCATCGGAATAGCGGTATTGCTCGTGCGAAATTGTGATCGCGCCGTCCGGCCCCTGGCCTCTATGTTCCTGCCAATGAAAACGCACCGGCGGTTTGCCCAGCATCGCAATGACGTCATCTGTCGTCATCCCGGGCTGAATCGATCGCAGGTCCTGAAACGTAAGCTGCTTTTCTCCCTGCCGCGCCACAATTGAACTCTGCCGCATCTGGTAGGAATTTGCGATCGAATACAAAACGAAGAGTAAGACCGGAAGCAGCGCAAGAAAATAAATCCACAGTCCCCGCCGGGCCAGGAAGGTTTTCTTCATCTCCAGTCGGACGACAGCGCCGATCTGTGCTCACCACACGCGCTTCATCGAACCACCTCTTCGCTTCCGATCAGGTACTCATAGACCGACAAAACATCATCATCGGCCGGAGCAAGCGACTCGACCTCAATCCCGTTCATCGCAAGCTTGTTCAGTGTGAGATAAAAATCGTCCGCACTTCGTGTTTTCAAAAGCAGCCCGTTTTCATCATTGTGAATCGACACCTCGATCGTGTCTTTCGAACTCATCAACATAGCCGCGAGCTCGCGCGGACGGTTGCATCGAATCAAGATCTGCGTCGGATGTTCTCGAATCTCGCTGCGCACGCTCTGAATCGATCCCTCCGCGACGACATATCCGTTGCTCATCAGGACGACCTGATCCGAGATCATGTCCACTTCATGCAGAATGTGGCTCGAAATGATGACGTAATATCCTTGCCCCGCCGCCCACTGGAACATCGCAATCATCTCCGAACGCGCCAGTGGATCCAGTCCGTTCAGCGGTTCATCGAGAATCAGCACCTTCGGATTGTGGGCGAGCGCCTGCGCCAATCGAATCCGCTGCCGCATCCCCTTGCTATATCCGGCAATATTGCGATGCGCGGCTTCGGTTAATCCCACCCGCTCGATTGCCTGCATCGCCAATTGTTCGGCAGCCTCTGCATCCAGGCCCGTGAGCCTGAGGTAAGACTGAACGAACTGCATGCCAGTCAATCCCTTCGGCAGAGCATCAAACTGTGTGCTGTATCCGACAAACTTGAAAAGCTTTTCCGGATCATTCGTCTCGCAACCGAGTACAGAGATCTTTCCCCGCGTCGGACGGATCAGGCCCGTCATCAGGTTCATCAGCGTCGTCTTGCCCGATCCGTTCGGCCCTACCAGGCTCGTAATGCCCGGCGGGATGGAAAGATTCACGCGATTCACGCCAAGAATTTCCCCATAAAACTTGGACACGTCTTCGACAATGATGCGATCGTTCATCGCACCACCTCATACGCGCGCACTTTTTTCAGCAGCAGCCACAGGCAGATTGCGCAGTACACAAGAATTGCGATTCCCGCCTCGCCTGCAGGAATTGCCCTCTCGATATCGATTCGGAAGAGCGAATTCCCGACTGTCATCATCAGATAGGCGAGGTTGATAAAGTGCCCGGAGTCCGTTCGCAGCACAGCATTGATCGCCTGCGCAAATCCCGCGCCGAAGAACAGCATCGCCAGCAGCAGTGCTCCGGCAACGATCCTCCATTTGACCCACGCTGAGAGTGCCATCGCGAGCAGGGAAAGAATCGCAATCCAGATCAGCGATGAGACGACGAGACTTCCGGCGATCCAAAGGTGTTCCCATGCCCAAATCGGCCCCGCCAGCGCCGCCTGCACGGTAAAAAGTACGAGCCCGGGAACCCATGTGATCTCCGACAGCACAATCCCCAGCACCGACGCCTTTCCGAAAATGTATTCAGCCCGCGAAATCGGACGGCAGAAATATAACGGCAGCGCGCCATTCGCCAGGTCTGACGAAATCAGCCCGGGTCCCTCGAACGCCGTGAGCACAAACGCCAACACTCCCTGCACGTTGAGGTAGTAAAAGAAAAACTTGTTGTCGATGACCAAGATCTGCGGAGGCGCTCCAATCTGCCGCAAAAACGCCAGGTTATTGGCGAGATAAATGAGCGCCAGGCAAAGTAGCGGAAAGAAAAAGCACGCCACAAACAGTGCCGTCTGAAACTTCGACCGGAACACAATCCGCCGCGCGTAGCGGAACATGACAAACCATCGCGACCACGCCGGGCTCAGCGTCCCCTCATAAGCGGCGTATGTGCGTCTATAGACTGCCATAGACTCCTCGGCTCAGTGCAGCGAACGTCTGCACTTCAGTTCTCCATTGCCTTCAGGAAAATGTCTTCCAATGTATCTCGCCGGAAATTCAGTTTGCGGATGCGAACATTCCGCTCCGCAGCGAGCCGAAAAATGTCATGCGACTCCACTCCATCCGCCAGAACGATCTTCATCCGATTCGCCCGCACGGCACACTCACAGCCGAGTTTTTCGATTGCTTCGGTGAAATCCCCATTCACGCCGTAAAACTCCATCTCAAGGAATCGCCGGTTTGCCCGTCGTTCCTCATTCAGATCGGAGTAATGCGCGATTCGTCCTTGTTTCAGGATCAGAACTTCGTCGCAAGTGTCTTCCACATCGCGCAGCAAATGCGAGCAGAGCAGGATTCTCACCTGCCCGCTGTCCCGCATCTCGCGGATCATCCGGATCATCCTCTGCCGCGCCGACGGATCCAATCCATTCGTCGGTTCATCCAGAATCAGCAACTTCGGCCCATGAACGATCGCCTGCGCCAGTTTCGCCAGTTGCTTCATGCCCAGCGAATACGTTCCCAGTTCGCGGTAACGCGCCTCAGCGAGCCCGACATAAAAGAGCGCTTCATGCGCCCGCTCCAACGCCGTTTCCCGCGGCAGTCCCGAAAGCTCGCCCATCATCTGGACCAGCGACACCGCCGTCATCTTCGAGATGAAAGCGTCGTTCTCGGGCATATAGCCAACCTGCCCGCGAATCTTTCTCTTTTCTGTCCGGATGTCGCATCCAAAGACGCGCGCCGAGCCCGCGCTGGGAGGATAGAAGCCAAGAAGAGTATTGATCAGAGTCGATTTACCCGCGCCATTCGGCCCCAAAAGTCCGATCGCGCGGCCACCCAGTGAGGCGGTGAGCCCATGGAGAATTTCGCGCTGGCCAAAGCGGACCGAGAGTCCTTGTAATTCGACCAACGGCAACCGCGGAGCAGCCTGCGGCGCCTTCTCCAATTCGCCCCTGGCTGCTCCGGGTTGTGCGGTCGTACTCATTGAGTTTGCGGTGCTGGATGCCGAACCGGATCGCCAAGCATCATCTGCGGCAGGAACGGCCCATTATGTCCCATTCCCAGCAGCGTGCCCAAGTCGAAGCCCATGAATCCTGTGTTGCTCGCCACCACGATCCGGTCGCGTTCGCCATAAGCGTAGATCAATCCCGGCGCCGAATTCGCTTTCAATGCGTCGATCGATTGCTGTTGCTGCGGCGTCAGCGCTCCGCTGCTCTTCAATTGATCGGCCAGCGGCCCCACAACCGGGCCGAAGTTGTGGTAGAAAATCGCCGAGAAATTCGTGTAACCATCATCCGGCAGCAAGGCCTGGAACGTCCGGGAATGGGTCAGCGAATATCCCGCCTGCCGGATCTGAATTGCCCGCGAAATCGTTGCCACATCCGGCGCCGCAATCAAGTAATTATCCACGTAGCTGTAAACGACCTGGGCGTTCGGCTGGGTCGAGTTGCCAATCGTATAGTACGTCTGCGATCCCACTTCATTCTTGCTCAGCTGGATCGAGTGTCCTTGCGTGTTCTGGCTGTTGAAGCTATCCACGAGCTTCTCGATCGTCGCCTGCAACGTTGTCGGGTCGTATACCTCGAAGATCAGTTTCCAGCGAGGCGTTGGAAGAAGCGGCCCATCAAACGCCATCGTGACCTCGCCGCCCAACGGCGCGGCAATGTCGTTCAGCACATTGACTCCCGTCTTGGCTTCAAACTCCGCAAGATGATCAGAGAAACTCGCATCGCCCTTCCCAACCACCTGGAAGAGTTCTTCGAGAATGCTTCTCGGATTCTTGATCACGACAGAAGTCGCCATACTCGCATCCGATGAAACAAACTCCAGAGATCCCATCGATGCCGGAGCCGCCAGCCAGGACGCAACTCCTTGCCGGTCCGAAGCAAAAGTTAGGGCGGCGCGATTATCCGTTTTGCCCCCCACTTCGCGATGTTCCATGGTCAGATAGCGCACATCGCCCATTCCCGGCGGCAGTTTGCCCTTGCCCTCACCTGCATGTACGTTCTGAACAACGATTTGTTCCATGTTTGCGCAGAAAAGCCATTCCACCCCCTGCTGATATGCCTGGAAGATCTGCTGATAGAACGGCGTCTGTGCGAACGTGCCTCCTCCACCCTGCTTGATGCGCATGACGGCCTTCTGCAGTTCCGGCACATCGGGGCTGGCGACCATCACGTCATTGTCGAGATACACCAACAGTGGCTTGCCGGCCGCGGGGCGAATTGCCCACGGATCATGAACCACTTGCAACGCTGGCTGCGCCGCGTTCGAATTCAGGCGGCCATTCTCGGTCTGAAGGAAGCTTTCCAGGCCCGGCTGTTTCACGCGCGCCAACACCACCGGAGCGCTGTACTCCGATCCTGCCTTTCCGGCGGCAAACACAATTTCATCGCCCAGATAGCTGTTGAACGTCTGTAGCTGATTCAACAGGTCTTGCAGCTTCGGTCCACCCTTTTGCTGCTGCTTCAACCAGTCGCGCAGCGCCGGGCTCTGCTGCAGCCGGTCTTGAATGATTCGGCTCGCTTCGCTCAGCGTGTTCGAGAGATTCGGAATTGCGGCATAGACAACCGTGTTATCCGGAACAAAAGGCAGCA